>Ga0116191_1002753_pt1 | contig 13178 bp, 9 predicted proteins | sample AD_UKC111_MetaG_FD_89897 | JGI IMG/M metagenome (GOLD analysis project Ga0116191, IMG submission 89897) | Active sludge microbial communities of municipal wastewater-treating anaerobic digesters from Hong Kong - AD_UKC111_MetaG | ecosystem: Engineered > Bioreactor > Anaerobic > Digestate | place...
GGGGCGGCTTAACCTGCCCTTCGACTGGCTGTATGGACTGATTGCCGTCGTCGTCAGCATAATTGCGACCTGGCTGCTTTGTCTGGGCTTTCGCCGCCGTTATTTGTCGGCTTTCGTTTTGCTGAGCCTGCTTTCTATCCTGACGCTTGATTTCGATATCCTCACCGGAGCTACCATGATCAAATCGTCGGTCCTGGGCTACGACCCTATGGCGGGCGCCCGTTATTACGGGGTCGGCAACGAGTATATGGGGGTGATCATCGGGAGTTCAATCCTGGCGGGAGCGGCTTTTTACCAGCGGTGGCCCCGGAAACCGGTGCTGTGGATGATAGGCGTCTTTCTGGTCTTGCAGGCCCTGCTCATATCCGCTCCCGGGCTGGGGGCTAACACGGATGGGGTCATAACCGCGCCGGCCGCCTTCCTGGTGACATTGATGCTGCTGAGCGACCTCAGAATAAGCCTCCGGACTCTGATGATCCTGGCCTCGCTGATCGGAGCCTCGGTCCTGGGTCTGATCGCAGTTGATCTCAGCCGTCCGCCGGAGCTGCAGTCCCATGTGGGCCGGGCCGCAACCCAGATCATTGACGGAGGCTGGCGGGAAGCACTGACCATCATCGCCCGCAAGGGCAGCATGAACCTTAAACTTATGCGCTACACGGTCTGGAGCAGAGTCTTCCTGGCCATGCTGGCCGCCCTGGTGATTCTGATTTATCGCCCGGTTGGAGCCATGTCCCGGATCAAGTCGGACTATCCCCGGCTTTTCCAGGGGTTTGCCGGAATCGTGGTAGGAGCGGTGGTGGGTCTGGTGGTCAATGATTCCGGCATCGTAGCCGCAGCCACTACCAGCATTTATGTTATTGCTCCGATTCTGCTCCTCATGCTGAATCAGAACCCCGGTGCTGGTGAGGAAACCGCCAGCAATCATCCGGGGTCGGCGATACCTTAAGCCCAGTTTCTTTTGGCAGATCTTTCCTTGAATCGCATACTTATATTCACTTAGACGGGGGGCAGCCCCCGTTCCTTGATTTATTCCGTCATGGTCTTAACCCGCCAGATCTTGCATTCATGGATCAAACTCAATCAGCAGGTGATTGACGAAGGCATCAATACCACCGGCACCGCAAAGCAACTTGGTCAACTCATATTTCTGAGATTTGTGAAACCCCTGAAACCTTGGTCCCACTTAATAATTAATGGAATGTAATTTCGGCATAGAGGATAATGAATCTGGCAATAGAATTTATTTTAGTTAAGAAAAAACTTGAATATTCCGATATAAATGTGGCGTACCTCTTTGATACAGGAACGCCTTACGACATGGTATGGGATACGGTTCGGGGAAGTGGTTGAATGGGCAACAGGGAACAGTTTTATCGGCGGCTAGCAACTTTGCGCCTGCATCTTAATCGCGGTAATGAAGGCTCGCGTGAAATTCTAAGGAATATATATTACCTTTACCGGTTTCTGATTGAAAAGTCCCTGACCGGTTACTACATGGTTCAAAATGAGAAATTCCTGTATGTCAACGAAAGACTGGCACAGATCTTCGGCTACACCGTGGACGAGATCTTGCAGCTCGATACATATCAGACCTTGATTCATCCTGATGATCGACCAAAGGTCTTGGAGCAGGCCTCGCTCCGAAAGGCCGGTTTCGATATCTCCTCGGTCTATACCTTGCGGGGGTTGAAAAAGAACGGGGACGTGGTTTTTGTTGAGCTGATGGCTTCAGTCAATTTATTTTGGGGTCAACCGATTCTGCACGGCAATGTGGTAGACATAACTAAGAGCTACCTTGCTCAGGAGGCATTACGAGTCAGTGAAGAACGCTATCGCGGGATAGTGGAAGATCAGACTGACCTTATTATTCGCATTGGACTGAACGGTAATTTTACCTTCGTCAATGGAGCGGTATGCCGTTACCTCGGAAGAAGCTACGATGACATCATCGGACGACCTGTGATTTCCTTCATCCCCCTGGCCGACCAGCGGCTTGCCATCGAAGCCATCAAGCGACTAAACCCCCAAAACCCTTCCAACACTGTGGAACACCGATTACTTATGCCTAACGGTGAGGTTCGTTGGGCGCAGTGGAACCAGCGGGCGATAACTGACGGCTCCGGCGCCATTGTGGAGTATCAGTCGGTGGGCCGCGATATAACCGAACGCAAGGCTCTGGAGGATGAACTCAAACGTTTGAGCCTGCATGACTCGCTGACCGGTCTTTATAACCGGGCCTATTTTGAGGCCGAAATGGTTCGGCTGGATGCGGGTCGCGACGACCCGGTTGGAGTCATCATGTGCGATCTTGACGGCCTGAAATTGATCAATGATTCGATGGGACACAGTGCAGGCGACGACCTGCTGCGGGAAGCCGCAATTCTGCTTAAACGGTGTTTTCGGGCCAGTGATGTGGTAGCCCGCATCGGGGGCGATGAGTTTGCCGTGCTTTTACCCGGAAGCAATATCTCTGCTACGCGAGAGGCATGCAAGCGCCTGCGCCGCACGATCGCCGAATACAACAGCCGTAATCCCGACATCCCGCTCAGCATGTCAGTAGGTTATTCCGTGCGCCAAAACGCCGACCGGACTTTAAGCCAGGCATTGGTGGAAGCCGATAATTATATGTATCGCGAGAAGCTGCACAGTCGAACCAGTGCTCGCAGCGCCATAGTAAAGACGCTTCTTAATACTCTGTCGAAGCGGGACCTGATTGCCGAAGATCATTCAGAGCGCATGCAGCACCTGGTTATGGAGTGGTCCAGGGTGTGGGGCCTGTCAGAGCAAACCATTTCCGACCTGCGCCTGCTGGCTCAGTTTCACGATATCGGCAAGGTTGGGGTGCCCGATGCGATCCTGTTCAAGCCCGGACCATTGACTCCCGAAGAAACCGTGGTTATGCAGCGTCATTGCGAAATCGGCTACCAGATCGCCTTGTCCTCTCCCGACCTGGCCCCCATAGCCGATTGGATACTTAAACACCACGAGTGGTGGAACGGTCAGGGTTATCCCCTGGGGATCAAAGGTGAGGACATCCCCCTCGAATCCAGGATTCTGGCTATCCTGGACGCCTATGATGTCATAACCAGCGATCGCCCCTTCCGCAAGGCCAGAACCCACGAGGAAGCCATAGAGGAACTGCAGCGCTGTGCCGGCACTCAGTTTGATCCGGTTCTGATCCAACAATTCGTAAAACTATTCGAGGATTCTAGCCCTCCCGCTGCCCAACGGGAATCATCACCTGAATGAACAGGCGAGTCAGAACAACGTATTCGAACGTATTCAAAACCGCAAGTCGCCAGTTCAATTCTAATGGTTTCCTTGCCATAGGGAAAACACCCTCAACGCCTGAGCTTATCTTATTCACAGCTAATCAGTTTCAAGAAAAATTGGAACGGGACGGGTTGGTCTTGGAGTCATCCCGTCCCGACAAAATCAATTGTATCAGATCAGCGGTAGACCGGTCCCTTGCCCTGCATCACATTGTGCATCATCATCATGATCTGATTCCGGTTTTCCATGGCCAGTGCGGCCTCAAGTCCGGCACACCCCAGACTGTGGTTGATGGCCTCTTTGGTCAATCTCAGCGCCAGCGGATCTTTGGCCGCCATAGTACGGGCCAGATCAAGAGCAGTGGCCATGAGCTCGGACCGGTCAACACATCGGGAGGCCAAACCCAGATTCATCGCTTCCTCCGCGTTCATGATCCTTCCGGTCAGCATAAACTCATAGGCCCGGCCGGCCCCAATCAGCCGGGGCAGGAAATAGCTGCTACCCATGTCGGCCCCGCCAATACCCACATTGACATAGGCACACAGAAAGCGAGCATCCGTGGAGATCACCCTGATGTCCGAAGCCATGGCGAAGCTGAATCCCGCACCTGCCGCCGCCCCGTGAACCATGCAGATTATGGGCTGAGGCATCTGCCGCATAAACAATTCGATCTCTCCCAGCCTGGTCTGCCAGTCGAACATCAAGGGACCGGTATACTCAGGAACCGGAACCCCTTCATTAAGATCCAGTCCTCCGCAAAAGCCTTTCTCCGCCTCGCCCTTAAGTATGACCACCCGAATATCCAGGTTGTGCTTCAAGCCGCTCCACAGATCCAGAATCTCGTCCAGCATCTGGAGGTTAAGCGCGTCCAACTTCGCAGGTCGGTTAAGACCCACCAGCAAGATTCCGGGTTCAATCTCTTCCACTTTAAGAGTGACGTAATCTTTCCAATCCAAGTTCATTCCTCCTCAAGCTTTGGTTTGAGATCAGGCCCGCCTGTCTCGAATTTCTACATGGTTAACGTATCACAAAACCTTCCGCTAAAACCAGGAAAAACAGAAAATTGCGAAATGGTCTTGCGCCGCCGATAAAAAAACCGCCGGTCCGTTTGGTCGGGCCGGCGGTTGAATTGCGGATAATAACCTTATTTTTCGAACTCCTTCTCTATTTCCTGGCGAATGATCTTCTTCTCGATCTTGCCGAGTGGGGTCATCGGGAACGAGTCCCTGAATACATACTGACGCGGGATTTTATAAGGAGCCAGGAATTCTTTCAGGTATTCCTGAATAGCTTCTCCATCCAGCTCGGCACCGGGCTTCGGCACGATGTAAGCTCGCCCCACTTCGCCCATGACCTCGTGCGGAACCGGAAGCACCGCCACCATGGCTACCCCGGGATAGCGGGAAATATATTCTTCCACTTCCGCCGGGTAGACGTTTTCGCCGCCGGTGATATACATCTCCTTCAGACGTCCCACCAGGCAGAGATCACCGTTCTCGTCTATATACCCCGCATCACCGGAATAGAACCAGCCGTCGGCGTCCTTGGCCGCCGCCGTGGCCTCGGGCATTTTGAAATACTCCTTTATGATGGTCGGACCGCGGTAGGCGATTTCGCCCGGGGTTCCGTTCGGCACTTCCTTGCGATCCTTGTCAACGATCTTCATCTCGAATTCAGGTGCAACCTTACCTACGGTCTTGTTCAGGTTCTCAACGCTGGCACCTATATCGCTGTAGGTTATAAGACCGGAAGTCTCCGTCATGCCCATGGGGTTGCAGCAATAGGGGGTGATCTCCTTCATCTTGACCAGGATATCCTTGGGAGCCATAGCTCCTCCCACCATGCAGAAGCGAACCGCAGAGAGATCATAATCCTTGAAGTTGGGGAGGTTGAATTCCATGACGAACATGGTCGGCACACCGGCGAAGATGGTGACTTTGTGCTTTTCCATCTGCTCCAGGGTGACAGCGGGGTGGAACTGGTCGATTACGACCTGCGTACAACCGGCCACAATCGGGGATGCACCCAGCTCGGTGGCGCCGCTCACATGATTTACCGGCACGTGGTGCAGGAACCTGTCGTTCGGGGTAAGGCCGGTCGGGGCCCCAAACTCGTCAACCAATACCAGTGACTGGCAGACAACGTTGCGGTGAGTCATGAGAGCACCCTTGGGCTGCCCGGTGGTCCCTGAGGTGTAGACTATAATCAGGCCGTCGTCCGGTCCGACCTGGGCCTCTCTATCAATCAGTGCCTGATCAAAGGCCGAATAGTCCCCTTGCATAATCTCGTCCCAGGTGATGGCGTTAGGGAGCTCAGCCGGTCCGCCCACGACCCAGATCTGCTTCACGGAGGGGCAGTTGGGCAGGGCCTGGGCCAGTTTCTCTTGATAGCTCGCCACCTCACCCAGCCCGTACAAGGCTAGGACATAGTCAGCCTCGGAATTGTTAAGAACATACTGCATCTCGTTGGGAGTAAACCGCGTGCCCATGCCCACGATGATGGCGCCTACCATCGATGCGGCCATGTAGAAGACGTAAAATTCCGGCCGGCCATTCATAACATAGCCCAGCCGGTCTCCCTTTTGCACTCCTGTCTTCAGCAGGAACTTGGCGAACTGACATGCGTCTTTGGCAAAATCACCATAGGAATACTCCTGGTCCTTGTAAATAAATGCCGGATGCCCAGGGTTTGCCTCCGCCGCGCGCTTCATGTAGTCGGAAAGCCTGGGGAGCGCTCCTTCCAATCGATTTCTCGCTCGGTTAGTCATAAACAACGCCTCCTTTTGATTATTCCTATAGCCGTGCGTCAGTTCCGAAGAGATTTTTCCCCTCCCTCCAAGGTAAATTACGACTAAACCGGAAGCAGAGGTTTTGGCTGGGCAATCCTCTGCTGAGTGGGCAATCGCTGCTTCAAGCTATGAATTTCCGTTCTTTATTTATGATAACTCACCGATCGCGTCAAAGCCAAACCATCCATCAATTGCTACCATGTCTGGCACAACCTGCGTCAAAACAATTTCTCCGCCTGATTCTACTAGTTGGTTTCTGGAGAAAGACTGTTTTCTCCTGCTCGCTTCTTACTCTTAAGAAATTTTCGGATGAAAAATTTTTCACCTGGCACAACCGCTCAAAACTTCAGAGTTTCTTTAATCGGTGAAGGAGCGCAAGAAACAGCGATGGCGGTTGGCAGGCAGAAAACCCTGAGCCAACCGCCATCCAGAGTTTAGGGCCGGGGCTTGAGCTTCACTATGTCTATGATGAGTGGCTGCTGGTTCTTGCGTTCATAAAAATTAAACCTGATATCATCCCCTTCTTCCAAATCCAACTCCTGAAAGTGCGCTTTCAATTGATCGTTCAGCTGGAACGCCCGGGCCGCCAGCTCATCCGGCACTCCGCTGACTTTGATTTCAATGGAGTTGCCGTCAATCTGACCCACATACCTGCCTGAGTCAGTCTTAACTTCCGGCTTTACGCTCTGATCGGATTTAATTTTAGGCTGGGAATTGGGCGTATTTTGAGGTTCGGGTTTGGCCGCCCCGCATCCCCCCAGCAGCAACACCACCAAAACAAGCAGAAAAACGGCAGTCAATTTATTCTTCATGCAGGCAATACCCCTTCCAGTCCGATTTATTTTTTCTATTTTAAATTACGAAAGTCGGTTCTGCAGTCTTTCACTATTAATACCGGGCATTGTCTGCCAGGATCAGCAATGGGTGCCAGACACCCCTGAATGGCAAGAGGGCCGTGTCCGGCCCTCCGATTCAGTATTATGCGTTAAAACTACCCTGGTATAACGAGGCTTCACTCCTTGCCGGCGGTTGCAGTTACTTGCTCTGGGCAGCAACCCCCAGGCAAGACCCCAGTCCCAAGCCGCAGCCTTGACCGTTGCAGATGCCGCTAGCTGGACCCATCCTCCGCGTCGCTCCATTTTTTTGACCTTGAACCGATTTGCCCCAACCAGCATTGCCCTGGCCTCTACCTATTCTACTCTTTACGGGTCCTTCGGCCGGGCACTGATAGTTGTTGGCAACAATGGCCTTGTAGCGAGCTTCGATGTTGGCCAAACGCCTTTCCGCCTGGGCCTCAGTGATCTTGCCTTCTTCCTTTGCTTTCTCCACCGCGGCTTTTTGGGCGGCAAAACGCTGATCCACCAGAGCCTTTCCGTCCAAGGGGCTGTCTACGGCCACCGCCGGCGTCACCCCTATCATCAGAAACACGGCCAATAACGGAATCGCCAACCACTTCATGCAAACACCTCCTTGATCGAATCTTAACCGAAATATGTGTCTGAACTATGACCAACCGGTTAATATTCATAATTGCTGCTCCCCCGTATTAGACATGCAATTATCAGGGGAAAAATGTTGATTTTTGTTTGACACTTTTCTACAAAATATCTACTCCAAATATGACACAATTCAAGTGAACCGAGCTAAGTTTAGGGAGGATCTGACATGGGCAAAGGTGCTGACCAAAAACTAGAATTTAACGGTTCCGTAAATTTTCGCAGGATACCGGTTAAGATAGGCAGCAAGAGCATCTTCAATCATACCCTCGGTTTGTCGGAAACTCTCGACAGCTTGGTCGACCCGTTCCTCATATTAGATAAGACTGGGCAACTGCTTTATTACAATAAAGCTGCTGCCTCCGCGTTTCTTGGTTCATCCAGCCAAGAGATGCTGGGCAAGAATCCGGGTGAAATCTTTTTTCATATCAATCCTCAGTTGGTCCAGAAATTTAACGAGGCAGTCATGCAAAAAACACCGGTCCATTTTGAGGTGGAGTTGCAGAATACCTGGTACGATGTTCATTATTACCCTTCTCAGGACCAGCTCTCGGTCCAGTTTCACGACATTTCCAAGAACAAGCACCTGGAATCCGAATTACAACAAAGCCTGGAGCGTTTTCGCGCCTCAGTTGACAACATGCTCGATTCCTTTGTTATTTTGTCGGCTATTCGTGACAGCGACGGTATTATTAATGATTTCAAGATCGAGTTTGTCAATCGGGCAGCCTGTTCCAAGATAAGAAAAACACCGGAAGAGGTTTATGGCCGCACCCTGCTGGAGATATACTCCGGCCATCGCAATTCCGATCTCTTCAACAGTTATATTAGGGTCGTTGAGACTGGTACTCCTTTATTCAGGGAATCCGTAATCTATCAGGATAGGTATTTCTCAGGTTTTTTTGATGTGCAGGCGGTGCGAATGAGGGACGGCATCGCGGTCTCATGGCGGGATGTCACCCAAAGGCAGATGGCGGCCGAGGCTCTGCGCCTGTCCGAGGAGAGATTCTATAAGGCATTCCACCTTAATCCGGCCACCATGTCAATCGCCCGGGTATCGGACGGCTCCTACATTGACGTTAATCGGCGCTGGACTGAGGCCACAGGATACACGGCCGCGGAGGTCATCGGCAAGAACCCGTCTGAACTGTCCCTTTGGGTCATTGACGGTTTCTGCCGCGACTTCAGAACCGTTTTCGGTAACCAGGGAGAGGTGCATGGCCTGGAAGGACAGGTCCGCACCAAATCCGGTCAGATTATTACCGGCCTGTTGTCAGCCGAGGTCATCAACATGAACGGTGAGCCATGCTGGCTTACGGTCTTTCAGGATACCACCGAAAAGAAACTGTTGGAGGAGCATCTGGCCCGCCTTGATCGGCTCTACCTGATCGGAGAGACTGCGGCCAGTATCGGTCATGAGATCAGGAACCCCCTTACCTCGGTACGCGGGTTCCTGCAGCTGATAAGCGAAACCGAGGCAGGCCGGCATTTTCAGGAGTATTTCAGCATAATCCTGGAAGAACTGGACCGGGCCAATGCCATTATGTCCGAGTTCCTCCTGCTGGCCAAGGACAAGGCGATTAATCCCCAACCGCAGAACCTGAACACTATCATCAAATTCCTTTATCCACTGCTAAAGGCGGATGCCTCTCATGCGGAAAAGGACATAGAACTCCGCCTGGAACCCCTTCCGGTAGCCAACCTGGATGACAAGGAGATCAGGCAACTGATTATCAATCTGGCCCGCAATGGGCTGGAGGCGATGGACCCTGGGGGAACCCTGATCATATCCACCTATTATCATGATGGGAAAATCGTGCTTTCTATTAAGGATACAGGCAAAGGAATTGCCACCGAACTTATTGATAAGCTGGGCACCCCGTTTGTCACCAGCAAGGACGGCGGCACCGGACTGGGTCTGGCAGTTTGCTACAGTATAGCAGCAAGGCACCAGGCATCGCTGACCTTTGAGACCGGTCAAGAGGGAACAACCTTTTACGTCAAGTTTCGCCCCGCCGGGAGCGATACCTGGGATAAAGGTCGCGAATGGTCAAACCCACACCTCGCTTAACCACCTGCTGGCGGAAATGAAATTTTTCTATGAGATTTACCTGAACCCGGGCGGAAAAGATGAGACAAGCGGTAAAGGATACCTGTGAGGAGTGGATAAAGGAGACGGGAGAACTGTAGTATACATGTCTTCCTAACGGGGAAATATGGTTTCGAGGATTACCCGACCCTAACTCTGGGCTTATAACCGGACCCACAAGCTCCTGTTAAGGTTGAGATTTATTCCATCAATCGGAAGCGGCCTTCGTGGGCTCCAGCGCCCTTATCTCCGATCATTTTCAGAAATTTTTCCACCAGGACGGGGCTGAACTGGGTCCCGGCCCCGTTTCTCAGTTCTGTTACCGCCGCTTGATGCGACATGGCCTTACGGTACGGCCGGTCATTAGTCATGGCATCATAGGCGTCGACAATGGCCAGAATCTGGCATTCCAACGGGATGTTATCCCCTTTGAGCCCTTTGGGATAACCCTGCCCGTTCCACCATTCATGATGATGCAAAATCTGTTCGGCGATCGGCTCCAGCTCTCGGGAAGACAGCGCAATGCGGTAGCCGATCTCGCAATGGGTTCTCATCTTGGCCATCTCCTCCGCCGAAAGCGGGCCGGGCTTGAACAGGATGCTGTCGGGTATCCCTACCTTGCCTATATCATGAAACTGTGCCAAAAGCCTCAGATCCGTAATGCTCTCATCGGGCAGGTTCAATTCTTTGCCCATTGCAACCGCCAGTTCTTGCAGGCGTTCAGCGTGGCCCTCAGTCGCAAAATCCCTGGCTTCCATAGCCTTGGCCAGGATTTGCACGATCATGCTGCGACGGGTACGCATATTCATCAATTGTTCCTTGTACATCTTGTTTTCAGCTTCTTTCCAGAGATCATATACCGATGTCAAGCCGTCTTCGCGAAAGGCAAACCCGATGGATATGCTCAAGGGAAACTCCACCTGATTTTTGTTCGCCCGGCTTTCGTTCACCCGGTTTACCGACGCACGTACCTCTATCGCCGCCAGCTCCAAAACCTCTCGCGTGACATTGGGCAGTAAGATGGCGAATTCATCCCCTCCGATCCTGGCAACCATGCCCCGGTCCTTAATGCAGCTCTTAATCAGAAGCGCAGTTTTAACCAGCAAGGAATTGCCGAACTCCTGCCCCAGGGTATCATTGGCCAGCTTGAGCCCATCAATATCGCCAATGATAAGACCCAGCGGTTTGTCCTCCAGGTCAAGCTTCTTCATCTCCTGCTCGAAATAATTGCGGTTGCCCACCCCGGTCAGCGCATCATGCAGCCCCAGGTACATCAGCTTGCTCTGCAGCTGCTTCAGCTCCGTGGTATCGCGACCCACTGCGATTATCTCTCCGCCGGCATCAAAATCGGCCGGAACGGTTAACTCCCATTGCGACCACCTCACCCTGCCGTTGGGCAGCATCAATCGCTTCTCCATCACCACTTTGGTTCCCCTCTTCTTGATGCCCCTTATCTGTTCCAGAATATAGTCGCGATTTTCCAGCATGAAGAAGCGACTTACATTGCTCCCTATCAGCTCCTCCCGGGTAAGCCCCAGGTAAATACACATGGAATCATTGACATGGGTCAGTTCACCATTTATATTGAATCTGCACTCAAGCTCGTCCATAGGTCCTTCGCGCGAATAGGCCAGATCAATCAGTGCCCGTCGGTGGAGCATTTCGGACTCCCCATCCGAGATAAAGGACAACGCCTTAAGCCATCGGGCCGATCCCCAAATTACCGCACCCAGGCCTGCGAGCTCCAGAACTGAGAATTCAACCCCCATTGATGAGCCGACCGTAGGGTTAGGAGCAAGAGTCAGAACCAGAAGCTGATTGATAAGAAGCAGGCCGACGCCGGCCATAATCAGTCTGTAACCCGTCTTGTTGAAGGAGCCCTTCATGCGTTGGAAGTAGACCAGATAGAGCAGGAGAATGGCAAAACCTAAAGTCTTCAGCAGTTCAAAATAGGTATATTCCACTTTATGCCCCCTCGTAATTGGGAATGTTTGGAGCGAATAACATCCAATCTGCTGCAACGAAAACTGCTACTTTAATATGGGGTAGCGGCTCTACGTCAAGGCTTACTGTGAATCAACCTTGTACTCTAACGGGGATCAAACGATGGTTGGGCGAAATGACAAATCAATTCCAACATTTTGCCCTATTCGACACTCTTTTGCCAATCCCTTCAGTGATTATCTCGTCAAGTTTCATCAAATGCCGCATATATGTAAGTAATTTCCTTAATTTTCGCATCTTCCCCCACCCGGTGAGTGGATTCCCTAGCGCAACTCCTAAAGCGCTATCTTGCCAGGTTTTGGTCCGAACAAAGTCTGGATCCGGCATCTATCCCTTGAGACTTCCATCCGGATAGCATATAATGCCGGAGACAGCAAATATCAGCGATCATCTGCCAAAGGTGGTGATTGAAGTGATGGCTCTCAAGAAACTGGAGAGGACGATTAAGCATCTTGGCCGAACCTCAATCGCATTTTCCGGCGGGGTGGACAGCACCCTATTACTGCGAATAGCCCTGGATTCTCTGGGGGAATCGAATATCATGGCCATCATGGCAACATCTCCCCTGCTCCCCGATAACGAAACGGCAGAAGCCTCTGAGATCGCGGCGGGGTTTGGCGTGAGGCTTCATCTCGTCCCGGCTGATCCCCTGGCGCTCGAGGCAGTCAGACAAAACCGGCCGGATCGCTGCTTGCACTGCAAACGACACCTGCTGGGCCTGATGCTTGATCGGGCGGCGGAAGAAGGTTTCGCCACCCTGGTAGAAGGAACCAATAGCTCGGATTTGGGCGAATTCCGTCCGGGAATAAAGGCCCTGGCAGAAATGGAGGGGGTGAAAAGCCCGTTTATTGAATGCGGGATTACCAAATATGAGATTCGCAAACTGGCTCGTTCTATGAACCTACCAAACTGGAATAAACCGTCTCAGGCCTGTCTGGCCACGAGGATACCATTCGGAACCAGACTCACATCTCAGGAATTGGCCCGGGTGGACAGAGCTGAGGCTCGACTGCGGGAGATGGGAATAACTCAGGTAAGGGTTCGCAGCCACGGAAACCTGGCTCGGATTGAGGTCGATCGCCAGGAACTGGTAAGCACTCTGATCCCGGATAATATGCAGCAGATCTCGGAGACCGTCAAGTCCTGCGGCTTCACCTACGTCACCCTCGATCTTGACGGCTATCGCAGCGGCAGCATGAACCTCACCATGCCCGTAACGGGAGGCAAAAAATAAGATAACCCGGATTCCGGGTCATCTTAGCAGGCTGTTGTTCCTGCGGCGTTTTCTTCACTTGCCTGTTTAGGTAGTAAGTCATACCGACCGTCTTGCGCTTCTACATGTGGTACAGGTTTTGAATCACCATCCAGGTCCGAGCGTGGCCGTATTCGTCGCCGGCGATGCTCAAAATCAGGGCTTTTAGGGTTGGATCCTCCACCATATTGGCCATCTGAGTATACATTGCCACTGCACCCAATTCATCAGCGATAGCATCTTTGACCATGTTCTTGAAGTCGTTCAAGCAGTCAC
>Ga0116191_1002756_pt1 | contig 13176 bp, 14 predicted proteins | sample AD_UKC111_MetaG_FD_89897 | JGI IMG/M metagenome (GOLD analysis project Ga0116191, IMG submission 89897) | Active sludge microbial communities of municipal wastewater-treating anaerobic digesters from Hong Kong - AD_UKC111_MetaG | ecosystem: Engineered > Bioreactor > Anaerobic > Digestate...
GCGTGCAGAGTAATTCCCGGGTTTCCAGCACTGTATCTGCGGCGGAATATGCACTGGCATAGGAGCCTCTGTTGATATTTGTACCAATATCAACGAGAAAATGTCTGATATGTTCAACTACTTCCGGGGGTTTAGGATAGGAAGTAGCCGCATTGTCAAAATAATGTTCCTTCATGGGATGTCACTCTCCTTAAGACTTCATTTTTCTTTAAGGCCATCTTTAGTTACCATTATAATGTATGCAATTACTCTTGATAAGGGATAATTATGTGGAGGGGCATAAGGGAAAATTATATCAGGCGGCAAGATTATAGTAATTACTAATATTTGCTATATTTTTATTCAATTATTGCTATAATACTACTTAGAAAGAGTATTGCCGGAAAAGCGATACAGGGAATTCGGCAAAGGAGGGGTGATTTTTTTGGAGGAAAAGAAGTTTTTTGAGCAGAAAAGGGGGATTATTTGCACAGGTGCCTTCGTCGGGCTACTGGCAGTAGTACTGATGCAGGCCGGGAATCCTGCCAATATGGGCATGTGTGTTGCCTGCTTTATCCGGGATATTGCCGGTGCTTTAGGGTTGCATCAGGCGGCGGCAGTGCAGTACCTGCGCCCGGAAATTATCGGGATTGTGCTGGGTGCGGCGCTCATGGCCCTGGCGGGCAAGGAATTCAGTGCCAAAGGCGGGTCTTCCCCGCTGACGCGTTTTGTGCTGGGCTTTTTTGTGATGGTGGGGGCGCTGATGTTTTTAGGGTGTCCTTTACGGATGGTCCTGCGTTTAGGCGGCGGCGATCTCAACGCTTTGGTTGGGCTGGCCGGATTTGTGGTGGGTATCGTCATCGGTCTTTACTTCTTAAAGCGCGGTTTTACGCTGAATCGAAACTATTCCTTGCCAAAGATTGAAGGAGCTTTCTTTCCTTTGATCATCACTGGTTTATTGGTTTTCTTATTGACGGCACCAGCCTTTATTCATTTCAGCACCCAGGGGCCCGGTTCGTTGCATGCGGTAGTCTGGCTCTCTTTGCCGGCCGGATTGCTGGTGGGGGCGTTAGCCCAAAAAAGCCGGCTCTGTATGGCGGGCGGCATCCGCAACTGGCTTCTTTTTAAAGATACATATCTGTTGAGCGGTTTTCTGACGATCTTGATTGTTGTCATTGCGGGGAACCTGTTTTTCGGTACTTTTAATTTAGGTTTTCAGAATCAGCCCATTGCGCACAATGACGGCTTATGGAACTTTTTGGGCATGACCCTGGTCGGTTGGGGTTCGATTCTGCTTGGCGGGTGCCCCTTAAGGCAATTAATCATGGCCGGGGAAGGAAACACCGATGCGGCGATAGCTACTTTGGGAATGTTGGTTGGGGCCGCTTTTGCGCACAATTTTGGTTTGGCGGCCAGTGCGGCCGGACCGGCTGCCAACGGGAAAACTGCCGTGATCATTGGGTTGGCAGTTGCCTTTCTGATTGCATATTTTAATAGTGAGGATTTAAAAGTGCAAACGAAAGGGGAAATGAAAGTTGATGCAAATTGATGCCCGTGGTTTATCCTGCCCTCAGCCCGTGATAAACACGCAAAAAGCCTTAAAGGAAAATCCTGACGGGGTCCAAGTGCTGGTTGATGATGTTACAGCCAGGACGAATATTGAGCGATTTGCCCGCCTAAACGGTTATCAGGTGGAAAGCCAGGCGGAGAATGACAACTTTCTCGTGAAGATCTGGCGGTAATGATGGAATATGTAGCGCTGTTTTACACCCAGTCAGGAGCCTTAAAGTATCATCGTTATTTAGCCACGTTGGGCATCAAGGGAGAATTAAAACCGGTGCCCCGAAAATTGAGCTCCAGTTGCGGAATCTCCTGTGTTTTTCGTCATCAGGGCGATTTCAGGCTCTTAATCACGGATGATGTTGACAAGATCTATTCCGTAGAAGCGGACGTGTATGTGCTGAAATACGCCGCACCAGAGTAAGCCCCGGATTCCCAGAAATTACAACCGGGGGAAAAAGCTAAACTATTCATAAATACCCTCACTTCTTTATATAGATAGTATACAGTCTGGTCAGGTAGAGTAAGCTCAGTCTGGTCAGGTGTGCAGATAGTCAGGAAAGGAGTGAGGAAATGGATAGTTTAGTTTCTTTTTTGGGGATGCTCATCTACCTCGAGCTGCTTCTTCTTGTAGCGGCGGTAGCACTATTTGTAATTCAGGCGGTCGGTCTTTACGGTATGGCCGAAAAAGCGGGAGTGACGCCGCGGTGGGTTGCCTTTATTCCTGTGGTTAATGCGTATATTTGGGGAAAAATCATCAAGGAGATTAGAGTGAGTAACTATGTGCTCCCACGGCCGGAGATTGTATTACCGCTTGCCCCGTTTATTTATGCTTTGCTTTATCAGGTCCCGTTCTTAGGTCCGCTTTTCTTGCTGTGCCTTTTGGCGCTATATGCGGCCGGGTATTATTATCTTTATTTATTATATCGACCGGACAGTGCCGCTGTTTACACGATCATCAGCATTGTCTTTCCTTTTGTGGTTCCCTTTTTCTTTTACAGTTTGCGCAATGAAGCCCCTTTAACTGCGGAAGAAAACACAGGGTCGGATGCGTGCAAGGATACATAGTAGAGTAACAGTTTTAATTGTTGTCTTGGGAGAGCCTGCGGGTTCTCCTTTTTTTATTATTTTCCTTTTCGTTATTTCGCCTTTTCTTTTTTTTGTTTTCGGCTTCCGCAATATTATGGCGGTTGAATTTGTCGGCATCAAACTTGCATATATTAAATTTGGTATAATATTTGGCCAAAATAGGCCGGAAGAAATGTCTGAATAAAGAGAGCATAAATGGGGGCGACAAGGCATGGCAGTAGATCTTCATGTTCATACCAATGCAAGCAGTGACGGCCAATACTCCGCCCGGGAAATAGTGGAAATGGCCAAAAAAATAGGCTTAGAGACGATTGCCATCACGGACCACGATTCTGTGGCATCTGTTGAAGCGGGGATGATGTGGGGGGCTAAATATAAATTAGAGGTCATTCCCGCCTGTGAATTATTTTCCCTGTATAAAGAGAGAAACCTGCACATTCTGGGGTACTACATTGACCCGCTAAATCGGGAACTACTGGACTTGTGTCAACGATCCGCTGAGGATAGTATCAGGCGGATTGACCGGCAACTCGAAGTTTTACGCGCCGCGGGTTTTTATTTAGAAAAGGAAAAAGTACTCGCGCAATGCGCCAATAAGCCACCTTTGGTTTCTAATTTTGTGGAAGCGATTTTTGAGGATGAACGAAATAAAAACAACCCTTTGGTAAAAGAATATAAGCAAAAAAGTATGGGGATTATTGATTTTTGCCACGATTATATGTGTATGGGAAAAATCTATTATATCCCCCAATATGTACCGGAAGCCGAGTTGGTGTTGAAGGCTATTCAACAAAGTGGGGGTATCGCCGTACTGGCTCATCCGGGAGTTAGTTTACTGAAAGATGATCGCTTAATCCTTGATGAGCTGGTGGAGATGGGGCTGGTTGGTTTGGAGGTCTATACCAGTCATCACACCCCGGAGGAAGAGCAACTGTATGGCAACTATTGCCGGGAAAAAGGGCTTATCTACACCTGCGGCAGTGATTTTCACGGTTTTTACAAGCCCCATGTCAAGATGGGGGAAATCAAGAATAATACCCAGGAGGTGGCTGAGGTCCTGAAAGCCACTTGGGAAGCGAAACGGAAAAAAACGCACAACACCGAAGAACAGCCGAAGAAATAAGAACACCTGAAGAAATATGAACATTGAAGAGGTTAGCGCATCTCAAGAAGTAAGAACATCTGAAGAAGTAAGAACATGAAGAAGAGAGGAAAATCGGCAAGCGATGAATGAAGAATTGGCTGAATTACGGCGCAAAAAAGTTTTTGTGCTGGATATGGATGGGACTTTTTATCTGGGTAATCAGCTTATTCCGGGGGCCCTTGAGTTGATCCGCCACTTGAAAAGTCAGCAAAAAGAGCCGCTCTTTTTTACCAACAATTCGTCCCAATCCCGTGCTTTCTATCAGCAAAAGATTCAGCGGATGGGTCTTGCTGCTGTTGAAGTGCCGGTCTATACCACGGGGGAAGTTTTAGCTTACTATCTGCACAGGGAACATCCGGGAGCAAAAGTTTATCTGGTCGGCACGGACAGTCTGGCCGCAACCATGCGCGAAGAAGGGATTATGCTCGCTTCTCAGGATGCTGCTGCCGATGTGGTGGCGGTTGGTTTTGATACTTCTTTGGTCTATCAAAAAATTGAACATGCCTGTACCATGCTTAGGCAGGGGGCCGCCTTTATTGCCACCAATCCGGACTTCAACTGTCCGGTGGAAAATGGTTTTTTGCCTGACTGTGGCTCCATTTGTGCAATGCTTGAGGCTGCTACGGGGAAAAAACCGCTTTATCTCGGCAAACCTTATTCTCCTGCCCTGGAATATCTCGTTGCGGAAACAGGTTATCAGCCGGCAGAAATGGTTATCGTCGGAGACAGGCTTTATACCGATATTGCTTTTGGACAAAAGTACGGGATTATGACGGTTTTGGTTTTATCGGGAGAAACCAACCGGAACGACCTTCAAGAAAAGAGAAACGCTGTTTATCAGCCGGATTTTGTTTTTCCGTCCCTGGGGGAGCTTGCGGCAATACTGTAAAAGACAAATACGACCACTGGTTGGCATTGAACTTGCATTAATGTTTAGCATTGATAATTTTGTAATAAATAAACGCAGCACAAACAACTTTCATTTTTTTTACAAACAGGAGGGCAATTATGTTAGACTTAAAGCTTTTGGACCAGAATTTAGTGATGATTAATCTGGAGGCGGAAACTCAGCAGGAGGCGCTGGAAAAACTGGCGGGCCGTCTTTATGAAACCGGGTATGTGAAGGATACTTATGCGCAAGCGATTCTGGAAAGAGAAAAGGTTTTCCCCACCGGGCTTCCCACTGAAGGGTATGGCGTGGCAATCCCGCATACGGATGTGGAGCATGTGAACAAGCCGGCCGTTGCTTTGGGGATCTTACAAAAGCCGGTCAAATTTAATCTGATGGGCGATCTCAATCCGGACAGTCAGGTTGATGTGCAAGTCATGTTTATGTTAGCGATCAAAGAACCTCATATGCAGTTGGAATTACTGCAAGACATAATGGAAATGATTCAGGACCAGGAGCTGTTGAAAAAGATGGTGGAGGCAGAAAGTGTTCAGGATTTGATTCAAACGACTGAAGAATATGCCAAAACAAAGGGGGTGGCGTAACAACTTTTTGCCCGGTTTAGGGTGATTCACTATTGGGGGTGATTCACTATTTGGGGTGATTTTTTTAAAGGAGGTGATGCCCAGAAGTAAAATGGTAGACCATCAGGGATGTTTAGCCGCTGGGACTTTTATTACTAAATCAGAAAATGGAGGACTTAAAATGGCAAAAGTAAAAATCATGTGCGTATGTGGGACCGGTATTGCTACCTCAACAGTGGCTCATGACGGGATTGAAAAGATTTGTAAGAAACACGGGATCGACTTTGATATTATCCAGTGCAAAGCATTAGAGGTTGCTTCCAAAGTTTCAACTTTCAATCCGGATATTATTGTGGCTACCACACCGATTTCCGCGAAAACTTCCGTACCTGTCGTTTCCGGACTTCCTTTGTTAACAGGTGTTGGTCTGGAAAAATTAGAACAAGATGTAATTGCTGTTATTAAGAAATAAGTCTTTTACCAGGTTAGGCTTTTATCAGGAGACTAGAAAAAACGAGACATGGAGGGAAAGAAATGGAAGCTGTATTAAACGTCATTAATTTTATCCTCGATTTAGGCCCCTCTGTAATGATGCCGATTATCATTACGATTCTAGGTCTGGCCTTACGGCAGAGTTTCGTGAAATCATTCCGTGCCGGTTTAATTATCGGGGTTGGTTTTGTCGGCATTAATACAATTATCGGACTTTTAACTGGTACTTTAGGCCCGGTAACCCAGGCGATGGTGCAAAACATGGGTGTTTCCCTGGATATCATGGATGTGGGTTGGCCGATTTCCGCCGCCGTTAGTTTTGGTTCCGTAGTTGTTCCGGTTGTAATGCCGGCCATTTTGATCATCAATGTGATCATGCTGGCCTTTAACTGGACCAAAACTGCTGACGTTGACGTTTGGAACTACTGGCAGATCCTGTTCTGCGCATCGATCGTTTACCATACAACCGGTAACAACTGGTTATGGACAATTGTGGCAACCATCATTTGTACTGCGGTGACTCTGGTTCTAGCCGATATTTCGGCTCCAATGATTCAGAGATTCTTTGGTATGCCCGGTGTTTCCCTGCCTCACGTTGGTACCGTTGGTTGGTATCCGGTGGCTGTTGTCTGCAATAAAGTATTAGATAAAATTCCTGGGATTAACAATATTAAGATTGACCAGGAAAAAATCCAATCAAAATTTGGTTTGATCGGTGAACCGTTATTTATAGGTATCGTACTCGGCGCCATCTTATCACTTCTTGCTAAATACAATCTGGCCCAGACTTTAACAACCGCCATTACATTAGGCGCTTGTATGGTTCTGTTACCGAGAATGGTTTCCATCCTGATGGAAGGTTTAATTCCTCTGTCGGAAGGCGCCAGAGAATTCTTAAAGAAGAAATTCCCGGATCGCGAATTCTATATTGGTTTGGATACCGCTGTTGTTATTGGTCATCCGGCTGTAATCGCCACCGCTATTATCATGATTCCTGTGGCTGTTCTTTTAGCCGTAGTTCTGCCTGGTAACCGTCTGCTCCCCTTCACCGACTTAATCATGTTAACCTTTATTCTGTCCTTCGTTGTGGCAGTTACTGATGGCAACATCTTTAGGTCGTTAATCATCAGCTTACCGATCGTCGCACTTTGCTTACTGATTGCTACTGATTTCGGACCGGTGCATACGGTTATGGGACATGCCGCCGGCTTCGACTTCCCGGAAGGGGCGAATATCATCAGCAGTCTGTACGGTGGAACCTTGCAGATTCCGTGGTTGATCTGGAAACCTTTTGCTATCCTGTTTAACTATGTTCCCATGTAAGAACTACTTTTTCTCCTGTTAGCGTAAGCAAGCAGGAGGGAAGGACCATTAATTAGCTAAATAAGGGTGCATCCTGTTCGGAAAAAAGGATAAACAACAAGAATTGAGCCAGCTTTCGGAAATATTGCAGTAAAGATCGTTGTTTCCGGATGCACCCTTATTTTTATATCAAAAATACCTAGGAGATGATTTCACATGGATGCGGTAGTACTAAGAGCACCAAATGAATTTGCAGTTGAGGAGGTCCAAAAACCGGCTTGCCCGGAAGATGGCTTTGTGGTTAAGGTTATGGCAGTCGGACTCTGTGGTTCCGATGTGCGTACTTTTGGTTTTGGCCATCCCAAGGTAAAACTTCCTCATATTATTGGCCATGAAGTAGCCGGAGTGGTGGACGAAGTCGGCGCAAAAACCACCGAGTTCAAAGTGGGGGACAGAGTCTTAATCAATCCGATTATTCCCTGCGGCGAATGCGCTTACTGTAAGATAGGCTTAGGAAATCAATGCGCGAATATTACGGTTGTCGGGACCCAAATCCCCGGCGGCTATGCCCAGTATGTGGCTGTTCCCAAACTGGCCATTACCAGTGATTGTGTTTTAAAAATCAGTGACAGTTTAGCCTTCGAATATGCTCCTTTGGCAGAAACAGCAGCTTCGGTAATTTCCGCCCAGAAATATGCCAATGTGCAGGAAGGCGACACGGTGGTCGTCATCGGTTCAGGACCCATCGGTTGCTTGCATACGGAAGTTGCCAAGATCAGGGGGGCGAAGAAGGTCATTATCTCGGAAATCAGCGATTCCCGTTTGGACATTGCGCGGAACTTTGACGCCATTGATGTTTTTGTGAATCCTACCAAGGAAAACCTGCGGGAAGTAGTCTTAAGAGAGACGAACGGGTTAGGGGCTGACGTGGTAGTATGTGCTAATCCGGTTGGAAAAACACAGGAAGAAGCTTTTACGCTGGTTAGATCCAGAGGGAAAATCATCTTCTTCGGTGGCTTGCCGAAAGACAATTGCCATATTACCGTGGACAGTAATGATGTTCATTACAGAGAAATTGCGATTTTCGGCGCGTACGCTTATTCCCCGAAAGAGTTTTATACCGCGATGGAATATATCGAGACCGGTAAACTGCCGTCGAAAAAATTTGTGACCCATGTGTTGCCCTTAAAGCAGATTAAAGAGGGTATTGATATTGTCAAAAAAGGGCTGGGGATTAAAGTGGTACTAAAACCTTGGGAAAACTAAGTACCGGTATTAAGCGCGATCATTAAGCAAAGGTCACGGGAGAAGAAAAGTTAATTAAGAAAGGGGGGCGAACCATGTTAAAAGGAGTAGCAGCATCCCCGGGAATTGTCATCGGAAAAGCGCATGTTTTAAAGGAGTATCCCCTTGTTATTAACGAGCAGAAAGTCGCGGCGGATCAGCTTGAGACCGAATTGACCAAGCTGGCTGAGGCCATCGGGAAAGCCAAAGGGCAGTTAGTGAGGATCAGAGATAAAGCCGAACAGGAAATGGGCGCCGATAAGGCAGAGATCTTTAACGCCCATCTGATGATTCTGGAGGATGAAGTATTTCTTAACGAGATACGGGAGAAAATCCAGGCTGAATCGCTCAGTGCTGAATATGCTCTCACCCAGGTTGTCGCAGCATATACGGAAATGTTTCAAAACATTGAAGATGAATATTTAAGAGAAAGAGCTGCTGACATAAAGGATATCGGGGACAGGCTGCTGAAGAACCTGCTCAATATCCCCTTGCAGAGCTTGGCTGACCTTTCCGAAGAGGTAATCATTATTGCCAGGGACTTGACTCCTTCGGATACTGCCCAGATGAATAAAGCTTTTGTGCAGGCTTTTGCTACGGAAATGGGCGGGAGAACTTCCCATACGGCCATTATGGCCCGGTCCTTGGAAATACCGGCGGTTGTTGGTACGGTTGGGCTGTTGGCTGAGGCTCAGCCGGGGGACACGGTCATTGTGGACGGCAACAAGGGTGTTGTTTATTTGAACCCTGAGCAGGAGACCATCAAGCGTTATCAAAAGCTGCGGGAGGAATACCTGCTCTATGTCCGGGAATTAAAAGAACTCAAGGACCTGCCGGCCGAAACAAAAGATCAGGCGCGGAAAGTGGAACTGGCCGCAAACATTGGTACACCGAAGGATTGTGCCGGTGCTCTAGCAAACGGGGCCGAAGGGATCGGGTTATATCGAACAGAGTTTTTGTATATGGATCGGCCTTCTTTACCCAGTGAGGATGAGCAGTTTGCCGCCTATAAAGCAGTGGCCGAAGAGATGGCCGGGAAACCGGTGATAATCCGTACTTTGGATATTGGCGGTGATAAAAAGCTCTCTTATCTGGAGATGCCCGAAGAGATGAACCCCTTCCTGGGCTGGCGAGCCATCCGGATGTGCCTTGATCGGGAAGAGATTTTACGGACCCAGTTGCGCGCCATTATGCGGGCAAGCGCTTATGGCAAATTGCGGATTATGTATCCGATGATCTCCAACGCCACTGAGATTCGGAAGGCCAATGGGATTCTGGCCCAGGTAAAAGCTGATTTGGACAAGGAAGGAATTCCTTATGATCATGAATTGCAGGTAGGGATCATGATCGAAATTCCTGCCGCGGCAGTTATTGCCGATCTGTTGATCAAGGAAGTCGACTTTTTCAGTATCGGGACGAATGATTTGATACAATACACAATTGCCGTTGATCGCATGAATGAACACATCTCGTACCTTTATGAGCCATTACATCCGGCTGTCCTGCGGCTGGTGAAAAACGTCATTGATGCTTCGCACCGTGCGGGAAAATGGACGGGAATGTGCGGAGAAATGGCCGGAGATGTGACAGCCACACCAATTCTTTTAGGTTTAGGATTAGATGAATTCTCGATGAGCGCTGTTTCTATCCCGCGGGTGAAAAAGGTGATCCGTTCGCTGACTCAGGCGGAGGCGCAGGAACTGGCTCGCCAGGCGTTAGCAGCGGAAAGTGCGGAGGAAATCCGGCAATTGCTTAATGTTGAATAATGCTGAATAATGCCGCTTAATGCTGAAATAAATGAAGTATAAAAAACGCCTGTATAACAAACTAATAAAACAAAATAAATACCTATTCCGCTAAGTCTAAAGCACAACTAAATAAAAGGCGATAGCTTTTCTTTTTAGCTAAAATGAGAAAATATTTTCATCGTTGAATGAAAATATTTTCTTTATTGATAGATGTTATTTAATACTTTAAGCTAAAGATGAGGTGAGAAAATGGAAGCAGAAGTTTACAACCAGTCCACATTTTTAATCTTAAAAGCGGCTTATCTGTATTACCTGGAAGATAAAGCGCAAAACGAAATTGCGGCACTTCTCAATATTTCTGTTCCCACCGTGTCCAGACTGATTAAAAAGGCGAAGGAAGAAAAAATCGTCGAATTTGTGATTCGTGATCCTTACCTTGAATGCATAGAACTAGAGCAAAAGTTAAAGAATAAGTATCGATTGAAGGAGGTTATTGTGGCACCTGCCAGTAACATCCAGCAATCGGAAACCGCGGATCCCGTTAATGTAAACGAGAGTGGAGATAATGTCAAAAAACTGGTGGCATTAGAAGGAGCAAGATATATTCAGCGGATTATTACCGACCAGGATGTTTTAGGGGTTACCTGGGGGAAAACAATCCACCATTTAATCCATTATCTTAATCCATGCCAGAAAATTAATGCCGCTTTTGTGACGATGCACGGCAGTATCTCCTTTTGTAAAAACGAACTGGATGTCCGAAATCTTGTATCCAGGATGACCATGACCTTTGGTGGCCGTAATTACTCATTATTGGCGGAAGGCTTAATGAGCAATAAGGAAATCACCGATTCGATCAAAAAAGAAAAAAACATCGAAAGGGTTTTCGCGATGTTTGATAAAATTACCATTGCCCTTAATGGGGTCGGGGCATTATATCCTGACCTAACTTCAATGCTTTCCAGCCCTGATTATCTTGCTCCGCACGAATTGGCGGAACTGCAGCGGAATAATGTGGTGGGGGATATTGCCCTAAGGTTTATCGATCGCGATGGGAACGAATGTAATACCGATTTAAAAGAACGTACCATTGCCATTGAATTAGACACTTTTAAAAAGATCAAGACCAAGGTTACCGTGGCTTCCGGTAAGGCGAAGACAGAGGTGGTACGTGCCGCCATTAAGGGTGGCCTGACTGATGTCCTGATTGTTGATTATGCCTTGGGGAAGTCGCTGCTTAATTAGCTTAATTAATATCTTTGTTAACTTTTTGACTGGGCCCGTCAAAAAGTTGATATAAAAACAAGGTAGTACTAAATTCTACATGAAAAAAACATAGTAACAGGGGGTTTGAAAAAATGTATGTTGATCCATTGTTTATGCAGTTTCCGGATGGCATTGATCGGGAAGAATTTGTGATCGCGACCTATTACATCCAAACCAACCGTGATGCCGAAGCAGTAAAATATGCCTGTGCTGTCGCGGTTGAACAGACATCAGGCACCTGGACACCGGTTCCGGGCGAAACCCATGAGTTGAGACAAAAACACTTAGGCCGTGTGGTTGGTCTCTATGAAATCCCGGCATATATTGGCGAATTGCCTAATACTGTTCTCGAAAGACAATACATCCTCAGAATCGCTTTCCCGGTTGTCAACATTGGTACCGCTTTCTCGATGATGATGACTGTATTTGTGGGTAATGTTTCTTTCATGGGTAAGTTAAAATTAATGGATATTGAGTTCCCAGAGAGTTACCTGGCTCAGTTCAAGGGACCAAAATTCGGTACCCAGGGGCTCCGCGATCTGTTAGGCGTTCAGGACAGACCATTGCTCAACAACATGATTAAGCCCTGCACCGGTTTAAATCCGAAACAAACCGCTGAACTGGCTTATGAGGTTGCTTTAGGCGGGGTTGACATTATTAAAGACGATGAATTAACGGCCGATCAACCTTATTGCCCACTGGTAGACAGAGTTAAAGAGGTTATGAAAGCCCTGAAAGCCGCTGACGAGCAGAAAGGTGAAAAAACAATCTACACCTTTAACATTACCGACAGAACCGAAAAGCTTAGGGATAACGCTTTACGGGCAATTGAAGCAGGGGCAAACGGCTTAATGGTCAATACCTGGACGATTGGTCTTGATGCAGCCAGAATGTTAGCCGAAGATCCGGATATTAACGTGCCGATTCTCTCTCATCCTGACCTGCAAGGTGCTTTATCAGTATCTGATTACTCCGGTATATCCGTCCTGCTGGCTAATGCGAAATTACCTCGTTTAGCCGGTATGGATATGGCCATCATCTTAAGCCCATACGGCAAATTCCCCTTCAGTATGGATGCCTTCCTGAATAACACTTATGCAATGTCCAGCCCGTGGAAGCACATTAAACCCATGATGGCTATGCCTGGTGGCGGAACGACCCAAGGACATATTGAAGAGTTAATGCACAAGTTTGGTAACAACGTAATCATCGCCGCCGGTGGCGCTGTAATCGGTCATCCGATGGGTACAGTTGCCGGTGGTAAGGCCTTCAGACAAGGTATTGACGCTGTCATGAAGGGAATAAGCTTGAAGGAAGCTTGCCAGGATCCTGCCAATAAAGAACTGAAAGCAGCGATTGATGCCTGGGGTATTTACGGCGAAAAGAATATCTTTGATCTGAAAAAGAGTTAATAAAAGGCACTCCAAAATAGTATAACCATATAATTCAGAGCTGGGACAGAGGAATATTTCCCAGCTCTGAATTGCTTATAAAAAGAATTACATAATCTAATAATAAGAGAAGGAAATGCTAGAAATGCAAGGAGAAGGATATCTTCCAGGCAGTGCAGACTCAAAAAGGCAAAAAAAGAGGGAGAGTGCTTACAATGCTGTTAAAAAATGAACGGGAGCAGGTTATAAAATATGCTTTAAAAGCTCAGGCCATGGGTTTAATCGCACTGACCTTTGGTAATTTTAGTTTACGTGATCCGGAGAGTGGCTATATCTGTATTACACCTAGCGGCATGGATTATGAGGAGCTTGATCCCTCAGATGTGGTAGTAGTTGACGGACACGGCAAAGTGATCGATGGTTCGCGGACACCTTCGATTGAAACACC
>Ga0116191_1002762_pt1 | contig 13163 bp, 14 predicted proteins | sample AD_UKC111_MetaG_FD_89897 | JGI IMG/M metagenome (GOLD analysis project Ga0116191, IMG submission 89897) | Active sludge microbial communities of municipal wastewater-treating anaerobic digesters from Hong Kong - AD_UKC111_MetaG | ecosystem: Engineered > Bioreactor > Anaerobic > Digestate...
GGGCATAAGGAGGGTAATAAGCTAATTATGGAGACTCAAACAGTTGCCCGATGAGACAGAAAAAACATAAAAATTAACCGTAAGGACACAAAAAGATGATAAGTTGGGGTTATGCAAAAGTCTCAATATGAAGTTCCTATGAGCTATGAACTATGAGCTATGAACTAATATGGCTGATAGCAATGAACAAAAAGGGGTCAAGGTCTTATGCCCGATGTGCTCAGCTCATTTGCATTGAAAATCTGTTATATGTATCTCTGATGAATTTCTGAGTTGATTCTATATCTGATTTCTCTGTCAGGATAATCGTCTCGTTTGAACGTGAAATTGGATTTACCATTGTCAAAAGTAGCGTATTTTCTAATGTAGGTATCATCTCTGCAAAAAACATCTTGTGATATGTAATGATTATTCCGAAATGTGAGGGTTTAATAAAAATGTCTTTACAGTGGTATGCGGTATAGCTAAGCAATTCGTTCACGATGTTCTTCATTATCAGAGAATGGATTTTATCGATGTGTTCTTTTACGGATGTGCTCTTGAGACGTTCAAGCATGTCGAGTTCGAACGAAACTCCTTGAGTTGTTTTGTTTTCCATTATGGACGAAAGGTTGTATGTATAGTCTGTTATTTCGGGGTATGTGTAAGAGTCCCTTTCCCAGAGTTTTTGAAAGATAAAAGAAGACTCATCCCAGGTTAAACCTTTTTCTGCGTCGATAAAGATATTTTTCCTGACTGCCCTGTTGAAAAAATTTTCTATGCCCTTTTTTTCTATCCTGCTATCAACGTAAATGCTCCATATCTGGTTGTGACGGTCCTTCATGCGCGGCTCTTTATCCTCATCCGGAGACATTTGAGGATTGTATTGGAATTGTGGGTTTAAAACATCGAATATATAAAGGAATAATCTGTAAATCCTGCCATACAAAAACGCCTTATCGTCCCATATGGTTACCTTGACATCGAGGTGGTCTTTTTTTCTTTTGATGAGAGCCTTTTCGTTCCAAGGGGAATCTGTTTTTTCAAAATAGATGTTGCGGATTGAACGGTCAATGCCTAATGTCTTGACGATATCATGAGCTGTTCGGTTTGTTTCTTCCACTTAGAATTCGCCTTCCAGGCCATACTGACCAAGAAGTAAGTTTTTCGTATTGATCCATAAAGAATCTTTTTTCAAAGAAAAGGGTGTTGTTTCGAGTACCTCGGTCAGGTATTTTCTCGCCCTTTCTGAATCACCCTTTTTAGTGTATATGTAGCCGAGATTGTATGCCATAGATTCTTTGATGGAGGTATATTTTGGTGTTATCTGTTTCAGCCTTTTTTGCCTTATCAGGATTGTTTCCTTATCGCCCTGAGGTGTGGACTCATCGTTTAGCACCCTGTCATACTGTGTTTGCACGATGGAAGCGGCTGCAAGTATGTCTTTTGAATGGTTATAAACCTTCAGATAAATCCTTAGAGAAGACTCGATGTCACCCTTTTTGAACATTTCGTCCCCTTTTTTAATGAAGGCTGTAACGTTTGAGTCTGTTATTGCGGTTTCCTGAGATGGAACCGCTACCGGGGGTTTTCTTGGTTTTTTTTCTGCGCCATAAGACAAACAGGGAAGAAGCAATGTAAATATGATTAAGATATTTAAAGAAAATTTAAAAATCGATTTTGACATCAAGTAGCTCCTTGTAATAGGTTTTGGAAATCATATAGAGAAGAATTAAATGGCGGTGCAGGGAATTGAACCCCGGACACTGCGGATATGAGCCGCATGCTCTAACCATCTGAGCTACACCGCCTCAATGTCTTTTCATATACGATATAACGGCCTTTATTGTCAATAGCTATTAAGCCTTAAAATTATTACAAAAAGCAATATTAGTTTGAATTTTGCACTTAATCGTAATATTTTTTGTTTTTTCGGGTTGTCGTTTGTGATATTATGGGGCACACATTCAATTTGAAAATAGGGATGGAGGTTTTATGAAGGTTCTCGTGACTGGTGGGTGCGGTTTTATAGGTTCTCACGTGACGGACGGATTTGTCGAAAAAGGTTATGACGTTGTCATAATCGATGACCTATCCACAGGCAAGACAGAAAACAAGAATAATAAGGCAAAACTTCATGTTGCAAGCATATGCGACGACGGTATTGAGGAGATATTCAAGCATGAAAGACCTGATATAGTCAATCACCATGCTGCACAGATTTCTGTGCCTCTATCTGCAAAGATACCTCTGTTCGATGCTGAGGTTAACATAAAAGGGACAATCAGGCTGCTCGAATTGTCAATCAAATATGGCGTGAAAAAATTCATATTCGCCTCAACAGGCGGTGCTATCTACGGTGATGCGGATAAAATCCCGACAGCCGAAGACTATGTTCCCGAGCCGGCGTCACCTTATGCTATTTCTAAGTTTTCAGGCGAAAAGTATATAAGATATTATTATGGCCAGTTTAATCTCGATTATACGATTTTAAGATACAGCAATGTGTTCGGGCCAAGGCAGATACCCCATGGCGAAGCCGGTGTGGTGTCTATCTTTACAGAAAGTCTGCTTGCAGGGCAACATCCTACGTTGTACCATTTTGCAGGAGAAGAAGATGGGATGGTTCGTGATTATTGCTATGTGAAGGATATAGCTCGGGCAAGTCTTATCGCTGTCGAAGGCCAAAAAGTGGGCATATTTAATATCGGCACGGGAAGGGGTACATGTACACGTGATTTGTATAATAGCATAGTCGATGTTTTGAGAAAAAAGGGAGTGGTGATACCAGAAGCATTCATCGAACCAAAACGTGGTCTTGCAAGGGCAGGGGAGATAAGGGCGAGTACACTTGATGTATCTAAGGCGAAAAATGAACTTGGTTGGCTGGCGCAATACAGTTTGGATGAAGGTTTATCCGAGACTGTAGAGTGGTATCTAAACAAGACTTAGGGATTAATGGGCATAGCGATTTGAATGTTATCGGGATTTAGAATTTGGTGCATAGAATTTACATTTTAAGGGGTTTTAAGTGATGAAGATAAAGATTCTTGGTTCAGGAACGTCTATCCCATCTTTAAAAAGGGTTTCTTCGGCCTATCTGGTTGTTACCGAGAAATGTAATGTCTTGATTGACATAGGACCCTCTGTTGTGAGAAGGCTCCTTGAGTTCGGATACACGGTTGACAATATCGATGTAATTTTTCTCACACATTTTCATGTTGACCATACCGCAGATTTGTCGACATTCTTCTTTGCCTGTAATTACGGCGAGGTGCAGCGCACAAAGCCATTATTAATAGCAGGGGGCAGTGGAATAAAGAGATTCTACAAAAACCTTTCGAAGGTGTATCCATGGATTTTACCGAATGCATATGTATTAGATGTGTACGATTTTCGGAACGGAGCCCTTGAAATCTTTGATATCAAGGCTCGTGCGGCCAAGGTCAATCATAACAAGGAGAGTGTTGGCATAAGGATTGATAAAGACGGCAGAAGCGTTGTCTTTTCAGGTGATACCGATTATTCAAACAATCTTGTCAAGCTTGTTAAAAATACCGATCTTCTTGTTGTGGATTGTGCGTTTCCTGAAAGAAAGGTAAAAGGGCACTTGAATCTGAATGTGTTGGAAGAGATTGTCAAAAAGGCGGCACCAAAAAGGGTTTTGTTGTCTCATCTCTATCCTGAATGGGAAGACTACAGGGGTGTACTTCAATCCCCTTATCTGATGGCAGAAGATGGCATGGAGGTTGTGCTTTAAGCAAATAATTTGTCAAGCTTTCTGCGAACGACTATGTAGTTTTCCTCGATGTCATGGATGTATTTTTTTGACCTGTTTAGCTCTTCAATAAGTGCATCCCCGATGTGTTCAAAACACAATATCATTTTGCCTTCCTGCTTTAGATACGTCATGCCCCTTTTAATATAGGCCTTTGTGGCTTCAACGGCAGGTATCTCATCTTCCCATATATAACTCAATGCGGGCTGGACAAATATGTAGTCGAAGGCGTTGTGAAGCAGGAAGGGGAAATCTATCTCTAAATGAAAAAATCCGTTTTTGCTGGCAATCTCTTTTGATTCAAGAAACCAGTTTTTTTTTCTGATATGTTCCCATGTTGTGCTGTCGCTGTCTAGACTGAAGAGCAAATCACGAATCTTTTTACTGTCAATGATTTTTGCGAAATGGGATGCAGTAATTACATCCATTGCATCCCTTATCCTTTCCTTATATGTGTTTAGTCTGATGTTTATGTCGTTTTTTATTTCGACATCCTCTTTGATTTTATCGGATAGTGAAAAATAGAGCTTATACATTTCCTTGATTTCGTTGATCAGGTCTTTCGGATTCTTATTAAAAAGCCCTAATTGATCCTTTTCGTCATAGTAGTATGATATGTCTTTGATGGACATTCCAATGAGCGGATTTCCAAGCCTGTAATGCGGTGCACCCGAATCAAAGCGCGTCTGGAAGATATGGGTCAATATATCAAACATCAGATGAGACCTTTCAATGCCGTACATTATATTTTGAACAATAAAACGTTTGAGAGAATGTTCATCCTCCCACTCTGCAACGAATGTGTTCTTGTCACGGTAGGGCAAAAGAAAAGACAGATATGATAGACCTTCGATTATCTGTGAGCTTACCGAACCCAAGCCTGGCGTCATATCAAGTACTTTTAGCTTAAAAAGGTCTTCTTTTGTGAATCTTACGGCCTTTTTATTAAGAAATATCTCTTCGATATTCAGGTTGTATTCGTAACCCCTTTTGATAAAAAGATAGCTGAATATATCCATGGTGTTATATTTATTGATGTTTCTCGGCGCGTCATGGGTATGTTCTTCGATCTTTATACCTCTTTCATTTAAAAATGATTCAGTAACACAAAGCCTTTCCGAGGGAAAATAATCTCTGTAAGTATCTATTAGCTTTGGATATACCTCGGCCTTCTTTTTCATTCCAGAAATGGAGTTTTTGCAAGAAGCCTTTTTTTCTCTTAATATATTTATAAGCTCCTTTCTTTCGTCTTCGATAACCTCTGGAAGCACATTTTTTAAACCATTCAAGGAGAAGATATTGAAAAAAAGATGGAGCGTTTCTTCGTTGCCGGCTAAAAGTGCCTTTTCTATATCTATTTCGATGAGTCTTTTTTCATAGGCAAAGGGTCTTTTCAAAAGAATCCAGTTTCGGCCGTTTGTCAAAATACCCCATGGTGTCTTTACATTCTTCAGCACGTAAAAAAGTTGGTATATGGGGATCTTGTTTTCGAACTCCAGATAAAATCCGCTGATGCCCTTATCAAGAGACCTTCCATAGCGTTTGAGCTGGAGAAGACCTATCGCCAAACCGAAGTATTCTTTCGTCCCCCATAGCTGGGATGCCCTCGACCTTTCTTGTTCATCTGAAAAGAGGGCAACATCAGGGTTTTTTATGCTTTCATCGAAAAACTTCGGTTTGGATTCATATGTATAACCAAGTATCTTGAGGATTGGTTTGATTAGATGGATCTCCGTGTGTATCTCGCTTGCAAATTTTTTTATATCCTGAAACTTTAATAGAATATCCGTAAAAGCGTTATATATCTCTTGCTCCTTTGGCAATGACAATAACCTGTCTATGCCCGAAGCAGACATAAGCGTGTTTCTTGTGATTGAAGTCTGCATATTTGTGATAGATGATAATCGATTTACCTGTTATTAGTCAAGGAGAGGAATGTCTTTTTCTTCCTTGTTTATGCCCATTTTCTGAATTCTCTCGATCTCTCTCAGTTTCATCCTGATTATTATAATAAGACCGATAATGGCAATCCAGAAAATTACAAGGTTTTGATAAACTATAAACTGTTCGTAACGAACAGAAGGGAATACTTCTATCTTATCCTCGGCGAATAGTGATATGCAGTTCAAAAGAACAAGTGCTATAGACAGGAAAAACTTCTTCATCTTCAACGCTCCTAAGTTAAGAAACCAATCACAGTCATAACGACAAAATATAAAGTATATATGATGCCAATCCAGGTAAAGACCGGGCTTGGTTCGCCGCGACTTGATTTTCTGTCAAAGAAGGGAATAAGAAAGAAGAATAGGACGCCAAGCGAAATAAGTACAATGGCGATTGTTTCGCCGTTCATTCCGAGGATTTCGCCCGGAAACAGCTTTAATGTTTGAAAAAGAAACAGAAAATACCATTCTGGTTTTATGTTTTCAGGTGGTGGTGCGAGTGTATCCGCCTTTTTCCCGATCTCAGGAGGGAAAAACACGGCAAGTGATACCATTATGCCAAGCATAACGAGCCATACCATGAGGTCTTTGTAAAGCATATTTGGAAAGAAGGGCGTTGTTTTATGTGGTTTTTTTTCAATTGAAACAGGGACGCTCATACCTTGCATTTGAACGAGCATCAGATGAATCCCAATGAGAAAAATTGTGATGATTGGAAGAATGGCAACATGGAATGCATAGAATCTTGTGAGTGTTTCGCCAGTCACATCAATCCCGCCTCTCAAAAAGGCCTTAATAAAACCACCCACAAGAGGAAGGTTTCCTGCACCTCCTGTCGCCACCCTTACGGCTGCAAATGCCCTTTCGTCCCAAAGCAGTAAATAACCGCTTAAACCGAAAAATATCGATATCACAAGCAGTACAAAGCCTGTTACCCATGTTAGTTCCCTCGGCTTTCTGTAAGCTTTAAGGAGTAGAGTGCTGAAAACGTGGATAAACACAAAGATGATAGCGAGCTGTGCCCCCCAGTGGTGCACAGAACGGAAAAACCAACCCATGTTAAGCTTCGTGACAATTTCAATGATGCTTTTGTGGGCATGTTCCAGATGGGGTATGTAATACATGGAAAGAACCATTCCTGTAATGAACTGAAGGATAAATAGAAACATCGCAATACCGCCTGTGTAGTACCAAATCTCGTATCGGTGAACAGGTATGACCTTTTGAGCGGCAAGACGTTTTATGCCTTCAAAATCATAGCGCTCTTCAATCCAGTTCTTAAGCCTTTGGCAACTCAAACGTGAACCCCTTTCTGGCAACAACAAGTTTTTCCTTTTCCACCTTTATGTCAAAAAACTCGAGCGGTTTTGGTGGTGGACCCTCAATGTTTTTTCCATCCTCGTCGAACCAACCTTTATGGCATGCACAGTAGAATTTCTTTTGCTCTGGTTTGTATGTGACATTGCATTCCATATGTGTGCATACACCTTTTAAAGCGGTAATAACACCGTCTTCCTTTTTAAAGAAGAATCCAAGTTTTCCGCCCCAGGCGAATGGCTTTACCGAATTTGGAGGTATATTCAAGAAGTCATTTGCATTGAGTACAACAAAATCGGGTTCTTTTCCAAGCGTAGGAAATGCAAATTTTAGAAGTGCGTAAATGCTTCCTGATAGCATGGCGAATACCCAGCCACCGAATAACGTGTTAAGAAAGGTTCTTCTTGTAATAAGGGAGTAGTTAATTTTCATCCTTTTCCTTCCCGAAAATCTTTTTCAATTTGTTTTTTACAAGGGTTTTTCTCAACCCAACAATTGAGTCGGTAGGCCTTACATCTTTTGGACATGCTTCGATACATCTCAAAACGGTATCGCAGCCCCACACGCCTTTGTCATTATTGACTTCTTCGAGGAATGCCTTTGGCCGTTCATCGCGCGAATCAAGCGCAAATCTCTCAAGTTTTGCAAGTGCGGCAGGGCCGATATAATCGGGGTCTCTTGACAAAACAGGACACGCCCCGTAACAGGACGCACACAGTATGCAGTTAACATTCTGATCGATCCTTTTTCTTTCCTCTTCGGTTTGGGGTATCTCTTTTTCAGGGTCAGGGGTATGCCTTATCAGGTATGGTTTTACCTTTTCATACATATTCCAAAAAGGGGTCATATCAACGACAAGGTCTTTTATTACGTTCATATTCGGGAGTGGTTCAAGAACAATAGTTTGTGAATTGAATGACGATGCCTGTGTTCTGCATGCGAGGTCTATCTTTCCGTTTATAACCATACCGCATGAGCCACATACTGCAGACCTGCAAGAAGACCTGAACGCAAGCGTTCCGTCGAGTTCGTCTCTGATTCTGAGCAGTGTCATCAAGATAGTTAATCCTGGTATAACCCTTATATTATAAGATTGAAAAAACGGCTTTTTTTCAGGTTCACTTGAGTCGTATCTAAAAATCTTGAAAGTAAATATATCGCCTTTCAATATTTTCTCTCCATTGGCTGATATTTGGTTATTACAACGTCCTTATAATAAATTACAGGTTCCCCATCGCTTCCATATGCGGCAAGTGTATGTTTTAACCAGTCCGCATCGTTTCTTTGAGGAAAGTCTCTTCTCGAATGTGCGCCTCTGCTTTCTTCTCTCAACAAAGCCCCGAGCGTAATGATATGTCCTATATCAAACATATATTCAAGCTCCAGGGCGCCGATTAGTTCGTAATTCATAAATAGCTTCGTTGAAGTGACGGTGATGTTTTTGTAGCGTTCCCTTAATTCAAGGATCTTGTTCAAACCTGTCTGCAATTCATCTTTTGTTCTAAATATCCCTACATAATGACTCATGGTTTTTCGTAATTCATCAAGTATCTTGAATGGTTTTTCCCCTTTTGGACTTGCCATTTTCTGTATCTTTTTTTCAACCTCAGAATGCTTGTTATTGAGAAGTTTTTCATCTGGTTCGATATTGTTTGACTGGAGATATTCGTCAATCGATATTGCACCGAGTTTACCAAACACGATCGTATCGAGCAGGGAATTGCCACCGAGCCTGTTTCCGCCGTGTACGCTTACACAGGCACACTCACCAGCCGCATAAAACCCCTTTATAATCGTTTCGCATTTTTCGTTGGTATCGATGCCTCCCATTGAATAATGCTGTGCGGGCATTATTGGGATAGGTTCTTTTATGGGGTCAATGCCAAGAAAATCAATGCAGATATTGCGTATGCCGGGAAGCCTTTCGATGATCTTCTGTGCGCCGAGGTGTCTGATGTCAAGATGCACGTACTTGCCAAGTTCGCTGTCGAATGCCCTTCCTTTCTCTATCTCAGTCTGAATACTGCGAGATACTATATCCCTTGGGGCGAGTTCCATCATCTTAGGGGCATAATCCTCCATAAAACGCCTTCCCTCTTTGTTGACGAGGTATCCTCCTTCCCCTCGGGCGCCTTCTGTCATGAGAATGTTTGTTCCGATAAGACACGTTGGATGAAATTGGACAAATTCCATATCCTTCATAGGTATGCCTGATTTGTATGCCAATCCAATCCCGCTGCCGTTGTTGATGAGGGCATTTGTTGAATAATAATAAATCCTTCCGTATCCCCCAGTTGCAAACATTGTTGCCTTGGACTTAATAGGCACCATCTTGCCGTTCAACTGGTCTATGGCTATTAGTCCGTGGCAAATGCCGTTATCGATGGCCAGCGCCGTCACGACATATTCAGGGTATATCTTCACGCCTTTGAAAACGGCACGCTCGAAAAGTGTGTTCAAAAGCACATGTCCAGTGATATCTGAGGAGAAGCATGTCCTTGGATAACCTGCCCCACCAAAAGGCCTTTGGGCTATCGTATTATCAGGAAATCTGCTGAAAGGACATCCCCAGTGCTCCATTTCGTAGACAATCTTAATTGCCTCCTGACACATGATTTCAACTGCATGCTGGTCTGCAAGATAATCACTGCCCTTTATCGTATCAAAGGCATGTTTTTCCCATGTATCGTCTTTTGAGTCGGGATTGTTTGCAAGTGCTGCATTTATTCCACCCTGAGCGGCAATAGAATGCGAACGGATAGGGTGTACTTTTGAAATAAGTCCCACGTCGTATTTGTCGCATAAACCAACTGCTGCACGAAGACCTGCAAGACCTCCACCTACGATTAAGACGTCGTGGTAAAGCATGGTTATGAAGTAATTACGTAAATATATATAAGTGCTAACGAGATGATCGATGCAACGAGATTGGAGATAACAAATAGACGTTTTTCATTTCTGTATCCAAAATCCATTACGATTGTTCTTAGACCATATATGCTGTGAAAAACAAAAAGAATCAGGATAAGGACGTCAAGAACTGGTTGTCTGTGAAGGCTGAGCGCCCAGTCAGGTTTTTTGTCCTTTGTGAATAGGAAGAAACTCGTGAGTATTTTTATGCCGAAGAGGACTATGAGACAAACACCGCTTATTCTATGGAAAAGCCATATGAACATATTGTATAATGACTTTTTATCAATAGGGTATATTTTTTGTCAAGCAAAATCTCAAAAAAAATATCAAAAAGTATTGAAGTGTATATAATGTTGTGCAAAAATAACCACAGAGTTAAAGATAACTAAAACCTTCTGATTATCGTTTGCTGCAAAATAATAAATTTAAAGAGGTTTTATGGGTGAATACGACGACGAAAGGCCAGATTGGCGGGAGATAGACAGAAAAAGGGACAGAAGCAAGATCTTTGGCAAACAGGAAAAAGGCGGGCCGAGCAAGGATAAGCCAAAGGACAGATACAAAACAGGAAAATGGGAAAAGGCCTTGAACAAACTCTTCATGGGAAAAAAGGGCACTGTCGAGTATGAGAAGGCGTTCAATAAAATCCACAAGTCTTATGGAACGAATCGATTTGTGGGAAGCGTGACAACGTTTATAGAGGAGTTTGGACTACCTGACGATGTGTCGACACTTCTGCTTATTATAGACACGAAAGACAAAAATATTGTAATACCTGTACTCGAAAGGCTGAAAGACGTATATGGCGGTTTGACGCCTCGACAGAAAGAAGACGTAAAAAGAAAGGTTTCCATACTGAAGCTTACCGACAAGACATCAGAAATAAGGCAAAAATCAGAAGAAGTGCTGGAGAGACTGACGGCTGATAGCTGATATCAGACGGGTAGGGGACTCGAATCAACCATCCAGCCGTCTATCAATTGAATGACTGTTAACCGTTCAACGCTAAACGCTGTTGTCCTTTATAAAATTTTTATAAGACCTGTCGTAAGTCCGCTCCCCTTCCTTTGAGAAGAAGCAACCAGGTATCTGTTTCATCTTCCTGTGATATGCAACACACTCGCAACACTTTCCCCTTTTATTACATTCATATGTGCAGGTACAGGCTGCCTTGTTTTGTTCGATCGTACATTCCATATCTTTCACCTCTTGTTGTGTTTTTACATTTTTTTAAGCTATCTAATGCTGTAAAAGACGTCTCTCCCACCAAAAACGGCCATATCTCCGAGCTCTTCTTCGATCCTCATCAACTGATTGTATTTTGCGATCCTTTCACTTCTCGATGCGGAACCTGTCTTGATCTGACCTACATTAGTCGCAACGGCAAGGTCTGCGATGAAGGTATCTTCCGTTTCACCTGAGCGGTGAGAAATAACACATGTATAGCCTGCCCTTTTTGCGATCTCTATTGTGGTCAGCGTTTCCGTTAAAGTTCCGATCTGATTGAGTTTAATGAGAATACTGTTTGCAATTCCTTGTCTTATGCCTTCGGAGAATATCTTTGGGTTCGTGACAAAGATATCGTCGCCCACAATCTGTATCTTTGAGGCACACTTTTCGGTGAATTTTTTCCAACCTTCCCAGTCGTTTTGTGCAAGGCCATCCTCTATTGAAATGATCGGATAATCCCTAATTATTGCATCATAAAACTCAATCAGTTTGTCGTTGCTCCATACATTGCCATCGATGTGATATTCACCATTCTTAAAGAATTCGCTTGCAGCAGGATCGAGGGCTATAAAAATATCTTTTCCAGGTAAGAAACCTGATTTTTCTATAGCTGTCATGAGCGTATCGAGCGCCTCCTTAGTAGATGAAATCTGAGGGGCAAAGCCGCCCTCATCGCCTACACCCGTAGAATAGCCCTTATCTTTTATGACGTTTTTAAGCGTGTGAAACACCTCAACACCCATCCGTAATGACTCTCTAAAATTGTACGCACCTGCCGGGACAATCATAAATTCCTGTGCATCAAGTGAATTTTGTGCGTGAACCCCACCGTTTATTACATTCATCATAGGTACAGGGAGTTCTCTTGACATAACCCCGCCTATGTATCTGTATAACGGCAGATCTAAATAATCTGCTGCTGCCCGGGCTACCGCCATCGAAACGCCGAGAATGGCATTGGCGCCAAGATTGTTTTTATTTTCGGTTCCATCAAGTTCGATGAGAATATTGTCGATATAAGCCTGTTCGAGCGCATCTAAGCCCTCTATCTTTGGTGCTATTATATTGTTTACGTTTTCAACGGCCTTTAAAACCCCTTTGCCTTTGAACCTTTTATTGTCATTATCTCTTAATTCAAGCGCTTCCCTTTCGCCTGTGGATGCACCTGATGGCACAATGGCCCTGCCTATGTATCCGTTTTCCAGTACCACCTCGGTTTCTACCGTTGGATTGCCCCTGCTGTCGAGCACTTCCCTTGCAAAAACGCTATATATTGTTGACATTTTGACCTCCTTCAAATTCTGTTTTCAGTTTTCTATGATAAATGCTATATTTAGCCGTATATATCGATACATTTTGAGATTAGCATAGTGTAAAAAACCCGTCAAATATTTTATACTAGCCTAAAAGGAGGGCTTAGATGAAAAAACCGATTGTTTTGTTGCTTGTCTTTGCGATGACCATATTTTTAGCACAGCCCTTGTTTTCAGAAGATATCGATAGAGCTGTGCTGCAACAGTTTAAAAGGTCTTTTTCTGATGTGAAGGTCGATGAATTCAGAAAAACAGATGTTGACGGCATGTATGAAATCGTAACAGACGGGAGAATCCTCTATTATCTTGCAAAGAATAATTACATCTTTTCCGGCTCTATCTGGTCTTCCGCAAAAATAAATCTTACGAGGGAAAGAGAATCCGAAGTTTTTATAAAGAACGTCAAGGAAATTCCTCCTGATAGGGGGATAAAAATTGGAAAAGGTGAAAATATCGTATATGAATTTACAAATCCTGATTGTCCTTATTGCAGAGATGCTTCGAGATATTTTGCTCAAAAGAAAAATGTAACAAGATACATATTTTTTGTTCCGATTGTGTCATATGGTGAATCCGAGAAGAAGATAAAATATGTAATCTGCTCTAAAGATAGGGAGAAAGCCTATGAAGAGGTAATGACAGGTGGGCTCGATGGCAAAAATATCGAAGCTTGTACCGATAGTGATGCAC
>Ga0116191_1002765_pt1 | contig 13146 bp, 12 predicted proteins | sample AD_UKC111_MetaG_FD_89897 | JGI IMG/M metagenome (GOLD analysis project Ga0116191, IMG submission 89897) | Active sludge microbial communities of municipal wastewater-treating anaerobic digesters from Hong Kong - AD_UKC111_MetaG | ecosystem: Engineered > Bioreactor > Anaerobic > Digestate...
GACGCCGAAGCCGATGACCGACGCGGCCATGACAAAAAGTATCGGCAGTTGGAACAAGAGAATGCTCTTTTCCTTTGCAATGGGGAGAGGAGCTATGATTGCCGAAATGCCGATCACCTGGATGATATTGAGGATGCTTGCACCGATGATGTTTCCAATGCCGAGATTGCAGCTGCACTTTCTGATAGAGGTAATTACCGTGGTCAATTCGGGCAGCGAAGTCCCGATCGCCGTGAAGATAACGGAAATCAGAAAATGCGGGACATGAAGGACCTCCGCGATCCGTATGCCGTTGACGACCAAAAGATTGGAGCCGGCGACAACAAAGAAAATGCCCAGAACAAAGAACACGATCTTCCGGATCAGGGTCTGCAGAGAGATGTTGAAATCATTTTCCGCTTCGTCATAAGAGATCCCCTCCGGCATGACTGAACGGGTATCCGCATAATCCGATACATCCTGATCGTCCACGACGTCGTAGCGAATATCCAGATCCATCAATTTGCGCGCGGAAATGACATTATTGATGATATAAAGAACCAGGAGAAGGATAAGAACGGCGCCCGTCAGCCGGCTGATTTCTCCCCGGACCATGCCGGCGATCCAAACCAGCAGAAGCAGACAGGCCAGAAAAGTCCCGTTTTTAAGAAACTCTCTGCGGTTTTCAATAAAAGGCCTCATGAAGAAAAGGAGGATTGCCAGAATCAGGCCTGTATTGACTCCTATGGAACCAAGGGCGTTTCCCACGGCCATCGAGTATTCTTCCCTGAAAACGGCGGACGCCGAGACGAATGTTTCCGGCAGCGTGGTGCAGATGCTGACAATCGTGGCGCCGATGATGATGGAAGGGATTCGGAATGCTTCGGCGGCCCAGACGGCGGAATCGACAAACCAGTCGCTGCCTTTCACAAGAATGAGCAGACCGGCGGCAAATAAGATGAAATACAATATCGAAGCCATAAGAATTCCTCCTGTATTATTATGTGAATTATATCATAAATCCATTCCGGCCGTAAAATATTTTGCTTGAACATTTGTTCCGATTGGGGCATAATAAGAACAGAGGTTCTTATTATGCCGGCGCATGGGAAAGGAGGAACCGGAGTGCAGAATACCCTTGAAAAACTGAAGATTCTGGCTGATGGAGCGAAGTACGACGTATCCTGTTCATCCAGCGGAGTTGAACGGAGAAACAGAGGGAAGATCGGCAGTTCGGCCACCGTGGGGATCTGCCATTCCTGGTCTGCAGACGGACGATGCATTTCGCTTCTGAAGATCCTTTTTACTAATAAATGCGTCTATGACTGCGAATACTGCGTGAACCGGCGGTCTGCAGACGTTGCCAGAGCGAGCTTTGAGCCGAAGGAACTGGCCCGGCTGACCATAGAGTTTTATCGCCGCAATTACATCGAAGGTTTGTTTCTGAGCTCTGCCGTCGAGGTTTCCCCGGACTATACCGCGGAAAGAATCATGAACTGTATCGGATTACTGCGGAACGAATACGGCTTCGAAGGATATATCCACGCAAAGATCATACCCGGGGTATCCCCGGAAATCCTGCACCGGATCGGTCTGCTGGCGGACCGGCTCAGCGTCAATATTGAACTGCCAACCAAAGAGAGCCTTTATCAGCTGGCGCCGCAGAAGAAGCCGAAGCACATCTTTGCTCCTATGAGGCAGATCACCCAGACCCTGGCGGAGCGGAAAGCACTGAAGGGCCCCGGAACCATGTTTCGAAACCAGGATATCTACAGCGCGAGAAATCTGAGCTATCTGGAGCCGCAGGGGGAAAATCTTTCGCACGGCGACGGAAGCCTGGTCGATCTTGTGGGAAATCCTCTCGCGTCACGGGAATCGGGGAAAAAGAGCAAGGAAAGATTTGCGCCGGCGGGACAGACAACACAGATGATCATCGGCGCCTCGCCCGAAAGCGATCGCCAGATCGTGAAAACCTCGGAGTATCTTTATCGGACGTTCAAGATGAAGCGGGTTTATTTCTCCGCATATATCCCGGTATCCAACTCGCCGCTGCTGCCTCCGCCGTTTACCGCGCCGCCGCTTCTCCGGGAGCACAGGCTTTATCAGGCTGACTGGCTGCTGCGCTTTTATGGATTTACGGCAGACGAGATCCTGGACGAGAAAACGCCGTTTCTGGATCTCGAATTGGATCCGAAAATCAGCTGGGCGCTGCGCAATATCGAAAAATTCCCCATCGAGATCAACAAGGCCTCCCTTGACGAACTGCTGCGCATTCCGGGAGTGGGAACAACGTCGGCTCTGCGCATCGTCCGGCAAAGGAGAATGGCTGTCGTTCGTTTTGATGATCTGAAAAAAATCGGCGTCGTGGTGAAGAGAGCCAAATACTTCATCACCTGCTGCGGCCGTTATTACGGCGGCTCGGATATCGCACCGGAGCATATCAAAAATGAAGCGCTGTCCTCGGATCCGATCAGAAACAGGCTATTGCCGATAGACGATCATGTTCAATTATCCATGTTCCATTCCGTTACACCGTGGTCCGGCGCCTATGCCGGTTCTGCCGGCATCCCTGCGGCGGCCGGCTGCAGCGAAAGGAGGCAGGTTTCCGATGGATTATCTTTATGACGGGACCTTCGAGGGATTTTTGACCTGCATCTTTGCCCACTATTATGAGGAAAGGGCTGCGGGCATCTATCGATTGGAGAATTATCAGTCCAGTCTGCTCAGCGCCAGCCGGTTTATCGCAGCGGACGAAGAGAAAGCGGCGAAGGTTTACGAAGCGATCGGGAAAAAGATTTCAAAGGAGAATCTGCGCAGGGTTTATCGCGTCTTTCTGTCTTCCGACGAGGAAAAGGAGAACAAGCTTTTGCGGTATATTCAGCTCGGTTTTCAAGTGGGCCCCGGAATCAGTCTGCTGCACAGCGATCCGGTCGTTTTTGCCGTTCAGCAGTGCGAGCACAAGGTTTCCTATGAAACCCACAGGATCAAGGGTCTTGCAAGGTTTTCCGCGCTGAAGAACAGCGCTTCCGAGAACGGAAAGGAGATCCTTTACTGCTGTTTAGAGCCTGATCATGACATCCTGGAGTTGATTGCGGGGCATTTTGCGGACCGCTTGAAAAACGATCCTTTCATCATTCATGATAAAACCAGGAACAAAGCGGTCATCTCCCAAGGCGGCAGCTGGTGCATCGCCGGCTTTACCGATCAGGATCTCCCCATACTGGGGGTCGGAGAAAGGGAATACCGGGACCTTTGGAAAAACTACTTTGAAACCATCGCTATCAGGGAGAGAATCAATCCGAAATGTCAGAAACGGTTCATGCCGGTGCGTTATTGGAAAAATCTTACGGAACTGCGTTGATTGTTTTTGCGGATGTGTTACAATAAATATAAAGCGATTCCAGGCGCAACATGATCAACGCGGAAGATGGGGTGGTACGATGGACGACAGATTAAAGGAATTGGTGAAAAAGAGCAAACGGATTGTTTTCTTCGGAGGCGCCGGAGTTTCGACGGAAAGCGGTATTCCGGATTTTCGCTCTGAAAACGGACTGTATCAGGCGCAGTCTGAATACGGCTACTCTCCGGAAGAAATGCTGAGCCACTCTTTTTTTGTGAACCATACGGAAACCTTCTATGATTATTACAAAAAATATATGATCTATCCGGATGTATTACCCAATAAAGCGCATTACGCTCTGGTAAAACTGGAGGAGCAAGGGAAACTGAAAGCTATCGTTACGCAGAATATCGACGGTCTGCACCAGCTGGCCGGAAGCAAAAAGGTATATGAGCTGCACGGCTCGGTTCTCCGGAATTACTGCACCCGCTGCCACACCTTTTACTGCAGGGATTATATTATGAAACCCGAGAGCTCTCATTCGGATGAGCATCCGGACAGCGGTATCCCGAGATGCGTCAAATGCGGCGGGATCATCAAGCCCGACGTAGTGCTTTATGAAGAGCCGCTGGATCAGGAAGTTATGGAAGGCGCAATAGAGGCTATCTCCAACGCCGATCTTCTCATTGTCGGCGGGACTTCGCTGGTCGTTTACCCGGCTGCCGGCCTGATCAATTATTTCAGAGGGAACAACCTGGTCTTGATCAATAAGTCAAAGACACAGTACGACGATCGTGCCGATCTGGTCATTCACGACGCAATCGGAGAAGTTTTAGGCTGACGGGAGAGGAAGCTATGATCTTTGCAATCATTGCATGGAATGGAAGGGAACGGCTCTGCTGTGTCGACAAAACGGGCAGACGTGCCTTTCTGACAGAGGAGTTTTTTAAACGGGATTTGAGCGGATACGGTATCGACAGCAACCGGATCGATAAAATACCGGAATCGATGGAAGAATTGATCCGGAACTACAATGTTTTATGGACCGATGATATGGCCCTGTTTTTCGGGAGCAACCCGGATCTTGGGATCGCCCTCGACGCGGCCGGCGGCTGGGCCCCGCTTGTCAGGACGGAGGAGGCCTGGAGCCCGCTGGAAGAGATCAGAGGCAAGGAATTGCTAGAATAAAACGCACAAAACACCTTGCTGGTACAAGGTGTTTTTCGATAGCTCAAACAGTGCTTTTCTTCGTGCTTCGCACTCGCTGGAACCCCGGTTCGTTAAATTTGAAAGCATTGAAATTCTTCGAAAATTTTACTATTATTGCTTGTGCGTTTTATTCCTTTTCCTTGCTCTTCTTGATTCCTTCCAGGTCTTCCAGCGAATGGACTACACCCACCACGTCGGCAATGGGCAGGGAAAAAGCGAGACCTTTTCCCTCTGTTTTGAGTCCGGCGGATTGAACGATGGAATGCATAATCGCCTGCGTATCCTCATGCCGCACAATATTCAGAACGACCTCTTTCTCCGGCTGGATTGAGATGGCAAAAAACTTTTCCACCTCATGGATTCCTGTTCCGCGCGCATAAAACACAGTACCGCCGTGGGCGCCCGCAGCTCTTGCCGCGTCTACGACCTGGTCGGCAAACCCGCGGTTGACAATGGTTATGATTAAATCATATTCTCTTTTCTGATCCAAGTGAATTCACCTCTTTCGTTATTCGCAAATACCGGAAATATATCGCAGCGCCAAAGGACCGCTGACTCCAGTGATGGGAATGGTAAAAGCTACTCCGTTACCCGGCTGTTCCATATTGAATTTGTACATGATCTTTTTTAATATTCCCTCAACCTTATCCTCCGTGACCACGCTGATCACGATATCACGCTCCGGATTGCTCAGACCCAGGTAGTCCATAATTGCCGAACCCGTCGCGCGATGCGCCGGCGAAACAAGATTGTAGGTGACGCCGCTCTCCCTTAGAATATTAACGACATCGTCTCCCCTGCCGCGTTCTATAATTGCAATTAAAAGCTTGATTCGCTTTATGGCAGGATGCTTTATGTCATCCATTTTTTATCCTCCTCCAGAATTCTATTCACTGCTTCTTTTTTTGAGGTACGTCAAAATCCTCGGGCAGTACTAGTTTTTCTAATTCTTCAAAATCTATATACTCGTTGTCTTCGATTATCTCATTATATAGCTTTTCTTCACGAAGTTCACTACTCCATTCCATATTTTCTATAAATTCTTGATTTTCCGGCCAAGTATAGTAATCCGAAACATCGCAGCTCTGTCCGACCCATTTTCTGATCTCCTCTTTCTCTTCGATATCCTCCGCAATTTCTTCCATCACATCTGCTTCTTCCTCGGCGGTATATTTGATCTTGATATTGTAGATCAGCCCCATGACCTGAATGGTGATGAGAGGGGTCATCGCGACCATGGAGACAACTCCGAACGCGTCGGTGAGAATATTGCCTCCCACCGCTTCGCATGCGCCCATGGCAAAGGGCAGAAGGAAGGTTGCTGTCATTGGTCCTGAGGCAACGCCGCCGGAGTCAAAGGCGATGGCGGTAAAGATCTTCGGTACGAAGAAGGTCAATCCCAGAGCGATGAGATAGCCTGGAATAAGGATGTAAAATATATTGACCCCGTAAAGAGCCCTGAGCATTGCCAGCCCCACAGAAATGGCCACTCCGATGGACAAGCTCCAGAGCATGGCGTTTTTTGAAATAAAGCCTCCCGTTATATACTCGACTTCGTCATTTAATACGTGAACGGCAGGCTCCGCTTTCACGATAAAAAATCCCATGATCATTCCAAGAGGGATCAGAATCCAGTTATAGCTCAGCTCTCCGACAAATCCTCCGATATACGAGCCGGCAGGGAGAAAGCCCACGTTCACACCGGTCAGGAAAAGAACCAGACCCACATAGGTGTAGACGCTTCCTACACTGATCTTGATCAGCTGGCTTTTCGGCAGCTTCAAAGCAAAGAGCTGAAACAGCGCAAAAAAGGCGATGATCGGCAGAATCGCGATGGAGACCTCTTTCATATAAATAGGAAGGCCTTTTTGAAAGAGAATAAAAAGATCGAAAACATTGCTTGCTTCAGGCAATCTTTCCGGATTCTGATGGAAAGAGGTGCCGCTGTAAAAGATGCCGAGGATCATGATCGCAAGGATAGGCCCCACCGAGCCGAACGCGACGAGTCCAAAGCTGTCGTCATGAGAGCTCTTCCCGCCTCGGACGGAGGATACGCCGACTCCCAGAGCGATGATAAACGGAACGGTGATCGGCCCTGTGGTCACTCCCCCCGAATCAAAAGCGACCGCCAGGAAATCCATCGGGATAAAAGCTCCTAAAATAAAGACGGCCAGATACATTACGATGAGCAGATAGGACAGCCTCCACTGAAATAGAATGCGAAGCAGTGCAAAGACGAGGAAAATTCCTACGCCTGCGGCAACCCAAAGGACAATGACCCGGTTGGGTATGGACGGGACCTGCTCCGCCAGAACCTGAAGATCCGGTTCTGCGATGGTAATCATGATCCCCATCAGGAGCGTGACGCCGATCAGCAGAAACAGCTTACGGGATTTCATCAATTCTCCGCCGATCTGCTCTCCCATGGGCATCATCGCGATATCGGCGCCCAAGGTAAACAAACCCATTCCCAGAATAAGCATAAACGCTCCCATCAGGAAAAGTCCGCGTATGACGAAGGGCATAGGGGCAATCGTAAAATTCAAGATCAAGACGATAATCGTGATAGGTAGTACGGACGACAGAGATTCTCTTGTTTTCAGGATCAGTTTTTTATTCATAGAAGGCCCCCTCTCTTATAGTCTACAATAACTCGACGTATTTATGCGGGGTAATTACTGTCTACATAAATACGATTTCAGTATAACGGAAATCTCTGGTTTTTTCAAGACACACAGAACGAATTGTATGTGACCCGGAACGAAGGGTTCCGAACGAAGAGTCGTCGAAAAATGCGGCAGACTTTTAAAATCAAAAACATGGTGGTATAATATTGATTCAGGAATAATAGAAATGGAGGTCATCATGAATATACTCATAGCCAATGATGACGGAATTGGTGCAAATGGAATCAAAGAGCTTGCCCGGGCTTTGTCGCAGATCGCGAATATCTACGTATGCGCGCCCCATACGCAGCGCAGCGCCTGCGGGCACGGCATCACCGTAGGCAAACCTATCAGCATGCGCGAAGTGGAGTTTCCCAACGCCAGAAAAGCTTGGGAAATCACAGGAACGCCGGCTGACTGTGTGAAGCTTGGCTTGAAAATGCTGAAGCAACAGGGAATCAGGATCCATATGGTTTGCTCGGGCATCAACCACGGAGGAAATTACGGAACGGATACCCTGTATTCCGGTACGGTTTCCGCCGCCATTGAGGGGTGCATCTGCGGCCTTCCCGCCATCGCGGTTTCCGTCAACGATCATCACCCGATCACGTTTGAAGCGGCCTGCGATCTGGCGGTAAAAACGGTGAAGGCCGCCGCAGGGAAAATCGATCCCAACACCGTGCTGAACATCAACGTGCCCAACCTTCCGCCATCTGAAATTAAAGGATTGAAAATAACCAGACTCGGAGCACGGGAATACGAAGAATGGTTTGAACCGAAAAGGAACGAAAACGGTGAAATGGAATACTGGTATTCCGGAAAGCCGGTGGTATATGAAGATTTGCCGGAGGATATCGACGTCATAGCGATGCAGGACGGGTACGCTACCATCACCCCGCTGCACTATGACCTGACGAGCTATAAACTGATTGAGGAGGTCAAGACATGGGGAATCAAGTATTGAGATTGAAAAAGGAAGATGCTGTTCTTGTGGGCATCGATTTTCAGGAAAGGCTTATGCCAGCCATGAAAAACCGGGAGGAACTGGAGGCTGTCGCCGTTAAGCTCATCAAGGGCTGCAGGATTCTTGGAGTGCCCGTTATTTTAACACAGCAATATACCAAGGGATTGGGAGCTACGGTTCCTGCGATTGCCGCCGCTGCGACAGAACCCGTCGGGGATGAAGGCGCGGCAGAATTCCAACCCATTGAAAAAACAAGCTTCAGCGCCATGGGCGAGCCGGATTTCGTTGCAACGCTGGAAAAGCTCGGGCGGAAAACCGTGATTATTGCGGGGATCGAGGCCCATGTCTGCGTTCAGCAGACGGTGATTGACCTGCTGGAAAAAGGGTATATTGTCTTTGTTGCCAACGATTGCATTTCTTCTCGGAGCAACACGGATAAAAAGTATTCCCAGCGCAGAATGGGCGATGCAGGCGCCGTCGGCACGACCTGTGAATCCATATTGTTTGAATTGTTGAGAGGGGCAAAGGAACCCGGCTTTAAACAGATTTCTACGCTGGTGAAATAAAAACAAAACGATTTCACCATTGTAATAGAGAAAGGCACAAATATGTTCATGCTCGAAAACCGGATCACGATAGAGGAAAGGCAGATCCTTGAGGAATACCTGAGAGGATTTGACTACAATACATCCGGGCTTTCCTTTACATCCCTCTATATGTGGAGGAATATCAACAACTTCAGCTGGCAGATCATCGGCGATTACCTGTGTATCGCCGGGCTCAGCCATCTGGAAACGGACCGGGAAGAACCCTTCCTGTTTCCGCCTCTGACCAAAACCGGCTCGTATGACCCGAAATCACTGAACGCAACGATCAAGCAGGCGAAAAGAATCTTTGAATCGAAGGGATATCGATTCAGCATCAGACTGATGCCGTTCCATATGATGGACATCATTGAGTCTGCGTGTCCGGGAGAATTCCGTTTTTTCGACGACCGTCCGAATTACGATTATGTCTATCGGACTCAGGATCTGATCGAACTCAGAGGCAGGGATTACCACAGCAAGAAAAACCACCTGAACTATTTTCTGAAACATTATCAATATGAATACGTAACCCTGACTTCGTCCATGGCAGAGCAGGCAATGCAGTTCATCCGGGAGTTCAATGAAAGAAAGAAGCTTCCGGAACACGAAATGGAACTCCTGAAGATGGAGGAACGCGCCATGGCAGACGTATTCAACAATCTCGAGGCCGTAGGCTATCTTACGGCGGCGATCATCATCGGTGGAAAGATAGAAGCGCTGTGCATCGGCGGACGGATCAACCGGAATACGGTAACGGTCCATGTGGAGAAGGCGAACACCGCCTACAGAGGCCTGTATCAGCTGATCAACAACGAATTTTGCAAACACGTGGCGGCCAACGTGAAATACATTAACCGGGAAGAGGATATGGGGATTCCGGGTCTGAGGAAGGCAAAGCTTTCGTATAAACCGGTCAAACTGGTGGAGAGTCAAATCGCAATCTTCAAGGAAGATTTGGAAGACGGCATTTTTAGAAAAAGAGAATTGTGATTAAATTATTAATTAAGGGAACGATTCTTTTTCAGAATGGCTGGATTTGGAAAATAGAAAACGGAAAATGACGGATCTGCGCCTCTATTAATAGAGGCGTAAGCCGTTTTGCCTGTGAAAAAAATAACGCAAAATAGGCAAAAAGGGACTTTTCCCTGAAATAATTGCACCGAAAAAGCGGTTTTACTAAAATTTATTGCCTAAATTTGAATTTTTCGACTTTTTGAGGAGGTCTTGTATTTTCACGGAATCATGATATGATTATAGAGTCTGAGTGTTGAGAACCGGGAAGAGTCTTGAGCTCTGTATACTGTATAATGTCTGTTATATATTTACTTAATTATAAAAAAATGTGATGAATTTAACAGGAGGAGTAAAATGAGAGAAGTAGTAATCGTAAGCGCTGCCAGAACTCCGATCGGCAGCTTCGGCGGCTCGCTGAAAGACCTGACTGCAGTACAGCTGGGAGCCATTGCGGCCAAGGAAGCAATCAAAAGAGCGGGAATCGATCCTGCCATCATTGACGAAGTAATCATGGGGAACGTGCTTCAGGGCGGTCTCGGTCAGAACGTTGCGAGACAGATCGCTATCGCTGCGGGAATCCCGAAGGAAGTTCCTTCGATGACCCTGAACAAGGTTTGCGGTTCCGGACTGAGAACGGTAGGCCTTGCCGCACAGATCATCAAAGCCGGAGACGCGGACTGCATTCTTACGGGCGGAGCGGAAAGCATGAGCCAAGCCGGTTACATAACGTCAGCAACAAGATGGGGCGCCAGAATGGGAGACACGAAACTGGTGGATCTGATGGTGCATGACGGACTGACCGACGTTTTCAACGGATACCACATGGGCATCACTGCGGAGAATATCGTAGAACAGTGGGGTTTGACGAGAGAAGAACTGGATCAGTTCTCAGTCGTTTCCCAGAACAAGGCGGAAGCGGCCGTAAAAGCCGGCAAATTCAAGGATGAAATCGTTCCTGTCGAGATCCCTCAAAAGAAGGGTGATCCGATCCTCTTTGATACCGACGAATATCCGAAGTTCGGTACATCGATGGAAAGCGTATCGAAATTAAAGCCTGCATTCAAGAAGGACGGAGTCGTCACCGCTGCCAATGCATCGGGAATTAATGACGGCGGAGCCGCTTTAATCGTGATGTCGAAGGAAAAGGCTGATGCGCTCGGATTGAAATATCTCTGCAAGATCAAGTCTTACGCATCCGCCGGCGTCGATCCTTCCATCATGGGGATCGGTCCTGTTCCGGCTTCCAAAAACGCATTGGAAAAAGCAGGCCTGACCATAAAAGACATGGATCTGATCGAAGCGAACGAAGCGTTTGCCGCACAGTCCGTAGCAGTAGGCAAGGACCTCGGAATCGATCCTGATAAGCTGAATGTAAACGGCGGAGCCATCGCATTGGGGCATCCGATCGGGGCTTCCGGAGCCAGAATTCTGATCACGCTGATCTATGAAATGATCAGAAGGGATTCCAAGTACGGTCTTGCTACCCTTTGCATCGGCGGCGGACAGGGTACTTCCCTGATCGTTGAAAGATAATAAAAAAAGATAAAGCGAACAAGGAAAAGCAATAAAGCTGACTCATCTCCGGAGTCAGCTTTTCTCGTGCTTATATCGTACTTTATGTAAACCTTATTTTTCCAATATGGTCGGGGATATGCTGTACTGATGCTTCAGGCTGGAGAGTACAACATTGGTCTGCGTCCTCTTGATGCCCGGGATCGATTTGATCCTGTTCATCAGAGCTTCCAGCGTGGCGGTGTTTTTCGTCGTGATCCTCAGAATGTAGTCATATTCGCCGGTTACATAGTGGCATTCCAGAATTTCTTTTTCCTTGCCCACCATTTCGAAGAACTCTGCGGTATCCCTTGGATTTTCGAGGCTGATGTTCATCAGAACGGTCAACTCCTGCCCGAGAGTCTTGGAATCCAGTATAACGGTATATCGCTCAATAATACCGGAGGCTTCCAGTTTTTTCAGCCTTTCACTCACCGCAGACAGAGACAGGTTAACCTGTTTGCTCAGATCGGAGATGGAAACTCTCGAATTTTCCTGTAAAACCTCTAAAATTTTGGAATCAATCGTGTCCATTCTATTCACCACCTTTTTTTCTCCCCCATTTTAGCAATTTATTGAAAGGATATCAAGCAAAATAAATTTTTGCAAAGAATGAGGATTCGATGGTATAATCATGTTTACAGAGCCAAGTGACATGATATAATGGTTCCGTTGCAAAATCCGTATATTATGCCGACGCGGTTCGCATGATATCAAGGGAGATCAATTATCAAAGGAGGAAGGGCGAATGGCCGAAATCGAAAGACCTGAAGCAGCAAACGAACAGACCGCATCCAATTTTATTCATAATATCATAGATAAGGATTTGGAAAACCAGACTTACGGAACCAGGGTCCATACCAGATTTCCTCCGGAACCAAACGGTTATCTTCACATCGGACATGCCAAATCCATCTGCCTGAATTTCACCACTGCGCAGAAATATAACGGCAAATGCAATCTGCGGTTTGACGACACCAACCCGGTGAAGGAAGATACGGAATATGTGGAATCCATCGAGGCGGATGTAAAATGGCTGGGCTTCCAGTGGGAAAAGCTTCTGTTTGCGTCCGACTATTTTGATAAAATGTATGAATGCGCCGTCACCCTGATCAAAAAAGGGAAGGCTTACGTCTGCGACCTGTCCGCCGAAGAAATCAGGCAGTACAGAGGTACGCTGACGGAACCGGGAAAGGAAAGCCCGTATCGGAACAGAACGGTTGAGGAGAATCTGGAACTGTTTGAAAACATGAAGAAGGGTCTCTACAAGGATGGAGAAAAGGTGCTGCGCGCCAAGATCGATATGGCTTCCCCCAACATCAATATGAGGGATCCCGTCATCTACCGGATCGCTCACGCAGAGCATCACAACACGGGGAACAAGTGGTGCATCTATCCGATGTACGATTACGCCCACCCGATCGAGGACGCCATCGAAGGCATCACCCATTCCATCTGCACCCTGGAGTTCGAGGATCACAGACCACTTTACGACTGGGTCCTGAGAGAGCTGGAATGGAAAGAACCGCCGCAGCAGATTGAGTTTGCCAGACTGAACCTGACCAACACCGTCATGAGCAAGCGCTACTTGAAAGCGCTTGTGGACAACGGCGATGTGGAAGGCTGGGATGATCCGAGAATGCCGACCATAGCCGGACTTCGCAGAAGGGGCTATACCCCGGAGGCCATCCGCGATTTCTGTGAACGGATCGGCGTATCAAAAGCCAACAGCACTGTTGATATTTCTCTGCTTGAGCACTGCATCAGAGAGGATTTGAAGAACAGGGTGGAAACCCGCATGGTGGTCATGGATCCGCTGAAGGTGGTCATCACCAA
>Ga0116191_1002768_pt1 | contig 13140 bp, 7 predicted proteins | sample AD_UKC111_MetaG_FD_89897 | JGI IMG/M metagenome (GOLD analysis project Ga0116191, IMG submission 89897) | Active sludge microbial communities of municipal wastewater-treating anaerobic digesters from Hong Kong - AD_UKC111_MetaG | ecosystem: Engineered > Bioreactor > Anaerobic > Digestate | place...
CAGGACTGATGCAATCGCAGGCAAGGGACGTAGCAAAGCTATCGTTCAACTTTAATGCATCTCTTACCTCGGTCAACCTGGCAAAGGTGCTGGCAAGGGAAAGAGGTATTCCTTTTTCGATGGTATCATGTAAAACGATGATACACAACGCCTACCTGCTTGAACGATTTATTTGCGTGTCCGGCATTAAACCAAACAGAAGATTAAATGATAAACTTGTCAAGGAACTCATTGAGTTTGCAGCAAGTGCTGCTTGACTCCAAACTATATTTTTAACGAACTATTGATCTGATAAATATACGCTTTTAAGGAGCGACTAATTAAACAATTTTAACTACTTTAACAGCCAATCCTACTGTTTCTCTTTCCGTTCGACTCAATTGTTGAATGCTGAACCTATTCTTCGTATAGGTAATTGAATCGTCCTCCCGGCATTGTATCTCCGTTGAGATAAAAATCCATAATATTCCCTTCATCTTGCATATTATCAGACCATTTAAACTGGAATTTGACCGGCTTCCCTTCCATTTCCATCAAGATTTTGGCTACCTTGATCTCTAATTTGTTCCCTTTTACGGCATATGGTACATCTCCCACTTTTTCCCATGACCACCAGCCGTTTCGGTTTTTTTCTATGATGGCTTTTTCACCGGGCGTGATCCGGTTGATCACATAGTCATATCCGTTCCAGCCGGTGAAAGGGTTGTTATCGGCATCAATGAAAAGCATCATCCAGTTTCGGTCGGATTTTGGAGTGAGTTTTTCAGCCGTTTCGACGTAAAAATAAAGATGACGGTTGTCTCTGGCTACCTTGGCTGCCACGAGGTCGTTTCGTCCAGTGTTGTTTATATAGATCCGGTTAAAGTATCCGCGGTGGTTCCGGTGAACGGTGTTTCCCCGATAGTGTTTGTAATGGGGTGCTACACCCTCCCAATCATTACACGAACCAATTTTAATGCTTTTGGAGGAAGATGCCTTGGGAGTAGGGAGGGTGCCTTTAAACTTGCGTACATAGTCGATTAGCTGATAGTAGTAAACATCGCCTTTGTCGCCCCACTCGTTGTTGGGTTCGATGTCCCGGCTGCGATCCCAGTCAAACTGATCAACAAAAGAGAATGGCCATCCTGTCCAGATACTTTGAGGCAGAAGCATCTCGACGGTATATTCGTTCCACCCGGTTACAAATACCATTTCCGGATCTATTTCCAGTGCGGCTTCCCACTGCTCGGAGAAGTTATATCCGCGTAGGTAACCATCGACACGGGGGTCAACACCTTTTTTGTGTGAGTAACTGCGGCCAAAGGTTCCGGGAATGTTGAAAGCGCAACACATGCCACGTGACTCGAATGAGGCGTTTTGTGCAATTCCAACGGCAGCCTGCTCGTACCTGCCGTCCTCTTTTTTTACATAACCATGCAGCGGATAATTTTCTAGCCATGCCCATTGGTCGTTTCGCTGAGGACCTTTAACATAGTCCGGTTGCCCGGGACGGAAGGTAAAGAACTCACGTATCTCACGGTCTTCCGGCGAATCGGTGAGATTATCCGGGTAGGCCATAACAAGCGGTTTACCTTTCCAGTAGAACCAAAGATCTTTGTAGCGTCCAGGTTTGTAAATCTGGCGGTAAATCTTCCGAATGGTATGCAAGCTTCTCTTACTGGCTGTAAATTCGAGCATAAACGCAATTTTAGGAGGATTCACTCCCTGTTTCAACGCTTTTTCCCACTCTTCAAACAGCTCTTTGGTAGCATACTGATGTCCTTCACCGGTGTCATCCAAAAATATGACGTCTATGCCAGCATCGCTTAGCATCTCGGCATGTTTACGCAATACCCACGGATCGGCACTTTGATAGTACCCAAACAGCGGTTCCCCCCAGAAGAAACGTCCGGGTTTTAGGGTACCCCAGGCTGGATGATCATAAATTTTCAAAGCTTCCGGATGCTTGATCAATATCTGGGAAATATTCTTGACTGTTTGAGTCGTGTCGTCCCACCCCTTGTGCCAGTTCCAGTAAAAGATCGCAACAAACTTATCCGATTTGATATCACCGGTCTCTGCATGCATAGAGAGAGTACGTTGCAGAGCATCGGTAGCCGGCAGTCCGTTTCCGGGATGGCGGGATACCAGTTGTGCAATTCCAGGAGTATTGTGGAGAGAAATGCAAAGATTAACCACAAGCAGGAGTAAAAACTTTTTCATTGTTATTGTTTATTTTATCAGCAGATACAAATCAATATCAACCGCTGCTGTTAGCTAAATCACGGCTCTGGTTCCAATATCTGTCTGTCCAGTTTTTTTGGTTCAAACAAAAATCTATGGGCTCCCCCTTTAACTTCCACAACGGTTTCCGTATAAATAATAGCTGTCGTGAAGCCCTGCTTTATCCAGTATCCCCAGGATGGAGCCATCTCTTTTGTGGCCATTTGGCAAGCTGTTTCCACATAACCATAGTTTGACAACATCCGTGGTAGATATTTGCTCCCCGGTAGTCCAAAATCAAGGGAGTAATGATTTTCGACTACAGCACGGTTCAAGTTTGCTGCCACCTTCTCGACGAATTCATCAGGGACCAGTGCGACGGCTTGTGCCGTTTGTGATCCATTGGCATAAAGAACAATCTGCCGATTCAGGTATTTCTCATTGATCAGCTCCTTCAATTTTTCTGTTTTGTTTTTATATGTGGTCTCCTCATTGCCTCTAATCTTCGAGAAACGATGCATGAGCAGGATAATCAGGTAATAATAACAAGTGGAGGTGAAATTGCTGGGTGTTTGGGTATTATAATAGACCCAATCGCCAAGACCAACAGTTATGGTTACTTTCGTACCTCGCTCTCCGGTCAATTTTATTTTCGCATACTCCCCAAAGGTTTATCCCCATATCAAAAACAATGACTGAATCACCAAATGATAGCATCGAGACAGGTGTAAATAGCAAGTTTTGACCATCTTGGATAAATAGTCACTATTCTTTTTAAAATTGAATCAAGGTTTAAAGCTTGAATTGCGGAATTTTCACCCATTCTCCATCTCTCAAGGCTGATTGGTGGGCAGCTATGCCGCCGACTGTCATGTTAAGCGACATGGCGATATCGATCAACGGTTTACGGTCCTCAAGGATAGCCCTGACAAATTCTTCGGTCAGATGTCCGTGGGAACCACCATGACCTCCTTCCGGCATGCCCGGGGGAAGAGCGGGGCGGGTCAGATCAGGAAGATTCTTTTCTTCTCCTTCGTACCCGTCGTAATAGGAGCCTCTTGTTCCTCTGGTCCTGCCGGTTTCAGAGCCATATCCATTGCCAATGGTATCACTGCTTCTGCCCATACGGGCTGTTCCTCCTTCACTTGTACGATAGAACGCGATCTCTGTGGCGAAAGGATTCCTATAAATGTTGTTCCCGGGTTGATACCTTTCCAGGGTACTCTTTATGCCGATACATGAGACTTCCAGAAAGGAGCCGCCGGTAACGGCAACATAGTAAGCGTCAGAATGAGTTGGATACCATTGAGGCGGCATGCCATGGCGCCAATTGTTAAAAGAGTCGATTCCCTTTTCTGAATAGTGCCAGTACTCACCTTCGGTATATATTATCCGGCCAAAACCTCCCGAGTGGTAAATCTGACGCATCGCATATAAGTTTTCCCTGAACATCGATGTCTCAAACATCATGTATTTCAGTCCCGTTCTCTTAACTGTCTCAAACAACCTCTCAGCCTCTTCAAAAGAGCCAAAAACGGCTGGCACAGCGCAAGCCACGTGCTTTCCGTGGTTTAAGGCATCGATGCAATGTTTCGCATGGCTAGGTGCATCTGTGGCCACAAATACGGCTTCTATCGTGTCATCCTTTATCAGTTCCTCAAGCGACGGATAGCTCTTTTTGCATCCGGTTACCTTTGCCAGTTCGCTGCACCGTTCCGGGATCAGGTCGCTGACAGCTGCGACTTCCACATTGGGATGGTTCTGAAACCCAAATGACGCTGCAAATTTACAAACGCCATAACCAACCAGCCCTACTCGTATTTTACGGTCAGATACGGGGATCCATTCTTTCTTCGTTCCCGTGCCATTTCCATGATCATCAAAGCCCTGAATGGGTGGAGGATTGTCAAGAATAGATATGCTGCCTTGAGCTCGTTGCAGACTGAACATGCCAGCGCCGACTCCAATTCCTGCCCTCTTGATAAAATCACGGCGACCAAGATCATGATGATTTTGTATTTTCATTTCAATTGATTTATATATGTTTAAAACGTTGGTTGCAAGTTGTATGACTTTGCCGGTAGAGCCTGGACTATCTGTCAGGTATAAATACCGGTAGAGTGATTTTGGACGGGTGTCCCGGACCAAGATAGATTGTCTGTACCGCTTTCTTGCTATCCCTTGCAAGATATGTGGGCTCGTCAGTGTTCAAGTTTCTGTTGTAACGGGGAAACCAGCTTGAAGTAATGACAATGCGGAGCTTGTGTCCCCGGTTGAGTTGGTAACCTGTAGGCCAGGATTCAATTTCAATTTTCGAGATCTTGCCGGGTTCCAGACTGACCTCTCTACCACCTTCCTGGATATTGACGATGGTGTCGTTCGGGAAGAGATCCTGAACCATGATGATAAAGTCGGTATTCACAACGGTACTGCTCACATACAGGGAGGCCGAGATACTGCCCAGAAGGGTCAGTGTGGAGTCAAGCACTTCAGATTCAAATACCCACTGGTCTGCCCTCTCTATATTCTTGTTCTGTACGGCCGGACCTACGTCCATTCCAATGAAAGTGCCGCCCAGAGAAGGGTAGGGATCTTCGGGGTTATAGACAAAACTAAGTTTTGCCGAATTATCCGGAACTGTTTTGGTGATTGATCTTTCCCCCAGGAAATAATCTGTTTTCTTTACCCCCTTGGGAGGCCATGTTTCACTGCCAACGTATTCATTCCTTTCCATGATGAAAAAGTTGTATTTGTGATTGGTGAAGGGAGCTTCCAGTTTAATTTCTCCTTTTCCTGACAGCACCTTGTCCAGAAACTGTTCCAACAGCAATCCTCTATTCCCTGTTTTATCTGTTCCCCCATACTCATTCTTGAGAGCCTGTGGCCCATGACCCCATGGAGTGATTATCATCTTGTTATCCGGATGAGGATTCTTTTTATCATGGATTATGAAATCTTCGAGTTGTGTCAATAGAAAAATGTCGTACCATCCTGCTATTGAGAATACCGGACCTTTGGCAATACCGCGGTGATTGACCGATTGCCAGTATTTGTCGCGTTTTTCGTGTAGCAGCCAGTCATTGATAAAGCGGTTCTCCTTATACGTTGAATCATCAGCGACCGATAATGGGAGGTACCAATAGGATTCCTGGATCTGTTCGGGAGAGATGGGGTTGGTTGTTTTTGCATCAACTGTCAGTCCCCAGTTAAAAGCCGTTGCCAGTGAAAAGAGTCCTTGTGGGTAGATCAGGTCATATACATCAGCACCTGTCATTTCTGCACATACTGCATCGAGCTGATCAGAAATTGCCCACTGGGTAAATCCCACATAACTGCCGCCATAACCTGCAACTTTTCCATTGCTCCACGATTGCTTCTTTATCCATTCAACTGTTTTCAACCCGTCTTCCCGTTCATTGTTGAATGCATAAAACTCTCCTTCCGAGCCAAATTTCCCGCGACAGTCCTGAACAACAACCGCATATCCCTTTTTTACAAATCCTATCGCTCCACTCTTTACATTCTCTTTCTTATATGGAGTCCGAACTAAAAGTGTTGGATAGATGCTCTCGTGATCAGGCAAGTAGATGTCAGTGGCCAGTTTTATCCCACTGGATGTTTCCACTGAATCGGTCAACAATAAATAGTGTATATTATCCTGAGCGCAAACAGACCCAAAAAGAGATAATAATAGAGGAAATAGAAATTTACGTGTCATGCAAGTTATATGTTAGATTAACAGTTTGACAATGGTCTACTCTTGTTGACTATCCCAGGTACACCTATTACAAAATATCTGGTGTTGCAATTGCCGCTATCAAAGATAATAAATATTGTTGCCTTCTGAACTGTACGGTATATCTTCAAATTATCTTTTAGCATCTTCGAAAACTCCAATTTCAGTGGGACTCTTTCCTGTCTTATTTCCGTAAAAGTCATTGATCTCCCCTTCCATTTCAATAGCTATCGCTTGGTTGAAACAGGGTGAATCATCCCTAAGCTTATATCCTTCCAATGAATTAAGTCCATATCGTCCACTTCCTGGTGACACAAGTTTCGGATCTGCTTGTATAGCTTTCGGATCATCAGGCAATCCATTCATCCAAGGTCCATAATAGAGATTGTTGTAGAATCGTGTAGCTGGCAACGGTGGAGGAAGTTCATGGAAATCTTCCAATCTTCTGAATTCAGCGCTGTTTAATGAGTCTCCTAAGGCATACACCGTCCTGAACCGTCCCTGTCCGGCAGCGTAGAAGATATTGTTCCTGAAATGAGCTCCCAACTTTCCTTTATCTTTCTTTCCCTTACCTTTGTCGGGACCGTACTCATCTCCATAATAGTAGGTAATGTCAGAGGTGCCGTGATCCACATAAAATATATTATTATGGATAATGTTTTGCCCGGTCGTATCGCAGAACATTGTAACCAACTGGGTAGGCCTGAATTTAATCTCATTTTCGCTGATGTTATATCTTGCAATATTACGGTCTGTATTGTCCATAATCAGCAAAAAACCTGCATTATCCCTGCTGTAGTTGTATTGAAGGATGCAATTTTTACACCCAAAGTCGAAATCAAATGCCTGTCCATCGCCGTTACCTGCTTGTCTGCCGGTATGGTATACCTCGTTGAATTGCATGATTGTCTCATTGCAGTGGGCTATCCATATCGCCGCGGTATGTGGCCACCAGTCATAACGGTTGTCGTCGCCAGTGTCTAAATGAGGATCACCAGTACGCAAGCAGCTATTTTCTACTATGTTATGCTCTATCAATCCGCGATCAGCCTGAAATACGATGATCCCATCACCACCAAGGTTTTCTAAACGGTTACCTCTAACTACAACATTTTTTTTACCTATCACATGGATACCTATCTTATCACAACGTCTGATGATATTGTTTTCTACCAAAACCTCCTCGTCAGCGCCACTTATCAAGATCATCGTGCTGGTGGCAGCCCCTCCTACCTGTCCCCACACATCGTGGATGTAACATTCTCTGACCGTTATGCCTGCGATCGATCCTCCTTCTTTTGCACGGGCAGTTATCCCGTTGCGCCTGCTCCTCAACCGTGGCGGAGCTCCGCTTGTTAACTCGAGCCCATCTATTTCCCACCATGATTGGCCTATCAGCGTAATTGCTGCACCTGTGCTCTCCCCGATATTTATTACAGGCCTCTTCCCATTCCCATAACTTCCGATAAAAATCTTCTTCTCTCTTGTTCCGGATCCCGCGGGTGAGAGTTGTCCATACCAGGTGCCGTCCGACTCGAAAAGAATCCTGTCACCGGGCCGGAAAGTCTCCCGGTTTACCCTCTCAATTGATCTCCAGGCGGTTGCCGGCGATAATCCGTTGTTGGCATCATTGCCGCTTGGAGATATATAATAGATATGTTGAACCTGCAGTGAATGGTGGCAAACTCCGGCAAGAGGTGAGAATAGGATGATTAATAAACTTAAAAACAATTTTTTCATCGATATAGGATCTTGGATCTCTTTGAGTTTGAAATAAGGGGCGTGATCTTTCACACACCACGCCCCTCTCGACAGAATAGATAATAGTGTTATTTGTTATTGAAGATCTGCATTGTTGTTTGCCAGGTTTGGATTCAACATTACCTCCTTGCTTGGGATGGAAAGGAAGTAATCTTTTTTGGTATAGGGCCTGAGCAGTTGATATTTCTCTTCCGGTTCTTCCCTCCATTCGGTAGTAGCCTTTTCTACAAGCTGTAGACGTTGCAGATCGAACCACCGGGCGGAGTATTCAAAGCCGGCGAACTCCCATGCTCTTTCCCATACAACACTGTCAATGAATTGCTCGGTAGTTAAATTGCTCACAGAGGCTTCTGTGGTTCCCAATCCCTTATAAGCCCTATTCCGCACATCGTTCAGACATTTGTATGCCAGTGCATCCGGTCCGTCAGTGCGTGCCTTGGCTTCTGCATATATCAGTAAAACGTCAGCATAGCGCGTGAAAATTATCGGGCGTCCACTATACCAGGAAGCACTTAGATCCATCCTGGTCCGCCAGTTGCTATTGGGATCATCTCGATTTTCCCACTCCCATCCAGGCGTAAAGTTGTCGGCCCATAACTTTCTGTACGCAGGATGTTTGGCCTTCAAATCGGTGTAGTGGTAATAGGTGCCATTGGAGTGATAGAAGTCGGTAACAAAGGTAAACTCCTTGCGTTCTCCTTCAGGGAAACGGTTGAAAAAGCCTAGTTCAGCGATCATTGATTCCCAACCGCCGAACTCGATCGGCCTGCTTGGGTTGGGTGATCTAACCGTATAGTCATCTGGCGTATGGTCAATCCAGAAGATTGGTTCGTCCAACTCCCTCGAGCCAGCCTCCCAATAGGGATCGAATACTTCCCAGAAGTGTTCGCGCAAGGCATAACCAAACTCATTGGCCCGATCGATTACCTCTTTCGCCTTATCTCTGGCCAGGGCGTAATATTCTGTTCCGCCGTTCACCGGATAGCCGGCCATTTGCAGATATACCAATGCCAGGGTCGATTTTGCAGCCCCTTTGGTAGGTGCCCCGTTAGCCATAAATCCGTCCCATTTAACGGGTAACCACTCTTCGGCGAATTTGAGATCCGAAACAATCAACTCATACACATCCTTACTCGAAGAGAGTGTAACTTCTCTTTTCGAGTCAGGATCGTATGCCGTTGTAACCAAGGGGATGTTGTTAAAGAACCTGACAAGCCAGAAATACATAAAGGCCCGGATGTAATGTGCCTGTGCGGCCAATGCATTAAGTCGAGCCTCTGGTACAACACCCGTTGCGTTTTTATAGTTGTTTATGATCGTGTTTGCCTGATTAACGGTGTTGTAAGCGCGTTCATATCCCCGCTGTACATCGGTATCCCCACCGGTTGTAATCGGCATATTGATTTCCATTTCATGATAGTAAACACGCTGATTTCCAGTTCCTATGATATCATCAGAGGCTGCAAACTTAATCTCCATGCTTTCATACGGGCGATTGATTGCCCTGTCAAAAATACCATACATTCCGTTGATCAACAGCTGTATTTCAGCTTCATTGTTACACAAGTTATCAGCGAACAACTGGCCTTTAGGCTCTTCTGCCAGGAATTTATCATTCGATTGGCAAGATGTAAAGGAAACAATGACAGAGAGTATAAAAATTATATGGATGTATTTTTTCATAATGAAATTTTTTTTTTAAATGAATAGTTAATATTCAATGGCTACCCCAAATGATATACTTCTGGAGTTCGGATAGGCAAACCAGTCCATTCCCGAATTCATGTCATCGTTGGTGGAACTGATTTCCGGATCATATCCTTTGTACTTGGTAAATACCAGCAAGTTTTGTGCACTAAGTGAGAGTCGCAAAGTGGCAAAAGAGACGACACTTTTCGGGATTCGGTAGCCCACACTGAGATTGCGCAGTTTCACATAACTCCCATCCTCCACATACTGTGAAGACAAGGGAATCAGGTGACTGTTCCCTATCCTGGCAAATTTTGCGTTGGGATTACTGGGTGTCCACCTGTCTTTTGAATCCTTATGTGTGTATAATTGTGTGAAGTCAATTCGTTCGGTTGCCACAAGATAAGCCCAGTTCATGATATCACGGCCATGTACCCCTTCAAACAGAATATTGAAGTCGACATTCTTGATGGAGATGTGGTTGTTGAAACCCCAGGAGAACGGCGCATTTGTGTTTCCAATAACCTGCTGGTCGTCAGAGTCATAAGCATTATTTCCATTCAGGTCTTCATATCGGTAATCACCCGGCTGCGCACCATATTTGGCTGCCTCTTCTGCCTGATTTTCTTGCCAGATTCCGAGATATTTCATCCCGAAAATTGTACCGATGGGTTGACCCGGCATTAAGACGAACGGGCTGGTTGAGGCCAGACCGGGAGCATAACCTGCTCCGTAGATTCTTGCTTCTTCTCCCAGATCCAGCACCTTATTCCTGTTAAAGGCTCCATTCAGGTTGATGTCGTACGACCAATCCTTTGTTTTAAGGATGAAGTAATTCAGGTTAAACTCAAATCCCTCATTTCTAACGGAACCAACATTTGAGATTACGCTTGTCCTGCCATATTCAGGATCACCTCCGGCATAAGCGGGGACAGCCAATGGAGCCAGCAGGTCGACAGTCTTCTTGTTGTAATAATCGAGCGATAAAGATAGACGGCTGTCGATCAGGGTAAAGTCGGCGCCCACGTTCAACTGTTTGGTCGACTCCCATTTCAGGTTGGGATTGCCGCCAATCTGGGAAATGTAGCCAGACTGGATAGCTGATCCACCCCAAAAGAATCCCATACCTCTCAGCGGAGAGTATGTGGCATATGATCCTACAGCCTGGCTTCCAGTAACACCATATCCTCCACGAATCCTGATATTTTGGAACAGATCCTGTTCTTTCATGAATGCCTCTTCCGAAAGCCTCCATGCTAAAGAGAACGACGGGAAATAGCCCCAACGATTATCTCCCCTGAATTTGGATGAACCATCTGCACGATAGTTAACCGTCAGATAATAGCGGGAGGCATAATTGTAATTAATGCGGCCGAAATATGAGCGTAAAGCATTGTCTGCCCATCCCGATCCTACTCCAATATAGGGGGCAGCCAGCCCAAGATTGTTCCAACCCACCGATTCAATGGGTAGCCTGTCAGCACTTGCCGAGAAACTTTGACCTTCATACTTGGTCTGCTCGAAGCCGACCATTGCAGAAAAATCATGATTATTTGCAAATGTCTTACTATATGTCAAGAATGCATTTGTCAACCAGTTCTTGTTGTCGTATGAATACTGATCTGCCCGTGGATAGAGTCTGTTATATTCGAGTGACTCAAATTCACGGGTGCCACCATTCGATAATGAGATCAATGCTTTTGCATTCAATGTGAGGTCATCGGTGATTTTAAACTGAAGGTTGCCAACTCCTGTAGCGCCATTTCCGTAGTTTCGCTGGTGTGCTTCTGTCATCAACACCGGATTCATTAACGTGCCTGATCCCACTCCCAGTGGCGTATACCTACCATTTTCATCGTAAATCGGTACAGTTGGAGAAAAGGCTACCGCTGCCATTAAAGGTATGGCTGTCTTACTTCCCCCTTGCGACAGTTCGGGATTGAGGTTATCGTTGTGGCCTGCACTCGCCTCTACCTGTACTGTGAGTCGATTGCTGAGATCCATATCAACTTTGGCTTTCAACCCGTAATCGGAGGCTTCCGTATTTCTAATGGTTCCGGTGTTGTCGTTGTAGTGAGTGGTTATATGGTAGCGAATATCTTTGCTCCCTCCGGAGAAAATTACGCGATAACTCTGTGACAGACCGCTCTGCAGTATGGCATCCTGCCAATCTGTACCACCGCCGTTTTTGAATTTCTCAACCTCGGCATCAGTGAATGGATAAGCTCCAACGCTTTGGTTGAATTTTGCAAACTCATAAGCATCCATCAAATCATACCGTTTGCCAATGGTATTGATTGAGAAATCGGAATAAAACTCCAAGGTTGGTTTCTTCTGGGATCCCCTTTTTGTTGTTACCAGGATAACTCCATTGGCTCCACGGGAGCCGTAAATTGCCGTAGCAGAAGCATCTTTTAGGATTTCAATGGATTCTATCTCATACATGTCGGGTAGTGACCCATAATTGCCATCTACCACTATCAGGGGATCGTTTGATCCCATTAATGAATTTGCACCCCTTACACGAATGATTGGAGCTACTCCTGGAGCCGCGTTACTTTTTCTGATGGTGACTCCCGGAGCCTTTGCTGCAAGGATGGAGTTGGATGAGCTTGAAGCCATATTGATAAAGTCACGCGAAGATACCGAAGATACAGCTCCGGTCAAATCACTTTTCTTCATTGTACCGTATCCAATTGCAACTACTTCCTGCAATGCAATGGAACTTTCAGACATCACCACATTGATGATCGTTTTGCCAGCTACCGGAATCTCCTCTGTTTCCATCCCTACAAACGAGAAGACAAGAACCGCATTTTCCTGGACATTGATCAGCTGATACTCGCCATCGATGTTGGTTGTTGTCCCCTGATTGGTGCCTTTGACAGAAATTGTCACACCCGGGATTGTTTCTCCTGATGCATCGGTGACCCTGCCTTTGACCGATTTTGTCTGTTGCACATCGGAAATTTCATTCTTTTCCTCAGATCTGTTGCTGGTGTAAAAGCTGCTGTTCCCAGCAAATGCTTGCCCCATGGTTAACAATGTTATCAACCATACTGTGGTAAATTTTTTCATAGCTTTGGAATTACACAGTTTGTCAAACCAGTAAATCATTTTAAAATTTTTGTTTTTCATTCGTTTCATATGTAAATTAGTTGTTATATAAATATCTATTAATAAACGATTTAAATCATTTCAACATTTTGTATTTCTCCATTTTGACAAAACAAAAGACAGCACTCATCTTTAGGATAAATGCATCGGTTATCGGAAAGACAAACAGGCAAGAAGGGTTTAAAATTTCATATGCGTGCTCTTGGGCAACAACCTTGGGTGCTTACCTGTTGAGGTCAGTTTCATATTCGACTTGGACGCTTTGTCGCGCCGTGCGCCAGTAAAAATCGACCTTTGGCTCTTGTTTCCCGTTTATGTCAGGGGCGGTAGCTTTCAACTGCCGGAGGGGCTGACGGGATTGTGCGGGACAAGCTCGACGCAATATCCCATCTTTTCCAGCTCTGCCTTCAGATACCTTTTGCGCCTTGCTTCCACCCGGCTGTTCAAATAATCGGCTCCCAGTTCATCGTAAGGGACCTCGTCTTTCAAGACATGATACACCGATTTGAGGATGGAGTGTGCAACAGCCACAATGGCCCTTTTCTTGCCGCGTCGGGCTGCCAGGCGATGGTACCGGGCGTGGTAGAACGTGCCTTTTGTCCGCGACGCCGCCCATGCCGATTGGCTCAGGATGG
>Ga0116191_1002771_pt1 | contig 13132 bp, 11 predicted proteins | sample AD_UKC111_MetaG_FD_89897 | JGI IMG/M metagenome (GOLD analysis project Ga0116191, IMG submission 89897) | Active sludge microbial communities of municipal wastewater-treating anaerobic digesters from Hong Kong - AD_UKC111_MetaG | ecosystem: Engineered > Bioreactor > Anaerobic > Digestate...
AAACACCAGGTCATCTGGCAGGGGGGCAGCCATTGACAATGATGATAGGAGAAAAATCACGAATACGCACAGTATTCCAATTCTTGTTTCCTTCATTAGACTTTTGCGTCGCCTTCAAAAGAGAAAAATGTGACGATTAGATCAGGGGACTTGGACCTTTCTCTCCCCGCACGGGTAAATCGGAATGGACAACATAGAGTGGATCGTGGATCGCAGCCATGCGTAGGATGAGCAAGTGTTTTCCGCTTGGAGTAAGGGCATAGACCGGTATGGCTGACCCAGCCTGTAACAGAGCATGTGGACCGCAGATATCGCGTACGGTCTTTGACGCACATGCCGTCACGATATCAGCGTATGCCCTGACTACCTGTGCATCATATTCAGAATACCCAGTAGTATGCACGGCAATAATGATGGCATCAGGATCATATTCCCGAACCGATCTGGCATCTTCCGGGTTTGAAATCGTCACTACCAGGTGTTCAAGACCTGCCTTCTTGGCAAGATGCACCCCAGTGAGGGGATCGAGACTTGCATGCACCGGATCGGCAACCATCCCTCCATCCTCCTCAATCCGCTTAATAACCTCTGGGATGGGAGTAGTACTGACGAGTCCGGACATCCTCCCTCCGATCCCTTGTGCCATATCTGGCCTTGTCACAATGACAGTACCCGCCCCGTCACAGGCCATGACCGCCGCATCAATGAAGCGACTTTTAAGGGACGTACTCACGATCTCCGAGGCCCCAAATCCCACAAAGACCTCCTGTGAGGTAAGTTGCCGATGAGGGGTACACATCCCAAAATCATCGATCCTATTTTGGACATTCTTCTTTATTGCTTCAGGTTTCATCTCAGTAACAGGATATGCGAATCGACGGGCAAGTGGGCAATCGGTGATGAGTGGTCTTCCCACCTCCACAACCTTTCCATCCCTTACTACAACCCTGCACCGCCCTGCTGCTTCAATAATGTGTTCATCAATGTGCGAATCCATACATTATCTCCTATTATCTCCTTGCAAACATGATCACAAGACAAATTCCAAAAAGTGCACCAAACGGCAACGTTCCTGCTTTTTGAGTCGGAGTTGGAGTTGGTGGTGCAGGAAGAGGGGTTCTCTTTGGGATAAGCTCTATGAAATCGCCACTCTCTTCCGACTCTTCAGAGGACTCATTTGTATCGGTCATACTCGTGACTAGTGTCGGTGTCGGAGTAGTGGTCGATGTGGTGAGGAGAGGCTCAGGTGTTGCGAGGATTGAAGACTCACCTATCAGGCTGATATTATCGATATATCCCTCAGCTTTCCTCCCATTTTGTCCTTCACCGATCGACGTGAGAAACAAATGCGTGAAATCTTCCATCTTCCCATTTACTATCACAAAATGGCTAAAGAGGGGTGAGGAATCACCGGGTACGGTGACGGTCATACTCACCCGTTTCTCGACCGGGTACCATGTACACCTAATATGGTAGGCCTTTCCATCACTGAACCGCACTGTATTCCCACTGTAGTTTGCCTTGCCTGGAATCGAAAACGTCTCTGAACGAAGGTTTTCCTTGCTGATAGCGGTAAGCGCAAAGGCATTTTCACCATTTTGGTTGTTGAGCTCAGCAAGAATCAACGGCCCTTTCTGGCTGTCATACCCAGCAGTCCCAATGCCAAACCGAAATGAACTCATCTCTTCGGTCAGCACTGGGTAGACATCAAATTCAAGTGAAAATGGGCCTGAAACTGGCAGGGATAAAGGATAATAGGCATAAGAGCCGGTGCCCCCCATAATCTGGTAATGGTACCGGCCTGTTGTATTATCTAGATAAAAAGACGCAGGACTGTTTGTCTCCCATCCTGCAGCATCAGAGAAATCTGTTGCATATATCGTGCTATCTGCCTGCACAAAAGCAGGAGAAATGAGAACGAAGCAAAGGAATATGGATAATAGTATGGGACAATGGATCGGTAACATACGTGTGTGCCTATGGTATCGTATGCCAAGCATGAAAGGTTGCCGATCCCTTCCATACTTTCCATCATTCCAGACATTCTTCTCTGATCTTCCTACCCCATGGAAAGTTCAGCGATACCACCCTGGAAGTTCATACTCTGGGCTGATTTCTGGTAGAAAAACCGACCTGCTTTATCTGGACCAATGCCAGAGAACGTAAACCTCGGGCTTTCAACATATTTGTAGGGTTCTGCGTTAATATAAAGCGTGGTATAAGGATCCCCTCTCGGGATGGTCAGATTAAGGGTTGATACATAACTATCATACCCACCAATGGCAAAGCTGTTGACCGGTCCGCGTGCCAGGGTCTCACCGTTCTTCACGAGGGTAATATCATTGAAGTTAAATGCGGTAAAGCGGTTTTTATCTGCGGAAATGGTACCATCAGATGAACCAGGCCCGTAGATAAGCTGTATCATATCCCCTGGCTTGAAGGTATAGATCTTCCCGGCAATCTTTATCGAACTGGCCGGATCAGTTACTCTCATCCTCACATATCCATCAGGTACAAGAGCGCCATTCACACTGCCGGTGAGATACACATCCATGGAGGTTGGAGCAGTGACATTGATTCCCGTCTCTGGAGCGTACTTATCAGTCCCATAAGCATTCGTTACCCGGAGAGTAACATTATACTGACCAGCATACTGGAAGATATGAACTGGATTCTTCTCAGATGACTGGGTACCATCCCCAAACGACCACTCCCAGCTCTTCGGGTTGCCTGTTGAGAGATCAGTAAATTGGACGGTCAGCGGCGCCTGTCCACCTGTTGGCTCAGCAAGGTACTTTGCAACCGGTGGAGATCCGATAATGACATAGTCAGCCGCAGTCTTGCGGTTCGAACCATACGCATTGCTCACCAGAAGACTGACTGTGTAGGATCCTGGCACAAAGTACGTGTGCGCAGGATTTTGAAGGGTTGACGTCGAGCCATCCCCAAAGCTCCAGAGGTATTCAGATACTACTCCATAACTCAGATCATGGAACATAACCGTCAAGGGAGGATCTCCCACTCTCGGTTCAGCAGTAAAATCACTCACCGGAGGTTGGAACGGATTTGCATCTTTTACATTTACTGGAATACTTGTCGGAAGTGGTGTTGGGGTAACCGGCAGTACCATCTCAACCGGCAGTGGTGTTGCTGAAACTACCGGTGGAGGTTCAAGTCTTGCCTTGTCAATCAGGATACTCTCTCCCTTATCGGTTACATAGTACACCTCAACAAGCCGAGGGGCGTCAGGCGATGGATAATAGACCTGTATCCGTTCACCAGGAGACCATGGCCACGTTCCCCCTTGGAAATTCAGATTCGAATTTGGCTGAATGTCACCATTCACCTTAATAATCAACCTGTTTGAGTCAAACGAATCACCATCAACGTGATTCAATATGATGGAATCGCCCTCCCCTTCGATACTGATGGTGGCTTTTGGGATCCGTTCTGGTATCGGATTCCAAACCACCAAAATCACACCCAAAAGAAACAATCCTATCATGACCCCCGTCATGACCATGATCGTCTGGACCTGTGTCATTGCATTATCTTTTTTCATATTGCACCCCACCCGGAGAATGTATCCGGTCTGCACCCCCGTACAGATTACATATATACATGGATTGCTTGGTTGTTATAAATATTCAAAAAGGAGAGGTAACCTCATATGATTCAATACCTCCCCTAAAGGAGAAACCTGTCCCTTCTTGTATGCTAAAGAGCAATTTGCCGGTTGAATCCACCCCCACATTATGAAGGATCACCATCTGACCAGGTTCTGCCACAATCGCAGGAACACCATTGACAAGCCCCTTCAAACCTTGCTCACCGACACGAATCCTGATGGTGATATCGGTCGTTGCAATCTGCTCGTACTGGTTGATATTGATATTGGTCACCCACCCTGACGCATACTCTTTATCATTTACCTTAACGGTAACATTTTCGAAGTTAAACTGGATGATTGCATTATTAATGATCGATATGGCTCCAGATCCTCCTTCATTCAGGTCGATCTGCACACGATCTCCCTTCTCGAGCACATAGTCCTTGCCACCTATCCTTATGAGCGTGCCTGGACCTTTAACCACGAAGAACAATGAGCCACCTGTGTCAATGCTTGCAGAGCCTAAACCTGAAAGGAGTGTGTCCTGCCGCTCAACTGGAAGTACGGTGATCTCTTTTTTCGGTGACTCTGAAGACTCATCTGGATCGCAAAACGTCAAATCAAGACGTGCGGTATAGGTCCCTGGGAAGGGATAGATGTGGATCGGATACCGTGTCGTGGAAGTCATTCCATCCCCAAAGTCCCAGGACCTGTTTTGAGCACAAATCTGAGTCTGATCAGCAAACTGAACCGTGAGCGGCTGAATACCGGTTGTCGGCTGTGCATCAAATCGGATCGTAGGCTGATACACTGGTTCTGTCGGTACTGGTGTGGTAGAGACTGGTTGTGCAGGAACCACAACCTCTGGTGTGACAACCGGCTCAGGAGTTGGTTCGGGAGTCGGAGTTGGGGTTGGTGTGGGGGTAGGCTCTGCCAGCGTCGAAAAAATGACTGTCTCTCCCTCACCCTTCGTGTAAATTACCGCAAGGTTTGCAGGTTTAGTATATCCTGACGTATCGATCATCAGGACCACCCCTTGTGTCCATGGCCAGTTCATGCCCCCAAGCAACATGATTTTATCACGCGATATTTCAGCCCCATTTAGTGTAAATTTAAGATCCTGTTCCGTGAGAGCCGGACCGGAGTCATACCGTAAGAATACATGTTCTCCTTCTTGACTTGGGGTTATCATTACCGTCGGCGGACCGGACGGCATGAGTGTTGGTATGACAACAAATACACTTACAAGAATGATCGCTGCAAGAGCGACGACTGCCCCAATAAGCCACCAGATACCAATCTCGATTTCGCGCCCAGCAGGTTCGTCGTACTCTTCAACATCTTGTGATTTCTCTGATTCCCCTGGTTCTGGTGCTTTTTCTATGCGCTCCTCTTCCTGATAAGAAGTCTCCTCTTCAGGCTCATCCAGCTCCAGGTCAAACTGGTCAGCCATACTCTCATCGCCAACAAGCTCGAGCATATCCTCTTCATCATTCATCATGTACCTCCCTTCCGGATACCGGGGGCTCACATCCCACAAACAGGCCAGATATCTGTATGATCCAATTATCCAATATATTATATAAAAGATGGTATTTGATTATGACCGGCGATTTGGTGAATAAATCTCTCGTTAAAATTCTATAACTTGTACATGCCTGACATACATGTTGCAGTCACGAACCTTGATCTCAGTCAGGTTGTAATTGGCAGTCTCATTCTTTGGACTGATCTTGATCGCTTCCCGAGAGCATTTCTTCGCCGCACAAAATTCCTTCAGCTGAGAAAGAACAAAACCTCTCCATTCGCATATCGGACCTGCACGATTGATAACGGATCTTCTTCGGTCATACCCCCTCTGATGATCGGTATCATTTACAACGACATAAGGTACCATCTCAAATGATGAATTCCTCCAGATTTCGTGTATATGTAAGACACTCATGAATCTGCGAATTGCGAAAGGGTACCTGATATGTCCACCCGTCTCTGCGCGCAATCAGGGATGGATTTTTCTTTTTCCTCGTGTTTGGGGCTTTCAAAATTATGAACGTAGATGATGAGCAGGTTTAGACCTGATCAGGTTCATCCGATTCATTATTGTCAGAAGATTCAGTCTCTTTTTCAACGTTTTTCAAACTCAAGCAATGCTTCACGCAGTCCGGCGATGATACCCCTGAATGAGAACACGGTATCGTCCTTGAGAGAGGGTTCCTACAGGAACCGCACAAAAGAAATCCCGTGATCCGGTTTTCATCGCACAAATGATATAAAACAATTTATGAATGTATAACCTCCTGTGTTGGTTTTATCTTTTCTGTTGCAATAAGCCATCTCACCGTGATCTGCCCATTTGTGATCGGCGAGACCTTAAAAAGGGTAATCTGGGTTCCGTTCGGCTCTATACCATAGCACAAACCCCCTCCCTCCGATGCAAGAACTGGTAGTATCTCATAAATTTTAACGCCATTCGGATCAGTTGGAAATATCTGCTCATAATCACCATTTCTTTCGATACCATCACTCGCGGTAGGGATGACCACCTCCCGGATCATGCTCTTTGTATACGATGCATGTAACTCAGATGCTGACAATGATTCAATGAGATCTGCCTCAATTAAGGGGATCGTGATATTAAGTGATTGTGACGCACTTATGATGATACCATCAGATATGGGGCTGACTTGAGAGATAAGCACTTGAGGAGATGCATTTTGTGTACTTGCCGCTTCGTAGATGAGGCCGCCGCCATGCCGTGCTATCGCTTGCCGTACCAGACCATAGGGAACACCATTATAGTCGGTAGAATTGAGAATAACCGTCCCGATAGGTGAATGGGCATAGGGATCGGCAAGGAGGGTTCCATTCTCTGCAATGACGGTACTATATGCAGTATCATGTGTTAATTCTCCTTCTGGGTCGTTCGCCACAGCCAAAAAAGCGACCATACCATGTTCCCTCATATATGCATGAGCACGATCAACACACTCAACCAGATACTCGTACGGAGAGAGGTTGACAGATGAGGCTGCAATGATCGGAGAAGTGATGTGTGATGGTATAGGGAGAGAACCGAGGGGTACAAGGTACGCCATGACCCGACTATTCTCTTTGTCCCTCGTGTAGACTGAGGTTGAGTACTGCTCATATCCGGGAAACTTTAATACGAGGGTATGTTGCCCCTCTGGCAGGGTTAACGTCCGCGGGGTTGTTCCTCGACTTGTCCGATCCAGTATGATCTCTGCCCCCTCTGGAGATGACTCAACATACAGCGTCCCAGATGTGATCGGGGCAAATGTCGGCTCCATGACCACATAAATGGAATTCTCCGAGTCAGGCTTGACAGAGACCGTTCCAGTCCAGGTTTCATATCCATGTCTCGTCAGAATAAGCAGATAGTTTCCAGCAGGGAGATTTTCAATGCTTTTGGGGGTGATTCCCATGTACACACCATTTAAGGTAATTTGTGCTCCTGATGGTGCTGATGTTACTCGCAAACTCATACAACAGGGATCTGGTACCAAATTGGCAAATATCGGGATAGTCTGACCTGCTGCCGGATTTTCATCCATTGTACGGATCCACGGTAAATACCCAGATTTTTCCACTTTGACGGTATGAGATGGCGTGCCAGTTGAATATACTTCAACCGTGATTGGCGTATATCCTACAATTGCTCCGTCAAAGGTAACCTGTGCCTTGCCTGGATCTGATGTTATTTCAAACCATCCGATATCACCGCCAATCAACGAGGATGACATTTTGAGCATTGGATTCAGATCACTGGTGTTCGGAACTGCTTGACTATCTGGAACATGAAAGGTAATTGGTGTCTGGTCTGGAATATCATTCAGAGCGTCAGATATTCCAGAGATGTTCTGCTCGTACCCTGGAACAGAAAACACAAAAAGAGCCATCAAAAGAAACACAAAACTGATTACATGGGCAGTTCGTCTGGTCATTACCGGGAGTCAACGTTGGCGGAGATATGGTTTTCGATCGTCATCTGCTGAAACTGTACAGCCGGTTTAGATGTGTGAAACTCATTTTCCTCTGTAGTTAGTACTATACAGCACTAATATATCCATCAGAGTCTTCATATGATATAAAAAAGAGATTCCTTGCATGGCATTTATTGTATGGGACGAGATATATGAAACAGGCATTTCATCTCTTGATGAGCAGCATAAGCACCTGTTGTCCCTCCTCAATCGTATGTTTGAAGCATTAGCACAAAAGCGAGGAAAGGAAGAGGTCTCATATGTCATCAACGAAATGAATCGATACGCCGGCTATCATTTCCATATCGAGGAAGGTCTTATGGAAAAGGCAAATTATCCTGATATCGCTGAACACCGGCTCCATCATGATGCATTCATCGCAAAAGTTGATGATTTTTTGTTCAAATATACGCAGGATGATGAGGCATTATGTGCAGAAGTGACGATATTCCTGACAAACTGGCTAAATGAGCATCTTTCTACGATAGATCAAAAATATGTCCCAGCATTAAAAAAAGCAGGAATTGTATAAGCCCTGCTTTTTTTCAATATAGAGATATCAATCTTTTTTTACTTCCTGAATAATACCATCAATACTTACAACAAGCCCGGTCTCATCTGTAACTGGTCTTCCTCGTTCGCTCATGACTCTAATATGGCCAAACTTGTCAATGATGCGGTATTCAATCTCATATGGTTCCCCAGTTCTGATTGACTCTATCTTGGCCTGAATAAGACGAGGTTTATCATCTGGGAAGATAAGGGGGATAAGAGAACTTATCTGTCCACTTGCCAATTCCCGAGCGGTATAGCCAGTAACTGCCTCGAGATGATCATTATAAAATTCCATATCTGACCCAGCAAGTGAGAGCCGAAAGACAATACCGGGAATATTTTGGGCAAGAGTGCGAAATTGCTTTTCACTCTTCTCCAGTCTTTCTCCTGCTTCAAAACGCATTCGTGCACTCCCAATGAGGGACGAACCGATTTCAAGTGCACGAATCTCCTTTTGGCTCCATATCCGCTCATACGTTGATTCAAGAAAACCGACTACACCCCATATATCATCCCTGATCTTGATAGGAACAAAGAGGATTGATTTGACATCTGCATCTTCCAATACACGGCGATCATTCCCGCGGAGATCTCGAACCAAACTATGAATTGTCTTTTTTTGGGCAAAAACCTCTGCGATAAGGCAACCCGCACTCTCATCTTTACTTAACTGTGAAAACGCTGTCCGGACCCTTCCAGCAATTCCAGTCTTTGTATTCCATTCCAGTTCGGATTTTATCAGATGCATGCTGTTTGCAGGTGCTTTTTCCAACAAACACACCCGACTTGTCGAAGTTGCTTCGCCGATAAGCCGAATAGTCCGTAAAACAGCATCCTCAAAGGATACAGATTGGAGAATATCCGACGCTGCCCGACTGAGTGCCTCAAAGATTGCATTTTGCTTGCGAATCTCCAATTCCATTGTTTTTCGATCACTTATGTCCCGAAGCGTCTCAATTACCCCAATAATCGTTCCATTCAGATTATATATCGGCGCTGCTTTGATCCAAAGCCAAATGCGGTTCTTTGTTACGGGATGCACTGTTTGCACATCCGCTGTGACTCGATCTCCATCGATTTTTGGATTATTATACCGATATAGAACCGTCTCATCACGATGAAGGATATAATCTGCAAGCACTGGCCTTTTTTGGTGGTAAAATGCAACGGCACAGGCATAATCACCTTTCCCAACAATCTCCTCCTTCCTCTTTCCTGTCAGTTCCTCCATTGCTCGGTTCCATGCCGTGACCTTTCCTTCGATATCAATGACAAAGACTGGATCAGGAAGAAATTCAAGAATATCTACAAGACGCTGGTGTGCCTCCATGAGGGCGGCCTGGTGTTTTCTCCGTTCAGTGATGTCACGGGTGATCGCAAGCACAAGCATTCTTCCTTGCAGGGAAAACAGATGAGCATTGACCTCAACCGGAACCACGGTACCGTCTTTTCGGAGAAGTTCGATCTCGAAAAATCCCTGTTCATCCTGCATGAATTTCTCGGTTATTCCTTCGAAATATTCTCTCATTGAAGGAGGTATTATATCAGAGAGAGTAAGCGTGAGAAATTCTTGGAACGTATAGCCAAAAAGCTCACAGGTGAGGGTATTAACCTCACGAAACTTGGCACTTTTAAGGCTATCAGTCAGTTCCATCAAGATGATTGCATCTTTTGCTCCTTCAAAGAGGCGACGATATTTTTCCTCGCTCAATGCAAGTCGTGTCTCTGCCTCAAGCCATGCAGTAATATCACGCCATACCGATATGTAATCAACAATTTCGCCACTCTCTGACAAACGTGGAGTGGTAGTAGTCTCAAACCAGATCCATTTGCCTTTCAAGGTACGAAACCGAAATGAGGAGGAGAGCTGCGACCAGTTTACGTTTTTTTCTCCGTCACCATGCTGATATGGAGGGAGATCCTCAGGATGGATAAAATCAGATATATTCTTTCCTAACAGCTCATGAGAGACATACCCTGTCAGGAGTTCACATGCAGGAGATACATATGATATTGTTCCGTTACTCTCCCATCTGATGATTAAATCACGAACTGACTCGGTTATAAGGCGGAGATTTGACTCACTCGTCTTGATTGCATCTAGAAGAGCTTTTTTTTCGGTTATATCTTCGCCAGTGATGACAAGGGCAGGGCGATCCTGAAAGAAAGATACTGCCGATATAGTAAAGAGGAATATCATTTCTTTATCATCACGGAAAACTCGGGTTTCTTCGGTTCTCGTCTCACCTGGCCTGACATTACGGATGGCAGACATGATCTCATGACCAAAGAGATCATCCACGTGCAGCGCTTCAATGCTCAGGTTCGAGATAGCTTCGATCGTCGAGTTGATCATGCGCAAAAATGACTCATTCGCCCATCGTATTGAGAGATCCATGTTGAGAATGATGAGCATATGAGGGGAAAAATTAAGAATAGAAGAATCTGGTTGGATATCCGGTAAGTAGTACTTTTTCTTCTGCCCATGCTGACGCATCTCCAGTTTCCCCGCTAACACCAGATTGTCAAGGTAACGGGCAACTGTATGTCGATGATGACCAGAAAGACGTGAAATGTCAGATATACTCAGAGATTTCTTTCCAAGACTAAAAGTCTCCAGAATATCCTGCTTTATTTTTGAACTGCCAGATTCCACTGTTTTATATTTTTGTTAATAATAGTTATTCTTTTGGACACCGGTTTATGCAGTTATTAATGCTGCAAGGAGTAAAATTGGTATGCTCATGGGGAAGGCTCGCATGATTCTTCCCACCGTGAGCCGGAGTCTGCTCTGAATACACAAATCACACACACAAAAACAGGGACCATATATCACCTCGTAAGGGACAACAATCCATTCAGGTACAATATCTTTCCTTGATAACCCTGTTTTGCGCCAGGATGTAGTCATCGATGTTCTTGATGCATCATTATTCATTACAGGATTGATACGTCAGAACCAAATCTGACAGATGATTCCAGGCATCCAATCTCAAACCGAATACCCTGGCCTGCACTACCTGTCCCAATGATATCCATGTCCGAGAGGGCCAGCATTTCTCTGACCAAGCAAAGAGATGGAAAGGATACGAGTTTTTCATGAATTGAGAATATTACCTCATTATCAAGATCTGCAATGCCTGATGCATTGCTTTCACAGATGATAACATAGCCATTCTCCCGCACGTGAAAAGTAAACCGTATTTGTGTCGCTATTTCATCATCTTTTTGGAGAGCCATAATGATATAGGAGAGTACGTGTGCAAACCATGGATCTGCAAATATTTCTATATCTTCGGGAATATGATTCTCGTACCTGACCGAAGGTCTGCGCACCTGTTCAATCGCATGATTGATACTATTTCTTATTCCCTGCCATGTTCGGGGCATCGTAGCCATCTTTAAATATTGCCTGCAATTTTCAAGTGCTACTATCCCTGCATGCAGGTGTGATGATGCGTGGGTGACCATTTCATTTGCATCAGATATCAATGTCTCTCGCATGAGCTGGTCGTATGCCGGCTGCAACCACTCGTGTACAATCGCAACAAGGTGTGCTATGATCTCATTTTTTTTCTGTGCAGCAGTGAGAGCTGCTTCAAGTCTTGTTCTTTCAAGGTTCTTCAGCTGGAGCGACTCATTTGTCTTCTCAAGATCATCAACCAACTTTTGAAGTTGTGCATTGGTATAATGGAGACGTTCATGCGCAACCTGCAATTCGCTATTGTTTTTTACAGCAGTTTCATAGGTGGAGAGCAGAATGTTGAGGATCTGAATCCTGCTTGAGGAGATGGTATGTACTTCACTTGAAAACACAACATCAAGTGGCTGATTTTGTTCCTCAGAGGGACAAGCCGCAGCTTGCATGATCCCCGCAATCCGTGAGAAGATGCTTTCTGGATCATAGGGCTTGATTATAAAGTTGTCCGCACCGGCTTCAAGTCCCCTAATCACATCAACAGGACTGTACAGGTGCGTTACCAAGATAACGGGGATGTCATGATATCGCTTATGATTCTTTATCGTTTCACACAATTTGTACCCGTCCATATCCGGCATCATGACATCAGTGAGGATAAGATCTGGTTTTTCCGCCTCTATCATTTCCAAAGCTTCGATACCATTTGTCGATACCATGACCTGGTGTCCTTTTTTTTCAAGGATGTGGCGGAGATATTCTGCCTGGGTCCGGTTATCTTCAACAATTAGAATGTGATATGATGTATCGGGGCGTGGTGTCATACGTGAGTAATACCTGTATACTTTTTTGTAACATCATGATGTGAAACCACATGAAGGTAATGATTTGATGTATGAGAACACGAACCGGTTATAGCATGCATTGATGAGGAATTATGCATGCACTACGGCAACATTAGCCGGAAGTAAACAGCGATTGCGACATGAAACACACATCATCGCATACGACAGAGAAAACGAATTCAAACATTCAATTTTAGAGAAATGGGAGAAAGGAGGGGCCCTCTCATCCCAGATGAGAGATCTCAGTGGTAAGGAGAGGTGTGTCTTAATAGAGGGAGGGTACAACACCTGGTTTGTACGTCTCACTCTCTGAACGGCCCTCAAATCCTCCAACGCTCTTTACCTGCAGATTGTTTGCCCTTGCCTCGGCGATGAGATTTTTAGACTCTTTTGAGATCCCATTTGAGAGGACGAGCAGGTGCGTTGCATACTCTGCCATTTCTGCATCTCGGATGAACGTTGCTGCATTAATGTGACTCTGGAAATCAGGTGCAAATTCCTTGAATTTTATGCCGTGTTCTTCGGCATAGGCCTTGGCGTACATGTCAACACCAGCAGAACCACCAGAAACAATCTCATCAACGCCGCCAATCTCCGATATATATTTGCTGATCTCTGCAAATACGAGATCTTTTCGTTCACAGGTCCGAAGTCCAGTTACGATAAGCTTCTTCATGGTTATATCTCCACATCGGTTCGCGTG
>Ga0116191_1002781_pt1 | contig 13091 bp, 14 predicted proteins | sample AD_UKC111_MetaG_FD_89897 | JGI IMG/M metagenome (GOLD analysis project Ga0116191, IMG submission 89897) | Active sludge microbial communities of municipal wastewater-treating anaerobic digesters from Hong Kong - AD_UKC111_MetaG | ecosystem: Engineered > Bioreactor > Anaerobic > Digestate...
GCCCTACAGCTGGACGCTGTTCGTCTTCACGTGCCTCTCGGGGCTGGCGATCCCCTGCTACGCCGCCGCGGCCATGGCGGTGCGGCGGGCCCAGGGGGCGGTCGGCGAGACGGCGACGGCGGCGGCCTGATCGCCGCCGCCGGGCTTCGGCCTCAGCGGCCCTTGAAGTTGGCCGGGCGCTTCTCGAGGAAGGCCAGCATCCCCTCCCGCGCGTCTTCCGAGCGGAACAGCGGCAGAAGCTGCAGATAGACGTGGTGCACGTGGTCGTTGAACGTCTCGTTCAGCCCCATCCGCATCATCCGCTTGGAGGCCTGGACGGCCAGCGGCGCGCAGGCGGCGATCTCCTTGGCGAGCGAGCGGGCGAAGTCCATGACCTCGGCGTCGGGCACCACATGGTTGGCGAGGCCGAGCTCCAGGGATTCCTTCGCCGTCAGGGTGCGGCCGGTGAAGATCAGCTCGGCGGCCTTGGCCCAGCCCAGCATGCGCGGCAGGAACCAGGTGCCGCCGCTCTCCGGCAGGACGCCGCGCTTGGTGAAGGCGGCGGCCAGCTTGGCGCTCTCGGCCATGATGCGGATGTCGCAGCCCAGGGCCGTGTCCATGCCGTAGCCGGCGGCGGAGCCGTTGAGGGCGCAGATCACCGGCGTGTCCATGTTGAACAGCACGGTGGGCGGGGTGGACTTCAGGTCCAGGGTGGCGGACTGGGCCCCGGTCGACGAGCCGATGCCCGTGCCCTGGGTGGCCGAGGTCAGGTCGAGCCCGGCGCAGAAGGCGCGGCCCGTGCCCGTCAGTATCACCGCGCGGACCCCGGGGTCGGCGTCCGCCTTGAGCAGCAGCTGCGCCAGCTGGTCCAGCATCGGGCCCGAGATCGTGTTCATCCGATCCGGCCGATTGAGGGTGATGGTCGCGATCTGGTCTTCGACCGCGTAGAGGACCTCTTCGCTCGTGCGGGCGAGGGTGTCGACCTGGCTCATGTTCCGTCCCTTCGTCTGGTCCCGTTCATTCGGGTTTCCAGGCACCTAAGGGCCGAACGGGCGCCGATGCAACGGCGCCCCAAGGGAAGGCTGCGGGCGCGGATTCAGCCCTTTCGCTTCGGACCCTTGAACTTGGCCGGGCCGCCGGGCTTGCCCTTGAAGGGCTTGCCGCCGGGGCGCGGCGGCGGGCGCGACCGCGCCGGCGCGGCGTCGGCCCGCGCCGGATCCCAAGACGTCTCGCGACCCTGATCCGCAGCCGGTTCGCGGGCCTTGTCGCGGAACTTGCCCGATCCGGGGGGCGGACCCTGCGGCCGGCCGGGCGGGCGCGGCCTTGCGCCGCGCTCCTGCGCCGCGGGGGCCCCGGCGGCGGTGATCTTCAGGCTTTCCTCGGTCGGGCCGGAAATGGCGGCGGTGAAGCGCTCCTCGACCTGCCGGGAAATCTCGAACTTGGTCTCGTTCTCGAAGATCCGGATCTGGCCGATGTCCTTCTTGGTCACATGGCCCTGCCGGCAGATCAGCGGGATCAGCCATTTCGGATCGGCGTTCTTGCTGCGCCCGATCGGCAGGCGGAACCAGCTGACCTCTTCCGGCGTCAGGCGCGGCGGCCGATCTGCGCGGTCAGGGCGTTCCCCCCGCTCGCTGCGGTCCGCGCGTTCGCCGCGCGCCCGGTCCGGCCGCTCGGGCCGGTCGCGGTGGCGCGGGTCGTCGAGCAGGTCTTCCGGGGCAGGCAGGCGCTCGCGGCGCAGGCGCACCAGGGCGGCGGCGAGCTGTTCGGCGCTGCGGCTCTCCAGCAGCGCCTGGACCAGGGCCTGGTCCTCCTCGGCCACCGGCTCGCTCAGCAGCGGGTCGGCCAGGAACCGTTCCTGGTCCTTGGCGCGGATCTCGTCGGCGGTCGGCGGCGCGCCCCAGTGGGCCTCGATATTGGCCGAGCCCAGCAGCATCTCGGCCTTGCGGCGTCGGGTGTAGGGCGCGAGCAGCACCGATACGCCCTTCTTTCCAGCGCGGCCCGTTCGCCCCGAACGGTGCAGCAGGGTCGCCTTGTTCACGGGCAGGTCGGCGTGGATCACGAGGCCCAGGTCCGGCAGGTCGAGGCCGCGGGCGGCCACGTCGGTGGCCACGCAGACTCGCGCCCGCCCGTCGCGCAGGTTCTGCAGCGCTTCGGACCGTTCGCGCTGGCCCATCTCGCCGGACAGGCCGACGGCTTCGAAGCCGCGCTCGCGCAGGGCGGCGTGCAGGTGGCGCACCGCCTCGCGGGTCGAACAGAACACGAGGGCGCCCGGGGATTCGAAATAGCGCAGGACGTTGACGACGGCGTGCTCGACGTCGTTCGGCGCGACGCGCAGGACCCGGTACTCGATGTCGCCGTGCGGCTGGTCGCGGACCGTGGTGTCGATGCGCACCGCCTCGCGCTGGTAGCGCTTGGCCAGCATGGCGATGTCGCGGGCGATGGTCGCCGAGAACAGCAGGGTGCGCCGCTCGGGGGGCGCGGCGTCCAGGATGAACTCCAGGTCCTCGCGGAAGCCCAGGTCCAGCATCTCGTCGGCCTCGTCGAGCACCAGGGCGTCCAGGGTCGAAAGGTCGAGATTGCCGCGCTCGAGGTGGTCGCGCAGGCGGCCGGGCGTGCCGACCACGATGTGGGCGCCGGCCGCCAGGGCCCGCTGCTCCCGCCGCGGGTCCATGCCGCCGACGCAGGTGACGATCGACACGCCGGTCGGCGCATAGAGCCAGGCCAGTTCGCGGGCGACCTGCATGGCCAGCTCGCGCGTCGGGGCGATCACCAGGGCCAGCGGCGCCTCGGGCGGGGCGAAGCTCTCCGCGCCGCCGAGCAGGGTCGAGGCCAGGGCCAGGCCGAAGGCCACGGTCTTGCCCGAACCGGTCTGGGCCGAGACCAGGAGGTCTCGGTCGACGGCCTCGCGGGCCAGCACGGCGGCCTGCACCGGCGTGGGTTCAGCGTAGCCTTGGGCGGCGAGCGCCCGGTCAAGGGCGGGATTTATCGAAGGGAAGGGCATGGAGGTCCGGTTCGGCGCGCGGGCGCGTCATACGCGCGACATTCTTACACAAAGCAAGCGTCGCGGGCCGAGCGGCGTCGTTCGGCCGCGCTTTTTGCCGCAGCTGTGTTGACTTGGCTATTTACACCCGGATAAAAAATGCCATGGACAACGCCCGCCGCAAGGAACTCATCCGCGCCTACAAGGAGCAGCCGACCCGCCAGGGCGTCTTCGCCGTGCGCTGCGACGCCAGCGGGGAAACCTGGGTCTCGGCCACGCCCAACCTCGACAAGCAGAAGACCAGCATCTGGTTCGGACTTCGCACGGGAGGCTTCTCGAACCGCGCCATGCAGGCGGCGTGGAAGGCGCATGGCGAAGCGAGCTTCAGCTACGAGGTGCTCGAAGTCCTGGAGATCGAGGACGACACGCCGGCCTATGTGGTCCAGACGCGGCTCAAGGACCGTGATCTGCACTGGCGGACGAAGCTGGCCGCGCCGCGGGCGCTCGGCTGACCCCAGGCCTCAGCCCTTGGCCGAATGGCCGGGGCCGGGCAGCACGCCCAGGAGTTCGATGCGGAAGATCAGCACGCTGTTGGGCGGGATCGCGCCGTCGCCGGCGCCCTCTTCGCCGTAGCCAAGCTTGGGCGGCACATAGAGCGTCCACTCGTCGCCCGGCCGCATCAGCTGCAGGGCTTCGATCCAGGCGGGGATCAGGGCCTTCAGCGGCATGGCGGCCGGCTGGCCGCGCTCGTAGGACGAGTCGAACACCTTTCCGTCGAGGAACTTGCCCTCGTAATGGACCTTCACCTCGTCGGTGATCTGCGGGCGCGCGCCGTCGGCCGGCCCCGAACGCACGACCTTGTATTGCAGGCCGGACGGCAGGGTGACGACGCCGGCCTCCTTGCCGTTCTTGGCCATGAAGGACTGGGCCACGGCGGCCGAGGCGTCGAGCTCGGCCTTGGTGACCTTGGGCGCGCAGGCGGCCAGGAGGCCGAGGGCGAGAAGAACGACAGCGGTGCGGCGCATCAGACGGCCCTCGGCGGATAGCCGTGCTCGCGCAGCGCGGCCATGATCTCTTCAGTGTGTTGGGCGTCGCGGGTCTCGATCATGATGTCGAACTCGGCGCCCTTGGCGGGCACGTCCAGGGCGAGGCGGTTATGGGCCACCTCGACGATGTTCGCGCCCATCTCGCCGATCACCCGCGACACGGTGGCCAGAAGGCCCGGCCGATCATCGCCAATGATCCGCAGGCTGACCAGGCGCTGGTCGCGGACGAGTTCGCGCGTCAGGACCGAGGCTAGGAGCCGCGTGTCGATGTTGCCGCCGGTGAGGATCAGGCCGCACTTCTTGCCGCGGAACCGGTCCGGATAGGCCAGCAGGCCGGCGAGCGAGGCCGCGCCCGCGCCCTCGGCGACCGTCTTCTCGACATTGCAGTAGAGGGCGACCGCCCGCTCGAAATAGGGCTCTTCGATCAGCAGCACCTCGTCCAGCAGCGGCCGGGCGACGGCGTAGGACACGTCGCCCACCTGCTTGACGGCGATGCCCTCGGCGATGGTCGACCCGCCGACATTGCTGCCGGCGTTGACGCCGCGCATCTTGGCCGTGAACGAGGGGTACATGGCCGGTTCCAGGCCCAGCACCCGCACGTCGGGCTTCAGGTGCTTGGCGGCCGTGGCGCAGCCGGCGATCAGGCCGCCTCCGCCGATGGGCACCGGCAGGATCTCCAGGTCGGGCTGATCCTCAAACATCTCGAGCGCCACCGTTCCCTGGCCCGCCATGACGTCCAGGTCGTTGAACGGGTGCACGAACACCAGGTCGCGATCCTCGCAGAGCTTGCGGGCGAAGGCGGAGGCCTCGTCGTAGCTGTCGCCCTGGATGACCACCTCGGCGCCGAAGGCGCGGGTCTGCTGCACCTTCACGAAGGGCGTGGCCGCCGGCATGACGATGGTCACCGGCACGCCCAGGCGCTGGGCGTGGAACGCAAGGCCCTGGCTGTGATTGCCGGCCGAAGCGGCGATCACGCCGCGCTTCTTCTCGGCGTCGCTGAGCTGCAGCAGCTTGTTGAGGGCTCCGCGCTCCTTGTAGGCGGCGGTGAACTGCAGGTTCTCGAACTTGATCCAGACCTCGGCGCCGGTGATTTCCGACAGGGTCCGCGAATGGCGCAGGGGCGTGCGCTCGATATGGCCTTTCAGCCGGTCGGCTGCGGCGCGGATGTCGTCGATGGAAAGGGTCATGGCGTGCCGGGGGAACGAAAGGCCGGCAACCTAACGGCCGGGGCGCGTCGCTGCAATGCGCGTGGGTTCAGCGCAGCGCCCGCCAGCGGTCCATGCGCCGCATCGCCTTGCCCGGCAGCGCCGACACCCGCCCCAGGGGCAGGGACTCGGCGGCCTCGCGCAGGCCGTATTCGGCGCCGCGCACCAGGGTCGCGGGCGAGGGAACCCCGCAGAAGCCTTCGCCCATCGCCTCTCCCGCATTGGCCAGTTCGCGCTTGAAGCGGTAGTCGCCGGGGCCCAGGTCGAGCCGGCTGTAAGGCGTCTCGTCCATCCATCTGAGGATCGACTGGAACAGCAGGATCCCCGGCGAGTGCTTCTCCAGGGCCGGGTCGTGCGCGATGATCCAGCCGTGGATGGTGTGGCGGCCGTGAAGGTGCATGTGCACGGCCGCCAGGGCGTCGCCGATGTGCAGCGTGAACAGCCCGCCGCCGAACTGCGGGTCGCGGCTGGCGAAGAGGTCGCGCAGCAGCCTGACCGTCCAGTCGGTGGCGAAGATGTCGGTCTGGCGCGTCTCGCGATACTGGGCGCGCTTCCAGGCGATCAGCTGCTCGAAGGCCGCTTCCGACCGGGAGAACGGCGTGAAGGTGATCGGCCCGACCTCGCGTTCGGCCTTGCGTCGCTTGCGCTCGCAGTCCTTCAGAACGCCCACCCCGGCCGCCTTGCGCTCGGCCTCATAGGCCGCATAGCCGTCGGCTACGTCGATGACGTGCGAGTTCTGGCGGCCCCGGACATGGCCTGCGAAGGGCGCGGCGCCCTCGATCCAGTGGGTGAAGTCGAACCGCTGCACGCCCAGCGCCTGGATGACCGGGCGGGCCGGAATCTCGGCGCCCGCCTCGGCGACCATGGCCTGGTAGTCGCACATCGGCGCGCCGGCCGGCATGCCGGTGAAGGCCCCGGTCCGCGCGGCCATGAAGCCGACGTCGCGTCCGCCTTCGCGGGCGATCACCACGCGCACGTGGTCGTGAGGCGCCTGGGCGCGCTCCACGGCGCGGGCCCATTGCGGCGAAAGATAGGGGCTGTCGAAGGCGAGATTCTGGGCCTGGAGCTCGCTCCAGCGCGCCATCTGCGCGGCGGACAGGTCTTTCGGGCGAAGGACTTCGAATTCCAAAGGGACACCGTCTCGCAGCGGGCAGGCCTGCAAGCCTTAGCGGCCAACCCTTGCCGTCCGGTTTCCGCGGGCCTGCGGCATCGACAGAAGGTCCAGGCGCGGCCTATGACTGGGTCGAGGGCACACGGGGAACGAGCAAATGAGCGCCACTGACGTGCGGACCGCCTGGCGCGAGGCGCGCGACTGGCTGTTCGACGCCGCCCTTCCGCTGTGGGCCGCCCAGGGCCTGGACCCGGCCGGGGGATTTCACGATCAGATCGGCGACGACCGGCGACCGGTCTCCGCGCCCAAGCGGTTGCGGGTCCAGGGCCGGCAGATGTTCGTCTTCGCCGAGGCCGAGCGCCTGGGCTGGACCGGACCCTGCCGGGATATCGTGCGCCACGGCCTGGCCTTTCTCGACGGCGTCTCGGCTCGCGACGGACTCTACCCTTCCGAGTATTCCGCAAACGGCGCGGTCGGCGGATGCCTCTACGACCAGGCCTTCGTGCTGCTCGGCCTCGCCCATGCCCGGCGCCTGCTGGACGATCCCGGACTGGACGCCCGGGCCCAGGCGGTGCTGGCCGGGGTCCGGGCGCGCCTCGGCCGGCCCGACGGCGGATTCGACGAGGTGGGCGGCGGCGATGCGCCCCTGCAGTCCAATCCGCACATGCATCTCTACGAAGCCTGCCTGGCCTGGCGCGCCATGTCCGACGCCCCGGTCTGGCGCGACACCGCGGCGGTGATCCGGGGCCTCGCCCGGCGCGTGTTCATCGACCCTGTCTCGGGCCGGCTGGGCGAATACTTCGCCGCCGACGGCGCCCGTGCGCCCGGCGCGCGCGGCCGCGTGGCCGAGCCGGGCCACCAGTTCGAATGGGCCTCGCTCCTCATGGTCGACAGCGCCGAGGACGACGCCGTGGCCGAGCGCCTCGCGCGGCTGGCCAGCGAGACCGGCGTCGACCGTGCGCGCGAGGTCGCGTTCTTCAGCCAGGATATCGACGACGGTGCGCCGATCGACGCCAGCGCGCGCCTGTGGTCCCAGACCGAGCGCCTGCGCGCCTGCCTGCTGCTGCGCCGCCGCACCGACCGGCCGGATTACTGGACGGCCGAGGCGCTCGCCGCCTTCGGGGCGCTTCGGCGCTATCTCGCCGCAGCGGGCGAGGGGCTCTGGCGCGACCGCATGGGCCTCGACGGCGGCCTCGATTCCGAGCCGGCCAAGGCGAGCTCGCTCTATCACGTCATGGGCGCCTATGCGGTGCTTCGGGACGCGGCCGAAGACCGCGTCTGAGCGTCGGCCCGATCGCTCTCAGGCGGTCCGGCGGGCCTGATGCTGCATGACCCTGCGGCCCGAATCGTCCAGGCGCACGGCCGTCAGCACGCCTGTGGCGTAGGCGCCGGTGTCGAGACCCAGGCGATGGGCGTGAATCTGGGGCGCATGGGTGGGCGTGTGGCCGTGGACGATCACCTTGTCGAAGGCGCCGCGCGACTCCAGGAAGTCGCCGCGGATCCACATCAGGTCCTTGTCGGTCTGGCGGTCCAGCGGCACGCCGGGGCGCACGCCCGCGTGGACGAAGGCGTAGTCGCCGACCGTCACCATCATTTCGAGGGTCTGGCAGAACTCCAGGTGCTCTTCGGGAAGCGCCTCGGCGAAGGCGTCGCGCGCTTCGGTCCAGGCCCCGATGTCGGTGCGCGACATGGGCGGCGTCACGCCGTAGGAGGCGAGGGTCGCGCCGCCGCCGTGCTCGAACCACACCGGACCGAAGGCCGGGTCCGCCAGGAACTGCAGCAGGGCTTCCTCGTGGTTGCCCTTCAGCGGGTGGATCTCGAAGGCGTCGTTCGCTTCCAGGTCCAGGATGAAGTCGATGACGCGGGCGCTGTCCGGACCGCGGTCCACATAGTCGCCCAGAAGGATCAGAATGGGACGCTCGGCCGGCGCCGAAATCACGGCGTCCTCGGCGATGTCCCGCACCAGCGGCTGCAACAGGTCCAGACGGCCGTGAACGTCGCCGACCGCATAGACAAGCCGGCCCGCCGTGCCGGGGGCCGCCGCCGGTTTGCGTTGCGCGAACAATTTCGAGAACGGTGCAGGAGCCATGCGAGCGCTCCTGCAAGGATAGGGCCGGGGTGCGGGCTATTCAACGACCGCGCGAATTTTTCGCCGGCGGACACTGATAGGGGGAGGTCAATGATCGGCCCGGCGGCGGGGTGGGTGTGGGGATGCAGCCGGGCCGATCACGAATGTTCTCGCGCCTGTCGAGATACGCACGACAGGAGGTTCCGTTTCGCGAGAACTGGGTTCGGTATAACCCGCTTGCGGCGAATGGCGAGTTGGAGGCTACTTGAATTGGGTGATTCCAAGGCGAAGTGCTACTCGAAACGAGTATTTCCGGTGGGCTGTACTTAATCCCGGTTAAGTCTGTTGCCAGAAGCAAGAGTGCATTCAGCTTGATGACGCCCCGCGTCGGTCCTTCCGGCGCTCCTGCCCGGCGGTTTCGGCGGATAGAAAAAGGTCGCGATGTCGCGGCTCACGGCCGGACCGAGACTGAACCTGTCCAGAAACGGTTCGATCTGCGGTCTTGTCAAAGCCCGCGGCGCCGCGCGCGCCCACTGTTCTGAGGTGAACGCGTCGCCCCGCTCGCGCCCCAAAGAAGAGCGCCGCGCGAGACCCGCCGCGAACTGCAGCGCGGCGGTCGCTCCTCCGCTCAGCCCTGAGCCGACCTGACGGCCGCGCGGCGCACGGCGGCGCCGCGCTCGTACCACCCGCGCGAGCGGTTCACGATGGCGACGACGGACAGCATCACGGGCACCTCGATCAGCACGCCGACGACCGTCGCCAGCGCCGCCCCGGACTTGAACCCGAACAGGCTGATGGCGGCGGCCACCGCCAGTTCGAAGAAATTGCTGGCGCCGATCAGCGCCGACGGGCCCGCCACGCAGTGGGCCTCGCCGCTGGCCCGGTTCAGCAGATAGGCCAGACCCGCGTTGAAATAGACCTGGATCAGGATCGGGACGGCCAGCAGGCCGATGACCAGCGGCTGCGCGATGATCTGTTCGCCCTGGAAGGCGAACAGCAGGACCAGCGTCGCCAGCAAGGCGGTGAGCGACAATGGCTGGATCGCCTTGAGGGCCATGTCGAACGCTGCGGCGTCGCGGCGCAGCAGGACCGTGCGCGCCGCCTGGGCGACGACCACGGGCACGACGATGTAGAGGCCCACCGACAGGAGCAGCGTCGACCAGGGCACGGTGATCGCGGACAGTCCCAGCAGCAAGGCGACGATGGGGGCGAACGCCACGATCATGATGGTGTCGTTCAGCGCCACCTGGCTGAGCGTGAAGTTCGGCTCGCCCTTCGTCAGGTTGCTCCAGACGAACACCATCGCCGTGCAGGGCGCCGCCGCCAGCAGGATCAGGCCGGCGATGTAGCTGTTGATCTGGTCGGCCGGCAGATAGGCCCGGAAGAGGCCGGCGACGAACACCGCGCCCAGCAGGGCCATGGTGAACGGCTTTACAGCCCAGTTGACGAAGAGGGTGACGCCGATGCCGCGCCAGTGGCGCCCCACCTGGGCCAGGGCGGCGAAGTCCACCTTCATGAGCATCGGGATGATCATCAGCCAGATCAGGCCGGCGACGGGCAGGTTCACATGCGCCACCTCCGCCGATCCGATGGCCTGGAACAGCGGATTGAAGAAGTGGCCGAGGGCGATCCCCGCGACGATGCAGAGGGCCACCCAAAGGGTCAGATAGCGTTCGAAGACGGACATCGAGGGCTTCCCCTTCAGGCGCGCTGCGGCGCGTCCGCGCCCTTGCCGATTTCGTCCATCCGGCGCTGCAGGCTCATCCGGTCGAGCGAGGCGATGGGCAGGCTGTCGAAGAGGCTGATGCGATTGTTCAGCAGCCGGTAGGCCTCGTTGAACGCCTGGGCGATGTCGGCGGGGCCGCCCGTCGCGGCGGCCGGATCCGGCACGCCCCAGTGGGCCGTCATCGGCTGGCCCGGCCAGACCGGGCAGGTCTCGCCCGCGGCGTTGTCGCAGACGGTGACGACGAAATCGAGCGTTGGGGCGCCCGGCTGGGCGAATTCGTCCCACGACTTGGAACGGTATCCCTCGGTCGGCAGGCCGACGCGGCCCAGGAGCTCCAGCGCGTGGGGATTGACCTTTCCCGTCGGCATGGAGCCGGCGGAGAAGGCGGAGAACTTCCCGCTCTTCAGGCCGTTGGCGACGGCCTCGGCGATGATCGATCGCGCCGAATTGCCGGTGCAGAGGAACAGGATGTTGTAACGGCTCATGGGCGGCTTTCCTGGAAGGGCCGGCGTTTCATTGCGATGCGCTGGTCGCCGGGGCGCAGGCGGGGCTTCGGCAGGCGGCGAGTTCGCCGATGGGCGCGCAGATCTCGGGGCGGCCCTGGCAGCAGTCTTCCATCAGGAACCCCAGCAGGGCGGTGATCTGCGCATAGTCGGCCATGTAGATGATCGAGCGGCTCTCCCGGCGCGACCGGATCAGGCCGGCGCGGGCCAGGACCGCCAGTTGCGTGCTCATGGTGTTGGCCGGCGTCTCCAGGGCGCGCGCGACCTCGCCCGCCGGCATGCCGCCGGATCCGGCCTGAACCAGCAGGCGAAAGACCGCCAGCCGCCCGGGATGGGCCAGAGCGGCGAGGGCTTCGATGGCGTTATCGGATTCCATACTTCCACAATTATGGAATCATAGAACTGAAGTCAACGCCGCTCGGGCGCCCGCCGGCCGCGACGTTCCAAAGACATCAGCTTCTGGAAGGGTCCTGGTGGAGCCGAGGGGAGTCGAACCCCTGACCTCCTCATTGCGAACGAGGCGCTCTACCAACTGAGCTACGGCCCCAGGAGGCGCGGAATAAGGCGTCTCGAACCGCGTCTGTCAAGCCGAACTGAACGGCGAAGCGCATCGAGTTCGCCGCGGGCGCCTTTGCCGCAGGGCCGAAGACGGCTAGAAGCCCTGGGTCATGGGCAGCTTCATCTATTTCATCGTCAGCGGACTGCTGAGCCTGCTGATCTGGGCGATCATCATCAGCGCCGTGCTCTCGTGGCTGATCGCGTTCGACGTGATCAACATGCGCAATCAGGTCGTCTACAACGTCACCCGCTTCCTCGATGCGGTGACGCGGCCGCTGCTGGCGCCGTTCCAGCGCATCATTCCGCCGCTCGGCGGGGTCGACATCACGCCGATCCTCCTGATCCTCGTGCTGCAGGGCGCCCAGCGCTACCTGCTGCCGATGCTGTTCGGCCCCCTGGTCGGCGCCCTGGGGTGAGCGGTCTTCGGTGAGCGGCCTTCGGCTGGCCGTTCGGGTGACGCCCAAGGGCGGTCGCGACGCGGTCGACGGTTGGGCCGCGGACGAGTCCGGGCGGCCCTATCTTAAGGTGCGGATCACCGCGGCGCCCTCGGACGGGGCGGCCAATGCGGCCCTGACGGCCTTTCTGGCCAAGGCGCTGCGGCGGCCGAAATCGGCCGTGCGCATCGTCACGGGCGAGACGTCCCGGATGAAGATTCTCGAAATCGACGGCCTCGAGCCGGCCGCCCTCGCGGCGGCCTTCGGAAGCCCGGACGGCGCGCCCTAGGCGGCTTGGTCCAGGACCTCGGTGGGCAGGACGTGGTCGAGCGACAGAAGGCTGACGATGCCTTCGTCGGTGGTCATGACCGCCTGCACGAACTGGCGCACGCTCGCCTCGCCGACGTCGGGCGGCGACTGCAGCAGGCCCTCGGTGACGGTGAGGATGTCGCACACGGCGTCGACCAGCAGCCCGACCTCGCGCGGCCCGATCTGGGCCACGACCACGACGGAGGAGGCGCCGGGACGCGAGGCCCCCAGGCCCAGCCGGGCGCCCAGGTCGACCACGGGCAGGATGGCCCCGCGCAGATTGATCATGCCGAGCACGTGCGACGGCGCATTGGGCAGGGGCGTCGAATTGGTCCAGCCGCGGATCTCGCGGACCGACATGATGTCGATGGCGTACTGCTGGTCGCCCACCTGGACAGCGATGAGTTCTTCACCGGCCTGCGGCAGTCGATGAACGGGGTCATTCATCAGATGCGTTCCTTCTCGCCGCCGCCCTTCGGGAGGTCCTGGCGCGCGCAACTTATCCACAGCCTGCTTCTCATCCGATTAACGGCCGAGATTAACGAAACGCGAAGCTTCCGGCGGCGGGCCCCGCCGGATCAGGACTCGTCTTCGTCGGCCAGGGCGGCGCGCAGGACGGACAACAGCGTGCGCAGGCTCTCGGGCGGCAGGCGACGCGCGGCCTCCAGAAACGCCTCGATCTCCTTCGGATCGGCCGCCCAGGCCGCCTCGCCGGACTTCAGATGGAGCCGGCGGCTCGGCGACAGCGCGTTGCGCTCGCGATAGTCGGCGATGACCTCGGCGGTGCACTCGACCTCGACCGCCGTCGTCGAAACCCCGCCCACCGGCTGCGGCAGGCCGAGGATGCGGACGTTCGGTCCCGAAAGCCACAGCGCCGCCAGGAGGTGGGCCTGGGTGAGCTGGACAAGCCGCTCGGCGCCGCGCGCGTGCGCCTCCTCGAGCACCGCCAGGGCCAGCTCGGTCAGGCGCCGCCGCGCGCCCTCCTCCGGCGTCGCCAGATAGGGAGCGGCGAAGACGCGGAGGCGCTCCCACACGCCCGGCCGCCGCACCTGGTCGGCGCCGTTCGCGAACAGGTCCGGGAGGTGCTCCGCCAGCAGGCTGCGGTCCTCGGCCGGGCGCAGCCGCGCCAGGAATTCGGGCGCGCCGTTCGTATCGAGCCCCAGCACGTGCGC
>Ga0116191_1002783_pt1 | contig 13083 bp, 8 predicted proteins | sample AD_UKC111_MetaG_FD_89897 | JGI IMG/M metagenome (GOLD analysis project Ga0116191, IMG submission 89897) | Active sludge microbial communities of municipal wastewater-treating anaerobic digesters from Hong Kong - AD_UKC111_MetaG | ecosystem: Engineered > Bioreactor > Anaerobic > Digestate | place...
ACCTACAGCCTCACCGACATTGGCCGCTATTATGCCGATTATGTCGACCTGATGGCGCATTTCGATGCGGTGCTGCCGGGCCGCGTCGTGCGGATGTTCCACGAGGATATGGTGGACGACAGCGAGCGCGAAATCCGCCGCCTGCTGGAAGGCCTTGGCCTGCCCTTCGAGGAGGCGTGCTTGCGCTTCTGGGAAACCGACCGCGCGGTCCGCACGGCAAGTTCGGAGCAGGTGCGCCGCCCCATTTTCCGCGAAGGGACCGAGCAATGGCTGATGTTCGAGCCCTGGCTTGATGAGTTGAAACAGGCGCTTGGCCCGGTGTTGGCGGCCTATCCGGCGGTTCCCTGACGCTTAAGTGTTGCATTTATGCAATACACCGTTGCGATTATTGGTCGAAACGGAGTTTTGTGCGCCTGCGAAGTTGACCGCGACTCCTTGGCGTAACAATCTCGCTTCACACACTAAAATCCGGGGAGTTTTTATGTCCTTCACCCGTACGCGCCGCGCAACAATCGCCGCGCTGCTCGCCACATCGACGCTGATGCCCGTCGCCGCGATGGCGCAGGAAGCCGCCGAGGATTCCAACGACGAAATCATCGTGACCGCCCAGAAGCGCGAGGAATCGCTGCAGAGCGTGCCGATGTCGATCCAGGCCTTCGGCACCGAGAAGCTCAGCCAGCTTCAGGTCAAGGAATTCCAGGACTATGTGAAGTTCCTGCCCTCGGTCACCATCCAGACGGGCGGCCCCGGCTTCAGCCAGGTCTATTTCCGCGCCGTCGCCTCGGGTGAAAACGCCAACCACTCCACCTCGCAGCCGACCGTCGGCATGTATCTGGACGAGCAGCCGATCACCACGATCCAGGGTTCGCTCGACATCCATGTCTATGACATGCAGCGCGTGGAAGCGCTCGCGGGTCCGCAGGGCACGCTTTATGGTGCCAGCTCAATGGCCGGCACGATCAAGCTCGTCACCAACAAGCCAGACACCAAGGGCTTTTATGGTGAGTTGAGCACCGAGCTGAACACCGTCTCGCATGGCGGCATGGGCGGCACGGTGGAAGGCTTCATCAACGCGCCGCTGGCAGACAATATCGCCGTGCGCGCGGTGGGCTGGTATCGTCGCGATGGCGGCTATATCGACAATATCCACGGCACCCGCACCTACCCGACCTCGGGCATCGTCGCCGACAATGCCGCGTTCGTGAAGAACAATTATAACGACGCCGAAACCTATGGTGGCCGCATCGCCCTTGGCATCGAGCTGGACGACAGCTGGACGATCACGCCCTCGCTGATGGGCCAGTACCAGAAGGCGAACGGCAGCTACGCGCAGGAGCGTGGCCTGAAGTACCAGACGATCCAGTACAACCCCGAAGGTTCGGTGGATAAGTGGTGGAATGCCGGCCTCACCATTCAGGGCAAGCTGGGCAATTGGGATGTTACCTATGCCGGTGGCTATCTCAAGCGCAATGATCGCACCCAGTCCGACTATTCGGACTATAGCTATTTCTACGACGCGATCTCGGGCTACGGCGCCTATTTCTATGACAATAACGGCAACTATGTCAGCCCGAACCAGTATATTCAGGGCAAGGACCGTTATAACAAGAAGTTCCAGGAGTTCCGCATCGCCTCGCCGTCGGACAAGCGCCTGCGCCTGATCGCGGGCCTGTTCTGGCAGCGCCAGTCGCACAATATCGAACAGAACTACATCATCGACAATATCGCTGACTCGATCACCGTCACCGGCACAGACAGCGACATCTGGCTCACCAAGCAGCAGCGCGTTGACCGCGATCAGGCGGCCTTTGGTGAACTGGCGTTTGACGTGACCGACAAGCTGACGGTGACCGGCGGCATCCGCGCTTATCACTACAAGAACTCGCTGCAGGGCTTCTTCGGCTATTCGGCGGGCTATTCGAGCCGCACGGGCGAAGCCGCGTGCCTCAATACCGATGGGTCGACGCGTCGCGCCAACCCGGCAGGCACGCCGGTGCCGATCCTCGTTCCCGGCAGCCCTTGCACCAATGTCGACAAGACGACGTCGGACAGCGGATCGATCTACAAGTTCAACGCAACCTACAAGATCACCGACAAGGCGCTTGTCTATGGCACCTTCTCGCGTGGCTTCCGTCCGGGCGGCGTCAACCGTCGCGGTACGTTGCCGCCGTATCTGCCTGATCAGATCGACAACTACGAACTGGGCTGGAAGACGACCTTTGGCCGCTTCCGCTTCAATGGTGCGGTGTACCAGCTTGACTGGAACGACATCCAGCTCTCCTTCCTGGGTGCCAACGGCCTGTCGGAAGTCCGCAATGCCGGCATTGCCCGCATCCGCGGCGTCGAAATGGACTTTGGCTATCGCCAAGGCGGGCTCTCGCTCAATGCGGGCATGAGCTATAATGACGCGACGATCCGCCGCGACTTCTGCCGCATCGCGAACCCTTCGTTCGATTGCGCGCTGCCAGGGCCGCAGGGCCAGACCAACTCGCTCCTTGCGCCGTCAGGCAGCCGCCTGCCGGTGACGCCCAAGTTCAAGGGCAATCTCATCGCGCGTTATGAGTTCCCGCTGATGGGCTGGAACGGCCATTTCCAGGTGGCGGGCAACCACACCAGCAATCGCCGGTCTGACCTGCGTATCGTGGAAAATGGCATCAAGGGTGACCTGAAGGCCTATACCACGGTCGACATCAGCTTCGGCGCGAAGAACGACCTGTGGTCTGCCGATCTGTTCGCGACCAACCTGCTCAATTCGGGCGGCATCGTGAACACGGGCGTCCAGTGCCTTGAAAGCGTATGCGGCGACGTGGGTGGCGCAACGGCGTCGGGCGGCGTCTTCTATGACACCGTCATCCGTCCGCGCGTCATCGGCGTGAAGCTTGCCCGCAAGTTCTGACGCGACACTCCCCTCCCGTTCGCGGGAGGGGAGTTTCGCCAAGCTCGGTTTCTGGATGACCGTTGCCCTGGTGATGGGCAACATGATCGGGTCGGGCGTGTTCCTGCTGCCCGCAGGCTTGGCGCCTTATGGCTGGAACGCGGTTTCCGGCTGGATCGTCACCATTGCGGGCGCTCTGTGTCTTGCCCATGTTCTCGCGCGGCTGACGGCTGCCGCCAATGGCCCCATTGGCCCTGCCGAACTTGTCGAGCGCAGCTTCGGGCCGCTTGCGGGCTTCCTCATCGGATTCAGCTTCTGGGTGTCGGTCTGGGCGGGGACGGCCACAATTTCGATTGGCGCGGTTTCTTACGCATCGAGTTTCCTGCCGATTTTGGGCGCGCATCCGGCCTTGTCGGCAGCGGGCGTCATCTGGGCGGTCACGCTCGTCAATCTTCTCGGCACGCGCTCGGCAGGCGGTTTTCAGCTTGTCACGACGGTGCTGAAGCTGACGCCACTCATCGTTGTCGCCGTCCTTATCGCGGTCGTCCTTGGCAAAGAGGGCGGCGCTGCGATCACGCCCTTTCCGGCAGAAGGGCTCTCGCTCGGCCAGACCAATGCGGCGGCCGCGCTCACACTATGGGCCATGGTCGGCTTTGAAGCGGCCTGTGCCGCCTCGGGCAAGATCGCCAATCCGGAGCGCAATGTGCCGCGCGCGACTGTGCTGGGCGCGCTCCTTTCCGGCATTTTCTATTTCATCGTCTGCTCAGGGATTGCGTTGATGCTGCCCGCGGCCAAGGTCGCCACTTCCAACGCGCCTTTTGAGCTGTTCGTCGCGACCTTCTGGTCGCCGGGTCCGGCAGCGTTCATCGCGCTGTTCGCCGCCATCAGCGCGGTTGGCGCCGTCAATGGCTGGGTGCTGGTGCAGGGCGAAGTGCCCTATGAAATGGCCGAACGTCGCCTGATGCCGCGCTGGTTTGGCACAGCGGCGGCCAATGGCGTGCCGGTGCGCGCCATTCTTGTCTCGAGCATCTTGTCGAGCGTGCTGGTCCTTGCCAATTCCAGCCGCTCCATGGGTGGGCTCTTCACCTTCATGGCGTTGCTGACGACATCGGTGACGCTCTGGCTCTACCTTGCCTGTGCCGCCGTTGCGCTCAAGCGGCGGATTGCTGTGCCTGCGGCCATTGCCGGGCTGCTCTTCGGCGTCTGGTCGCTTTGGGGCGCGGGGATGGAGCCAAGCGGCCTCAGCTTCCTGCTGATGATCGCGGGGCTCCCGCTCTATTGGTGGACACGCCGTCAGCCAGCTTTGCATTAAATTTCTGTCAAGGCTTCCCCCGGAACAATCGCGGCTGATATGGGCGGCGCAACCGATCAAGAGGGTTTCATGCGTAAGAAGGTCAGAAAAGCAGTATTTCCCGTCGCAGGTCTCGGCACGCGGTTTTTGCCCGCCACCAAGGCGATGCCCAAGGAAATGCTCCCCGTCGTGGACCGTCCGCTGATCCAATATGCCGTCGATGAAGCGCGCGAGGCGGGCATCGAGCAGATGATCTTCGTTACCGGGCGCGGCAAGAGCGCGATCGAGGACCATTTCGACATCGCGTTCGAGCTGGAACGCACGATGAGTGATCGCGGCAAGGATCTGTCGGTTCTGGAGCCGACGCGCCTTGGCCCCGGCAATTGCGCCTATGTCCGCCAGCAGGAGCCGCTTGGCCTTGGCCACGCCATCTGGTGCGCGCGCGACATTGTGGGCGATGAGCCCTTCGCCATCTTCCTGCCCGATGAATTCATGGTCGGTGCGCCCGGCTGCATGAAGCAGATGATGGAAGCCTATGAGGAAGTGGGCGGCAACATCATCTCGGTGCTTGAAGTGCCGCACGAAAAGGTATCGAGCTACGGCGTTATCTCGCCGGGCGAAATGCGCGGCAAGATCACCGAGGTCAAGGGTCTGGTCGAAAAGCCCAAGGTGGAAGATGCGCCCTCAAACCTCATCATCTCAGGCCGCTACATCCTCCAGCCCGAAGTCATGCGTATCCTTGAGGCGCAGGAAAAGGGCGCGGGCGGCGAGATTCAGCTGACTGATGCGATGGCGCAGATGATCGGGAAACAGCCATTCCACGCCGTCACTTTCGATGGCAAGCGCTATGACTGTGGCGATAAGGCAGGCTATGTGACGGCCAACATCGCGCTGGCGCTGGATCGGCCCGATATTGCGCCTGCCGTCAAGGCGTGGCTGAAGGGTGTCAATCTGGATTGAAATACATCCGATTAGGATAATGAAACCCCGGTAAGCCACCGGAACTGCAAAGAAATTTTAAACCATTCCGGCCAGATTGCAGGCGTGCCAAAGTCTGCAACCCGACCCGAGATGATGAAGCCGACGCGCAAGCGGTTGGCGCGCCTCGTTCTGCCGGTCTTGCTGCTGTTTTTCGTGACGATCGGCATCGCGCTCTATCAGACGGTGTCCGAGGTCAACACGCTTGAGGCGCAGCGCGCGCGCCTTGCTGTCGATGCCGCGCTCAACGGCCTTACATCCGGACTTGCCGACTATGCGCATGACAATGGCGCCTGGGACGATGCCGTGCGTGCCATCTATGCGCCTTCGCCGGATGAGCGTTTCATCAAGACCACATGGGGCACGGTGACGGCAGAGCATGTCTATGCCGATGCCTTCATGATCGTCGATGCCGATGATCATGCGCGCTCTGCGTATCGCGATGGCAAGCCCATCCTCCCCGTGCTCACGCCGGAATTGCGCGAGACGGTGGCTGCCCTGCGCCGCAAGGCGCTGCGGGGTAGCAATGGTGCGGCCTCGCTGGTGCGCCGCGATGGCTGGATTACGCTGGTTGGCGTTGCGCCTGTCTTGCCGACCAGCCGTGGGCTTGATGCCGCCATTCCCGCCCTGGGGCCGAGCGTCATCGTCTTCCAGCGCGATCTGACAGTGCGTGATGCGGTCCGCATCGGCCAGTCGCTGCAATTGCCGGGCGTCGCCTTCATGCCCAGCCCACATGAAGAAACCTCGATGCCGATCCGAGATGTCCAGGGTCGGGTCATCGCCGCCGTGACCTGGGAGCCGACCTATACCGGCAGCGTTGCCCTGCGCCGCGCATTGCCGCTCATTCTCGTGGCGGGGCTGCTGCACCTTGTGGTGGCCGGCTTTGCCTTCAATCGCGGCTATGCCTCGCTGCGCCAACTTGGCTGGCAGGCCATGGCCGATAGCCTGTCCAAGCTGCCCAACCGCCGCGCGCTCCGCTGGGAGATGGTCCGCCGCGCCGACGCGAAGTCGGACATTGGCCTTGCGATCATCGATCTGGACGGTTTCAAGCTCGTCAACGACAGCTTCGGCCATGAGACGGGCGACCAGTTGATCCGCGCGGTTGCGGTCATCCTGAAGCAGGCCGCCGGAAATGATGCGATGGCCGTGCGTCTGTCGGGGGACGAATTCGCGCTGCTTGCGCATGGCGCCGATGCCCATGCCACCATCGAGCGCGTCGCCCAGCGGTTGCTGGCGATACTGACCCAGCCGGTGATGGCGTTCAAACGCCCCGTGCAGGTGGGCGCGAGCGTCGGGCTGGTCAGCGTGCGCCTCGGCGAGGTTTCGCCTTCTGAAGCGATGCGGCGTGCAGACACAGCGATGTACGAGGCCAAAAAGTCCGGTAAGATGCGGATTGTCTGGTATTCGCCTGAACTGGAGCGCGATCAGGCAGAGGTCGCCAAGCTCACCGGCGAGCTGCGCAAGGCGATCGAGCACCGCGAACTTGTGGCCGTGTATCAGCCGATGATCGACAGCCGCACCGGCGAAGTGCGCGCCGTGGAAGCGCTGCTCCGCTGGCCCAGCGTGGAGCATGGCGAAATCTCGACGCGCGAATTCATTTCGGTTGCCGATCAGGCGGGGCTGACCGTCTCGATTGGCGAGCTTGTGCTGTCACAGGCGGCCATCGACGCGGCGGCGTGGCAGGACGTGCGGCTTTCGATCAACCTCTCGCGCGGGCAGTTGCGTTCGCCCGGATTTGTCGATGTGGTGGCGCGGCAGATGACTGCTGCCGGCATTGATCGGACGCGCATCGATTTTGAGCTGCGCGAGACGCTGTTCGTGGAAAACCCCGAATTTGCAGAAGAGATCGCGCGCGAGCTGCGATTGCTGGGCGTCGGTCTGGTGCTCGATAATTTCGGGGCGGGGGTCGCCTCGTTCGCCACGCTCGACAGGGCGCAATTCTCCAAGGTGAAGATCGATTCCTCGCTCGTCGCGCGCGCACCAACGGATGAGCGGGCGCTGGTGCTCCTCCAGAGCTGCGTTGCCTATGCCCATGCGCATGGCGCCCGAGTCGTGGCGCAGGGCGTCGAAACCTTTGCGCAGGCAGAATTGATGCGCGTGGCCGGTTGTGACGAAATTCAGGGCTGGACCTTCGGCCGACCGATCCAAGCCGATGATGTTACAGCACTTTTGTCAGCCACGGCGCGGGTCGCAGAGCCTGATTTTTCAAGCCAGTTTGGCATGGAAGCCCACGAAAAAATGCCAGTTTGAGCCTTTAAGAATTTGTTAACCAATTAGACGTTGAGGCATGGTTTCGTCTTTCAGGGAAGCCCATGCGCCAGCGCAAAACCATCGATGCTAAGCAGCGGATCATCCGGCTGATCGCCGTTCTTACGGCGATCGCAACGGTGACGATTGCCATCGCATTTCACTTCACGGTGCAGACGTCCGAACGTGTTGGCAACATGCGGACGCAGCAACTCATGGGCTTTGCGCTCGGCTACGAAATGCGCTCGCTCGAGCGGCTCGCGCTGGAGAATGCACAGCGGCCCGAGGCCCGTGAGGATGCCTATCTCGAGGAGGCCGATGAGCATCTCCCCGAGGAGTTTCGCGACCTGACGCGTGTCAGCGGGCGCTACCAGATTGTGGCGCTGCTTGACACCAACGGCAAACAGATCCGCGCAATCCGGGATGGCGAGTTTGCCTCTCCCGAAGAAGATGCCGCTTTCAACCAGGCTATGCGCCCGCTCTTGACGAAAATTCGCCGCGGAAAGGGGTCTGCGGTTGGAATGGTAGGCGCTGATGGAGGCGTCTACATTGCGGCTGCGGCCAATATCTGGCCGTTGTCCGACGAAGCGGATGCGCTTCCGCCGGGTCAGCATCCGCTCGTGCTGGTTCAAGCCAAGCGCCTAACAAGCTCGGTTGCAACACACATGGGCAGCGATCTTGGCCTTCAGGATATTCGCTTTGGCCAGCACTCCGCCGAGCGTCCATCGATCCGCCTCACCGATCCGGCAGGGCAATCCATCGGGACCCTGTCGTGGAAGCCCAAGAAGCTTGAAGGCCCTGCCTTGCAAGGGCTTATCTGGATAACCGCACTGGTTGTGGGCGGGCTGCTCCTGGCGATTGGCTATGTTGTGCATCAATGCATCCGGATCATCAGCACGCTCTATCAGCAGGCGCGGACCGACAGCCTGTCGAAGCTCCCCAATCGCCGTGCCTTCCGGCTGGAAGCCGGGCGCGCGATCAAGGTGGGCGAGCCGATTGCGGCGGCGATCCTCGATCTTGACGGGTTCAAGCGCGTCAATGATTTCCATGGGCATCATGTCGGTGATCAACTGATCGTCGCGATTGCGGATATGGGGCGTGCGCTGCTCGATACGCGCGGCATGTTCGCCCGGTTGGGCGGCGATGAATTTGCCATTCTGCTGACCGGCAGCCATGCGCGGCGCGATGTGGAACTGATTGCGCGCCACATCCTGAAGAAGCTCTCGGCGCCGTTTGAAGTGGCGGGAATTGAAGTGAGCATCGGCGTCAGCATCGGCTTGGTCGGCGAGGCGATTGATATCGTTGATCCCGGCGAACTGCTGCGCCGCGCGGACATTGCCATGTATGGCGCCAAGGCGGCGGGCAAGAACCGCTACACCTGGTATGGCGCGCGCATTGACGAGCGCCGCGCCCGCACATTCATGCTTGAAGCGGCGCTACAGGATGCCTTGTCGACGGATGAATTCTCGGTGGCCTATCAGCCGATTGCCGATGGCGCCGGGGTAGAGATCGTCGCGGTTGAGGCACTGGTCCGCTGGAAGAGCGCGTCCTTTGGCGCCATCAGCCCCGATGTCTTCATTCCGGTTGCCGAGCAATCGACGATCATTGACCGCATCGGCAACACCGTGCTGCGACGCGCCTGCCGTGATGCGTTGCATTGGGGCGATGTGAAGCTCGCGGTCAATGTGTCGGGCGCGCAGTTGCGCAACCGCTTCTTTGCCTCGCAAGTGGCGCAGATCCTTGCGGAAACGGGCTTTCCCGCGCGCAGGCTTGAGCTTGAAGTCACCGAGACCTTCCTCATCGAGGATCTGGTGACGACACAGACGGTGCTTCACGAATTGGCCGAGATGGGCATCACGCTTGTGCTTGATGACTTCGGCACGGGTTATTCGTCCATCTCGATGGCGGCGAACCTGCCCTTCAGGCGCATCAAGATTGATCGTTCGCTCGTCGCCCGCGCCGTCGAGTCACCCGCCTACAAGACGCTTGTCGAATCAATCGTCACGGGCGTCCATGCGCTTGGCGGGTTGGTGACGGCGGAAGGCGTGGAAAGCCCCGCCCATGCGCGCATCATGCAGGCTGTTTCGTGCGACAGGCTTCAGGGCTGGCATTTTGGCAAGCCGATGCGCGCGCAGGATATGGGTCGGCTGGTCGGCGCGCCCGATCTGGATGTGCTCGCCGCCTAGAGCGTGTTCGGTTTTGATGAACTCAAAACCGCGCTCCAGATTGTTTGTTTTCCGCGATTTTCGAGTCGTTCGGTGTTTCCACCTCGCTCGAAATCGCTCTAACCGCGCGCCGACTTTGCGATGGCGTCAAGCACGCCGTTGACGAAGCTCTTTTCCTTGCGGTCGTAAAAGGCGTGCGCGACGTCGAGATATTCGCTGATGACGCTGCCCGTCGGGATGTCCGCGCGGGCAAGCAGCTCATAGGTGCCAGCGCGCAGAATCTGGCGCAGCGGACGATCAAGGCGGTCCAGCGTCCAGCCGTCGGCAAGGTTCGCGCCGATCAGCGCGTCAATTTCTTCGCGGCGGGCATCGACACCCTTTACGACATCGTTGAAGAAATCGACCTCTGCCTCGGAATAGGTCTCGTCCTCGATGGTCTGGCCGAGGCGGTGATTGTGGAATTCATGCAGCAGAACAGGCAGCGCGGTGCCTTCCATTTCCTGCTGGTAGAGTGCCTGAACGGCGGCAAGGCGGGCGGCGGAACGGGCGCGGCTCATTTCAATCTTTCCTCAACGGAGCGGGCATGGGCAGGAAGCCCTTCGGCCCGCGCTAGTGCCACGGCCGCAGGGCCGATGGCGCGAATGGCATCTGGCGAACAGCCAAGAAAGCTGGTCCGCTTCATGAAATCAAGCACCGAAAGGCCCGACGAGAAGCGGGCACGGCGGCCTGTGGGCAGCACATGGTTCGGCCCGCCGACATAGTCGCCCACGGCTTCGGGTGTGTGGCGTCCAAGGAAGATCGAGCCTGCATGGCGCACCGCGGCAAAAAGCGGCTCGGGGTCTTCGACCGCGAGTTCAAGATGCTCGGGCGCAAGCGCATCGACGAGAGGTGCAGCGTCGGCAAGATCGCCGACAAGGATGATCGCGCCATTCGCGTCCCAGCTCGTCCGCGCGGTGGCGCCGGTTGCAAGCTCGCCCAACTGGGCCTCGACGGCGGCTGCCACCTTGTCGGCAAAGGCGGCATCATCGGTGATGAGGATCGACTGGCTCGTCGGGTCATGCTCGGCCTGGCTCAGCAGATCGGCGGCAATCCAGTCCGGATTGTTCCGTCCGTCTGCCACCACGAGGATTTCGGACGGACCAGCCACCATGTCGATGCCGACAACGCCGTAAAGCTGGCGCTTGGCTTCGGCGACCCAGGCATTGCCCGGCCCCGTCACGACATCGACCTTGCCGATGGAGGCAGTGCCATAAGCAAGCGCCGCGACAGCCTGCGCGCCACCGATGCGCCAAACTTCATCCACGCCTGCGACATGCGCTGCCGCCAGCACGAGCGGATTGATCTCCCCCTTGGGCGTGGGCGTGACCATCACGAGGCGTTCGACGCCCGCGACCTTGGCCGGAATGGCGTTCATCAGCACCGAGGAGGGATAGGCCGCACGCCCGCCGGGCACATAGACGCCCGCCGCATCCACGGCCCGCCAGCGCGCGCCGACGCGCACACCCGCCGCGTCCACGGTGTCGCTATCCGCAGGCTTCTGCTTGGCGTGGTAGGTCCGGATACGTTCCGCTGCGAGATCAAGCGCCGCGCGCAGGTCTGCGTCGAGCGCTGCATAGGCTGCGCTGCAATCCTCAAGCGAAATGCGCCAGTCGAGATCATGACCGTCAAAATTGCGCGTCAGCTCGGCAATCGCGGCGTCGCCTTCGGTCTTTACGCGCGCAATGATCGCCGCCACGTCGCGCGACACATCCGCATCGGCTTCGCGGCGCGCATTGACGAGAGCATCGAAGCGCGCGGCAAAATCTGGTGCGCGGCTGTCGAGCCTAACCATTCATCGCCGTCCGGAACGCTTCGACCAGTTCACCGACCGCAGCGTTGGTCTTGAAGGCGGCGCGGTTGACGATCAGGCGGGCAGACACCTCAGCAATGACTTCCACCTCGACCAGCCCGTTTTCCACGAGCGTCTTGCCGGAGGAAACAAGGTCAACAATGCGGCTCGACAGGCCAAGCGCGGGGGCGATTTCCATCGCGCCGTTGAGCTTCACGCATTCGGCCTGAACGCCGCGCGCGGCGAAGTGCTTGCGCGTGAGGTTGGGGTATTTGGTGGCGACGCGCACATGGCTCCACGAGCGCGGATCGTCGGTGGCGGCCATTTCGGCGGGTTCGGCAACCGAAATGCGGCAATGGCCGATATCGAGATCAACCGGTGCATAAAGTTCGGAATAATCGAACTCATCGATCACGTCCGAACCGACAATGCCGATCTGTGCTGCACCATGCGCGACAAAGGTCGCTACGTCGAAGGCGCGCACGCGGATGAGGCTCACATCATCGCGATTGGTCGCGAATTTGAGCGCGCGGCTCTTGCTGTCGTTGAACGCGGCTTCGGGCACGATTCCCGCGCGCGAGAGCATCGGCAAGGCTTCTTCAAGGATGCGCCCCTTGGGCACGGCAAAGATGATCGGCTGCGACATGACCCGCGGCCTTTACTTGTGCGCCTGCTTAAGGGCAAGCTGCGTGGCATGAGTGAAAGCATCCGCACCGCGTTCCGGCAGCAGGCTGCCTTTTGCCGGGCCTCGGGCTCGGCGCTGACCTGCGAGGTTCTGGAGGCGTTGGCAGACGTACTCGATCCCTCGACCCGCACCGGCCGCCGCATTCTCGATTGGCCCGGTGATCCGATGGTCGATGCGCTCATGCTCAGGATTACGGGCGGGCTGAATGCGCTTGCCCGCTCGGGACGGGAGCCGGAGCTGGCCAAGCTCTATGAAGCGCGCACCGGCGAGTTCCATGCCGTGCTGAAGCGCATGCTCGAGAAATGGGATGACTGGCTCTTTCCGTGGCTTGACGGACCGCCGCAGACCAATGAGGTTGCACGGGCGGCTGTCCTCTGGCCCGGCATGCTGGAGATTGCGCGGCGTTTTGGTCCGAAGATGGAATGGATCGAGGTCGGGGCGAGCGGCGGGCTCAACCTCAACATGGATCGCTTCGGCTATCAATTGGGGGCAACGCGCTCGGGTGACGCCATGTCTGCCTTGCAGCTTGCGCCAGTCTGGGAAGGGCCGTCGCCGGTTGATGCGCCCGTTGACGTGGTGGACCGCGTTGGCATCGACATGCAGCCGCTCGACATGTCGGACCCGGTGATTGCAGAGCGGATGCTCGCTTATATCTGGCCCGACCAGACCGAACGCGTGGCGCGTGCTGAAACCGCGATCATCATCGCGCGGGCATGGCCCCCGCCCATTGTGAAGGGCGATGCGGCGGAGTTGCTGGTTCCCCTGCTTGCCGAGCCGCAGGAGGCCGGGCGAACACGCGTCGTCTTCCATTCCATCGTGCTGCAATATCTGCCGCCCGAGGCGCGTGAGCGCGTGCGCCAGACCATGGAGGCTGCAGGTGCCCGCGCCAAGGCAGATCGTCCGCTGGCATGGCCCAGCCTGGAGTTTCGCGACAAAGTTCCGACCGCGGAACTGCGGCTGCGTTGCTGGCCGGGACCCGCCGAGGAGATCACGCTCGCGCATGTGCACCCGCAT
>Ga0116191_1002787_pt1 | contig 13078 bp, 11 predicted proteins | sample AD_UKC111_MetaG_FD_89897 | JGI IMG/M metagenome (GOLD analysis project Ga0116191, IMG submission 89897) | Active sludge microbial communities of municipal wastewater-treating anaerobic digesters from Hong Kong - AD_UKC111_MetaG | ecosystem: Engineered > Bioreactor > Anaerobic > Digestate...
CACGATCTTCCTCGGCGGCCCGCCGCTGGTGAAGGCCGCGACCGGCGAGGTGGTGACCCCCGAGGACCTCGGCGGCGGCGACGTGCACACGCGGCTGTCGGGCGTGTCCGACTGGCTCGCGCACGACGACGCGCACGCGCTGGCGATCGCGCGGCGCATCGTCGGCAACCTGAACTGGCGCAAGCCCGAGCAGCTGGTGCGCACCGAGCCGCGCGAGCCGCTGTACGACCCGACGGAACTGTGGGGCGTGCTGCCGACCGACACCCGCAAGCCCTACGACGTGCGCGAGGTGATCGCGCGGATCGTCGACGGCTCCGAGCTCGACGAGTGGAAGGCGCGCTACGGCACGACGCTGGTGACCGGCTTCGCGCGGATCCACGGCATGCCGGTCGGCATCGTCGCCAACAACGGCATCCTGTTCTCGGAGTCGGCGCTCAAGGGCGCGCACTTCATCGAGCTGTGCTGCCAGCGCAAGATCCCGCTGCTCTTCCTGCAGAACATCTCGGGCTTCATGGTCGGGCGCAAGTACGAGAACGAGGGGATCGCGCGCAACGGCGCGAAGCTGGTGACCGCGGTCGCGTGCGCGCAGGTGCCGAAGTTCACCGTGATCATCGGCGGCAGCTTCGGCGCCGGCAACTACGGGATGTGCGGACGCGCGTACTCGCCGCGCTTCCTGTGGATGTGGCCGAACGCGCGGATCAGCGTGATGGGCGGCGAGCAGGCCGCCTCGGTGCTGGCCACCGTGCGGCGCGACGGCATCGAGGCGCGCGGCGGCACCTGGAGCGCCGAGGACGAGGCCGCGTTCCGCAAGCCGCTGCTCGAGCAGTACGAGCGCGAGGGTCACCCGTACTACGCGACCGCGCGGCTGTGGGACGACGGCGTGATCGACCCGGCCGACACGCGCAGGGTGCTCGCACTGGGGCTGTCGGCGAGCCTGAACCAGCCGATCCCGGAGACGCGGTTCGGAGTGTTCAGGATGTGAGGGGCGCTCAGTCCGGCGCGCCGTCCCACCACGGCTGCGCGTCGAACCCGAGACCGGGCGCGGTCGGCACCGCCATGTGGCCGTCGACGATCGGCGGCGGCTCCCCGACGTTCTCGGCGTAGAAGCGCGCCGTGCCGATCCCGGCGGCCGCCATCGGCTCCGGCGTCAGAGCCGTGCAGTGAATGCCGAGGTACAGGCCGAGCGAGGTCTCGATGCTCGAGGTCACCGTGCACGCGATGCCGAGACGGCTCGCCTCGCGGACGATCTCGAGCAGGCGGTCCGGGCCGCCGACGCGCTGCGCCTTGAGCACGAAGACGTCGGCCGCCCGGTGCAGCGCCGCGAGCTCGACGTCGCGCATCGTGCGGATGCTGTCGTCCAGCGCGATCGGCACGCGCGTCTGGCGCCGCAGCGCGCCGTAGACCTCGAGCGGCGTGTCGCGCGGCAGGGGCTCCTCGCAGTATTCGATGTCGAAGCCCTCCATCGCGCGCAGCTGCTCGGCGGCCCACTCGACCGGCCAGCTCTCGTTCGGGTCGATCCGGATCCGGATCGACGGGAACGCCTCGCGAATCGCGCCGACGCGCGCCAGGTCCAGCGCGCGCTCCGTGGTGCACTTGACCTTGACCGTGTGCTGCCCCTGCGCGACGGCCGCGCGCGCGCGCTCCACGCAGACCCGTGCATCGGCGTCGCCGATCAGTTCGTTGACCGGGACGCGGGCGGGGACCGCCGTCCCGTCGCCGAGCAGATGGGCGGCTAGCGAGCGGCCCGCCCGCGCCGCATGCAGCGTCAGCACGGCCGTCGAAAGCCCGCAGCGGATGCGCGCCGGACACTCCCGCAACGACAGCTCGGCGAGGAAGTCGGGCGCGAGCGGATCGAGCCCCCACGACAGCGCGCGGATCTCGTCGGCCAGCGCCCGCGGCGGATAGTCGACGTGCGGCGGCAGGGCAGACTCGCCCCAGCCGACATGGCCCTCGCCGTCGTCGAGGCGCAGGATCGCGCCGGCGCGATGGTGCTGGGTGCCCTTCGACCAGCGGTACGGGGTCTGCAGCGGCAGGTGATAAGGCTTGACTTCGATGCGGTGCGACGGCGTCATGGTTGGAGCTCGGTGGGGGCATGGACAGGCGCGGCATCGTCGACGAGCGGCATCAGGCGCTCCGACGGCAGCTCGATGGTGATCGACTCGCCGACACGATACGGCCGAGTGGGCGGCGCCAGCACGTGGACCCGCCGACCGCAGGCGAGCGTGACCGCCAGTTGCTGCTGGCGACCGGAGAACACCACGCCCGTCAGCGCGCCGCGCCACTGGTTGGCGCGCGCTGTCGTGTCGCCCTGTCGGGCGACGATCGCCTCGGGACGGATCGCGATGTGCGAGAGCCGCGGCGGTGCGTCGGCGAGGGTCAGCTCGCCCGCCTCGGTCTCCACGCGGTCGCCGTCGACCCGCCGCACGGCGAACACCTCGGCGGCGCCGAGGAAGGTCGCGCCGAACAGCGTGCGCGGCGCGAGGTAGAGCTGCGCGGGCGCGCCCGTCTCGACGAGTCGGCCGGCGTTCATGAGCGCGATGCGGTCGGACAGCATCAGCGCCTCCTCCTGGTCGTGTGTCACGTACAGCGCCGTCAGTCCGACCGTCTTGATCAGCTGGCGCAGCTCCACGCGCATCTGCTCGCGCAGCTTGGCGTCGAGGTTCGACAGTGGCTCGTCGAGCAGCATCACCGCGGCGCGGCGCACCAGCGCCCGGGCGATCGCGACCCGCTGCTGCTGACCGCCGGAGAGCTGCGTGGCGCTGCGGGCGACGAGCGCCTGCAGACCGACCAGGCGCAACACCTCGTCGACGCGCCGTCGCACTTCGTCGCGCGGCACGCGGGCGATCTCGAGCGGGAAGGCGACGTTCTCGCCGACCGTCATGTGGGGCCACACGGCATACGACTGGAACACCATCGAGATGTCACGCGCGTGCGTCGGTACCTCGATCCCTCCCGCGCCGTCGAACACGGTCACGCCCGCGATCGCGATCGCGCCACCGCTCGGCCGCTCGAGCCCGGCGACGCTGCGCAGGGTCGAGGTCTTGCCACAGCCGCTGGGACCGAGCAGCGTGACGAACTCGCCCTGCGCGACCGTCAGCGAGACGCCCGCCACCGAAGGCTGCGCCGCCCCGGCGTAGGTCAGCGAGAGATCCCGGATCTCGACCACGTCAGGCCGCCGCCGATCGCGACGACAGGCGCTGCCAGACCGCCGTGACGACGGTCATCGCCAGCACCATCCACACCCCGACGGCCGCGGCCTTGCCCGGTTCGCCGCCGGACCAGTAGCTCCACAGCTGGACGGCCACGGTCACGTTGTCCTCGCCCTGCAGCAGCAGCGCCGTCGACAGCTCGCGCATCACGTGCGCGACCACCCAGACCCATGCGCCGGCCAGCCCCGGCAGCAACAGCGGAAGCACGATGCGCCGGACCGCCACGCCGGTCCGCGCGCCGCAGGTCCAGGCCGCCTCCTCGAGCTCGGGATGCACCTGGATCAGCGACGCGGTCGCCGCCCGCGACGCGAACGACAGGTAGACGGTGACGTAGGCGATCACGAGGATCCATGCGGTGCCGTACACCGGCACGAACGCGAGCGTCAGGTACACGTAGACCAGTGCCATCCCGATCATCGTCCCGGGGATCGCCAGCGGCATGAACGCCAGCGTATCGATGGCGCCGCGCAGGCGCAGGCCCAGCCCGCGGCTTCGCAGCACGGTCCAGGCGACCAGCAGGGCCAGCACCGCGACCAGCGTGGCGCTCAGCAGCGAGACCCAGGTCGAGGTCCACGCGGCAGCGCCCACCCGACTGTTCGCCAGCACCGCGCGGTGTTGCGACAGCGTCAGCTGATCCAGCATCTCCCGACTCACCGGCGCCAGGTAGGGCGTCAGGCTGGTCCACACCAGGATGGCCAGCGGCAGCGCGACCGCGAGCACGAAGTAGACGACGATCAGTGCGATCGCCACGGGCCTGAGCGGGCCCAGCCGCAGCTCCCGCGGCCGGAAGCCCTTGCCGGTGACGGTGACGAACCGGCTCGCCTGACGCGTCAGGTACCGGTAGCCGTAGGCCAGTGCCAGCAGCAGCACCAGGAAGGTCACCGCGATGGCCGCGATCTGGCCGTACGCCGAGGTGCCGCCCGACTGGTCGGTCGCGAGATAGACGATGCGCGACGAGACGACGAACAGGCCGACCGGCATGCCCAACGTGCCCGGCACGTCGAACACCAGGAAGCCCACGATCAGCAGGTACGCGGCCGCGGCGAGGATCGCCGGTGCGAGCAGCGGGATGAAGATCCGCGCAATCATCTGCGGCCATCGCGCGCCCGACGCCATCGCCGCCTCCTCGAGCGAGGGCTCCATGTTGCGGAAGGCGCTGCCGAGGATCAGGTAGACGGAGGGCACCAGCGCCAGCGTCTCGACGAAGATCATGCCCCCCATCGAGTACACGTTGAAGGGCGCTTCGGCCAGCCCCAGCGTCTCGACCAGCGCCTTGTTCACGAGGCCGGTGCGCGGGCTCGCCAGCAGCGCCCAACCCATCGCCAGCAGGAATGGCGGCATCACCATCGGCAGCGCGATCATCACCCGCGCGGCGCCCTTCATCGGGAGGTCGGTTCGCTCCACCAGCCAGGCGAGCACGCCGCCGACCGCGAGCGCCGAGATCGTGCACCCTGCGGCGAACACCGCTGTGTGGCCGATCAGGCGGTAGAAGCCCGGGTCGCCGTAGACGGCGCGGTACTGCTCCGCGCCGATGCCGGGGTCCAGCGGCAGCCCGGTCGGCTTGACGCTCGCCACCAGCAGGAGGACGAGCGGCACCGCCACCAGGTAGAGGAGCAGCGCGAGCAGCGCCAGGCCGGGCAGGCTCGCCCGCGCGCCCGATCGGCCCGCCGACGTCGCCACGCCGGACCGTCGCGTCACCGCGCCGACCCGACCGCTTCGAGCAACCGGTTGTAGTACTCGTTGAGCGCCCCGAGCTCGTCCGACTTCTCCGGCGGCCACTCGGAGACCTTCCTGCCGGCGATCAGCTGCGCGGTCTTCGTCTTCGGCGAGAGCGGGTTGCCGCGACCGGTGGCGGCCTCGTAGGCAAGCGCGCCCTCGTCGGTCGCGAGCCACGTGAGCAGCAGCTTCGCCCCCTCGGGGTTCTTCGCGCCCTTGCTGACCGCCGAATAGATGATGTGCATCGGGACGACATCGAGCGCGCGCATCTTCACTGGCGCTCCGGCGTTGATCGGGGGCAAGGTGGCGTGGTAGAAGCCGATCGCGATGTCGACCTCGCCGGCGGCCACCGCCTGCGCCAGCGGGAAGGTCGACTTGAACAGCATCGGCTTGAGCCGGATGAACCGCTCGAGCTGCCTCTTGGCGGTGTCCGGCCCCTGGGTGGCGGCGAGCTGGGCGAACGCGGCGGCGCGCACCCACGAGCCCATGCGCTGCGTCCATTTCGGGTCGAGCACGTCCTCCCAGGTCTTCGGCGCGTCCGCGTCGCTGACCTTGCGGGTGTTCCACAGCGCGACGTAGACCGACGCCGTGGTGGCCACCATCTGGCCATTCGGCGCGTAGGCCTTGGGGATGCCGAGGCGGGACCAGTCGACCGTCTCGAGCAGCCCACGGCCGTTCAGCTGGCTGATGTGATCGGCGCCCCCTGTCAGCAGATCGCCGGTGAATCCGCGGGCCTGCACCTCCTGCACGCTGCGCACCGCCAGCTCGTTGCCGCCGACCAGGCGGATGTGCCGCACCTTCACCTGCGGATGGCGCGCGTTGAAGGCCGCGAGGACCTTGTCGATCTGCTCCGTCGGGGAACTCTCGTACCAGGTGACCGGCGGCTTGCGCGCCGCGGCGGCCGCCAGGTCCGGGACGGCTTGCGCGCGGGCCGGCGATGCGGCCGCGACGGACACCACCACGCCGAGGGCGGCTGCGATCCACACCTTCATCGACTGTCTCCCGTGTCGTGTCGTCCGGATGCGTGCGCCGCAACGCGCAGCCCGCTCGCCCCGACCGAAGTTCGGCGATCATGCGTGCAGGATTGACGGACAGTCAACTTCGAACCGGCGATTCCAGGGTCGACGGCCCTCCGATGCATGCAATGCGGGGCACCCCGGCCTGCATCGACCGGGCCGACCGGTATCCTTGCCGTTCCGCAGACGACTCGCGAAGCGCGACCCCATGACCTACTCCACGCTCGAGACCACGCTCCAGGACGGGGTCGCCGTCATCTGGCTGAACCGCCCCGAGATCCGCAACGCGCTGAGCCCCGAGCTGATCGCGGAGCTGACCGACGCGGTCGGCGCCGCGTCGGACGACGACGCGGTCCGCGCGATCGTGATCGCCGGCCGGGGCAAGGCGTTCTGCGCGGGCGCCGACCTGAACTGGATGAAGCGCGCGTCGACCTACGGGCCGGCCGAGAACGAGGCCGACGCGGTGAAGCTCGCCGAGCTGCTGCGCCGGATCGCCGAGTCGCCGAAGCCCACGGTCGCGCGCGTGCACGGGCCGGCCTTCGCCGGCGGGCTCGGGCTGGTGACCGCGTGCGACATCGCCGTCGCGTCGTTCGATGCGACGTTCTGTCTGTCCGAGGTCAAGCTCGGCCTGATCCCGGCGATGATCAGCCCGTACGTGGTCCGCGCGATGGGTCCGCGCGCCGCCGGCCGCTGGTTCCTGACCGCCGAGGTGTTCGACGGCGCCGAGGCGTACCGCTGCGGCCTCGTCCAGGAGATCGCGGCGCCCGAGGAGCTCGACGGCGCGGTCAACGCGCTGCTCGGGCACCTGGTGGTCGCGGGGCCGCGGGCGATGGCCGAGACCAAGGCACTGATCCGCGACGTCGCGCACCGGCCGGTCGACGATGCCCTGATGCACGAGACGGCGCGGCGCATCGCCGCCACGCGCGCGAGCGACGAGGGACGCGAGGGCCTCGCGTCGTTTCTCGAGAAGCGCAAGCCGCGGTGGCATCCGGGCGCGTGAAGGGCGAGCGCGACGACGCCCGGCGACACGCCCGCCGACCGGTCGGCGCGGATCGGCCGCATCCCGGCGTGCGTCTCGGCGGCACCGCGTCCCGCCTGGCCGGACTCGCCTGCGCGGCCGTGCTGCTCGCCGCCGGGCCGATCCGCGCGGCCGACCCGCCGCCGAAGCGGCTGACCGTGCTCGACGCCGACGCGAACGTGGTCTCGGTGGTCGCGTCCGCGCCGGTGCTGCTCGAGCTCGGTGCGCAGCTCGCCGCCCGCGTCGCGACCGGCGAGACGCTCGGCCGCGGGCCGGCGCCCGCGTTCCGCTACCGGCTCGACCTCGCGACCGCGGCCGGCGGCGAGCGCTGGCTGTACGATCCGACGGGGCGGCTCGCGCGGCCGGGCGTCGCGGACGCACCGATCCACAGGCTGCCCGAGCCGGCCGCGTTCAACCGGCTGGCGGGCGTGCCGGCGCGCTGAGCGCCGCGTTCCCGCGGGAACGTCGGCGGCCGCGCGCGGCCCGGCGTCCTCAGCCCTGCACGCCCTCGAAGTCGAGCACCACCCGGCCCATCACCTTGCCGTCGCGCAGCTCCGTCATGCTGCGGTTGACCTGGTCCGCGGGCCGTACCTCGATCGGCGGGGGCGCGAGCCTGCCGCTGCGCGCGAGCGCGACGACCTCGTGGAGCTCGCGCAGGCTGCCGACGTAGGAGCCCCGGATCGAGATGCCGCGCTGCGCGATCGGCGGCCACGACAGCGTGACCTCGCCGCCGAACAGGCCGCACAGCACGTAGTGCCCGCCCTTGCACAGCGCGCCGATGCCGAGCGTCGCGGTCGCGGGCATCCCGACGAAGTCGAGCACGCCGGCGAGCTGGCCGCCGGCGAGCGTCTGCAGCCGGCCGAGCGGATCGGGGCCGCGGGTGTCGAGCACCTGCGCCGCGCCCTGCTCCCTCGCGCGCGCGAGCTTGCCCTCGTCGACGTCGCACGCGATCACCCGCTCGATGCCGCGCGCGCGCAGCATCGCGATCGCGGTCATGCCCAGGCCGCCGCAACCGAGCACCGCGACCGCGTGGCGCGGCGCGAGCGTCGGCAGCTTCGCGATCGCGCTGTGCACGGTCAGGCCCGAGCAGGCGAGCGTCGCGGCCCAGGCCTCGTCGATGCCGGCCGCGTCGACCAGGTACTTCGCGTCGGGGACCACCAGGTGGCTCGCGTACGCACCCGGCCGCACGACGCCGACGAAGCGGGTCTGCAGGCACAGGTGATCGTCGCCGTCGCCGCAGACGGCGCAGGTGCCGCATCCGATCCACGGATAGACGATCCGACGGTCGCCCGGTGCGACGCCGTCCGCGTCGGGGCCGAGCGCCTCGACGACGCCGAAGGGCTCGTGACCGGTCGTGAACGGCGGCACGCAGCCCCGGTCCTTCACGTGGAAGCGCTTGCCGCCGCCGAGGTCGAAGAAGCCCTCCCAGATGTGCAGGTCCGAGTGGCACACGCCGGAGCGCACGATCCTCACGAGCACCTCGCGGCCCTTCGGGCGCGGGGTCTCGCGCAGGCGCGCCTGCAGCGGCTTGCCGTGTTCGATCACGTCGTAGCTCAGCATCGGGAAAGGTCTCCTCGTCGTCGTCCCGGGGCGTCCGCGCGGACGCAGGCCGTGACTGTGGACCCGGCACGGGGGGCCCGGCAAACGGGCGTGTCACCGCGGAAGGCGGGTCCACCCGGTGGCCCTCCCGGCGGCCGCACCCGGCGGCCCCATGGCGGCCCCACGGCGACCCCACGGCGGCCCCCCACCCGGCGGTCCCGACGCGACCCGCGTCCGTCGCCGGGCACCGCGGCCGGGCGCGCCGGTTCCGCCCGGTGTCCGCCCGGCTTGCCCGGCGGGCCGACAGGCCCGACCCTATGCGTGCCGGACCCGACGCCGGCGCCCTTCCGGAGCCCCGAGATGCCCTCGATCTTCACCCCCGAGCAGCAGGCCGCCTACGAGCGCGACGGCTACGTGCTCGTGAAGTCGCTGTTCGACGCCGAGGAGACCGCGATCCTGCGCGCGGCGATCGAGCAGGACCCGGCGCTGCGCGCGAGCCTGTACGACCGCACCGACGCCGAGGGCCGGTCGACCCGGATGGCGACCTGGAACCACCCGGGCGACAGCGTCTACGGCCTCGCCGCGCGCTCGCCGCGGGTGGTCGACACGATGGAGGCGATGCTCGGCGGCGAGGTCTACCACTACCATTCGAAGCTCACCGCCAAGGAGCCCCACGACGGCGGCGCCTGGGAGTGGCACCAGGACTACGGCTACTGGTACCACAACGGCTGCATGTATCCGTACATGGCGAGCATGATGCTGGCGCTCGACCGCACGACGCGCGAGAACGGCTGCCTGCAGGTGCTGCGCGGCTCGCACCACGCCGGCCGCGTCGACCACGGCGTGCTGCCGGGCGAGCAGGTCGGCGCCGACCCGAAGCGCGTCGCCCGGATGCTCGAGACGATGGAGCGCGTGCACGTCGAGATGGCGCCGGGCGACGGCCTGTTCTTCCACTCGAACGTGATGCACCGGTCCGACCGGAACCGCTCTCCCGACCGGCGCTGGACCGTGATCATGTGCTACAACGCGGCGCGCAACGACCCCTATCTCGAGCACCACCACCCGCGCTACACGCCGCTGTCGAAGGTGCCCGAGACCGCGGTCCGCGAGGCGGGCGTGCGCTTCTCGCCCGAGGGCGTCGACGCGTTCCGCAGAACCTTCGCGAATCCGCCCGAGCTGAAGCGGCGGATCGAGGCGGTCTGAGGGGCGCCGGCCGGCACCCCGTCCGGCCCGATCACGCGGCCGCAGGCGCGGGCGCTGCTCAGGCGCGGACGAACAGCGTGCGCAGCGGCGTGTCGCCGACCTGGCGGCTCCAGTGGCCGTGGACGGCCGGGTCGAAGCGCGCCCCCTCGGGCAGCAGGTCGGCCGAGTAGAAGTGCTCGCCGGGACCGAACACCCGCGAGCTGCCGTCCTGCAGCCCGATCTCCATCCGACCGGCCAGGATGAACACCCATTGCGGCGCGGTGGTCACGTGGAAGGCCGATCGGAAGCCGACCGGGCTCTCGCGCAGCTGCATCCCGCCCGAGGGCATCAGCGCGGACAGCCGCGACTGCGGCGTGCCCTCGTCGAGCGGCACCGGCTCCTCGCGGAAGCGGGCGCGACCGTCGGTGTCGGTGAACAGGACGACGCGGGTGAAGGTCGGCGCGGCGGTCATGGCGGGGCTCGTCGGGATCGCGGAACCGGCGATCGTACAGGCTCGCGATCGCGCGCCGGCCTCAGCCCTCGTAGCGCTTGCCGAGCGCCATCAGCTCGGGCGTGCCGATCGTTCGGTTGAGCCCGTCGAAGTCCAGCATCCGGTCGCGCCAGCCCGCGGTGCCGCCGGCCTCGCGCAGGTCCGCGTAGTAGCGCTGCAGCGCGTGCGCGACGACGCGCACCGTGGCCCCCGGGAAGATCGCGATCCGGAAGCCCCGCGCCTGCAGCTCGGCGGCGGTCTGCACCGGCGTCTTGCCGCCCTCGACCATGTTCGCGAGCAACGGCACGCGGGCGCCGAAGCGCCCGCAGGCCGCGTCCATCTGCTCGGGCGTGCGCAGCGCCTCGACGAACAGGGCGTCGACGCCGCACTCGAGGTAGCGCTCGGCGCGCTCGAACGCGGCCTCGACGCCCTCGACCGCGATCGCGTCGGTGCGCGCCATCACCAGCGTGCCGGCGTCGGCCCGCGCATCGAGCGCGGCGCGCAGCTTGCCGCACATCTCGGCGACCGGCACCAGGCCCTTGCCGTCGAGGTGGCCGCAGCGCTTCGGGAAGCCCTGGTCCTCGAGCTGGATCATCGCGGCGCCGGCGCGCTCGAGGCCGCGCACCGTGCGCTGCACGTTGATCGCGTTGCCGAACCCCGTGTCGGCGTCGACGATCACGGGCGTGCGCACGCGCTCGGCGATCGACTCGAGCGTCTGCTGGACCTCCGTGAAGGTCGTCAGCCCGACGTCGGAGCGGCCGAGCCGGGTGTAGGCGATCGACGCGCCGGACAGGTACACCGCCTCGAAGCCCGCCTGCTCGGCGAGCAGCGCGGTCAGCGCGTCGTAGACGCCGGGCACGAGCAGCAGCTCGGGGCGGGCGAGGCGGGACTTCAGCGGACGGGCGGTCATGGCGGGCTCCGATCGGGGCGGGCGGCGGGAAGGGACGGTGCGGGAGTCGGGCGGACGGACGGCAGCGCGGCGAGCGTGCGGGCGGCGATCGAACCGCCCGCGACCGCGCTCAGCAGGCCGTTGCCGGACAGGTAGCCCCAGACCGCGTCCCCCGACACGCCGCGCGCGGCGCCGCCCGCGGCGACGAGGTTGGGGAACGGCCGGCCGTCGGTGTCGAGCACGCGACATCGCGCGTCGACGTCGAGCCCGCCCTGCGTGTGGAACAGCGCGCCGGTCACGCGGATCGCGTGGTACGGCGGCGCGAGGCGGCGCGCGAAGCGGCGGCCGAACGCGTCGGGCGCCCCGGGCGCGACCGCGTCGAGCGTCGCGCGCAGCACCGCGGGATCGCAGCCGACGATCGCGGCGAGCGCGTCGACGTCGGCGGCGTCGCGCACCGCGCCGACCCGCTCCGCCTCGACGAAGTCCGGGAAGCCGCGCGCGAGCGCGAGCAGACGGTCGTCGAGCACGTTCCACGCGACGCCGCCCGGGCACGCGAGCACGCGCACCGCCGCCTCGGAGTAGCCCTGCGTCTCGTCGTGGAAGCGCCGCCCGGTGGCGTCGACCTGGATCGCACCCTCGGTCATCGGCGCCCAGGTGATCAGCGCGCCCTGCGGCACCGCCCACGAGCCGTGGCCCTGGTAGCCGCCGAGGTCGGCGAGCCGCGCGCCGAGCGCGCGCCCCCAGTCGACCGCGGTGCCGTCGTTGCCCGCGTGGCCGGCGAACACCGCGTCGCGCATCTCGGGCAGCCACTCGCGGACCTTGTCGCGATCGCCGCCGTACCCGTTGCACGCGAGCAGCAGCGCGTCGCAGGCGATCCGTTCGAGGCGCCCGTCGGGCCGCTCGACGCCGACGCCGAGCACGCGACGCTCGGCGTCGCACCAGAGCTCGACCGCGCGCGCGTCGGTCAGCAGGTCGGCGCCCGCGGCGCGCGCGGCCGACTCGAGCGCCGCGACCAGCGCCGCACCGGTGCGATGCGCGAGCGCGTGCATCCGTCGCACCGAGTGGCCCGGGTAGAGGAAGCCGTCGAGCAGCTCGAACGCGAGGCCGTGGCGCTCGGCGAGCGTGTCGATCGCCGGGCCGGCCGCCTCGGCGTACGCGGCGACCAGTGCCGGCGCCGCGCGGCCCTTCGACTTCGCGACGATGTCGGCCGCGAAGCGCGCGGGATCGTCGACCACGCCGGCCGCGCGCTGCACCGCCGTGCCGGCGGCGGGCACGAAGCCCGAGGACAGTGCGGTCGAGCCGCTGGGCGCCGGGTCGCGTTCGATCAGCAGGCACTCGACGCCCGCGTCGCGCAGCGCGATCGCCGCCACCAGTCCGCAGGCGCCGGCGCCGACGATCGCGACCGGCACGCGCGGCGCATCCGACGGCATCGCGTCGGCGTGCACGACCCGCGGTGTCCGCGCGGGGCGCTCCGGCCGCCCGGACGGTGCGTTCACCGGCCGAGCCGCCCGGCGAAGGCCGCGCAGGAGATCACCTCGCCGACCGTCTCCAGGTCGGCGAGGCTGGTCGCGTGGACCGATTCCCGGAACGCCGCGCAGCCGTCGCCGAGCACCGTCACGCGGTACTCGCGCACGTGCGCGTCGCGCGCCGTGCTCGCCACGCCGCCGTTGGTCACGATGCCGCAGACCGCGACCGCGTCGATGCCCGCGTGGCGCATCACCCAGTCGAGCTGCGTGCCGAAGAAGGCCGAGTAGGCGATCTTGTCGACCGCGACGTCGACGAACGGCGCGAGCGCGTCGACGACCGCCTGGCCTCGGCTGCCCGGCGCGAAGTCGCCGCGCGCGAGGAACGGCCGCAGCGCGCGAAGGTGCGCGGACACCATCGGCTCGCCGCGCGCGTCGGGCCACAGCGTGAAGCGGCTCGCGACCACCATGCCGCCGGCCGCCTTCAGCGCCGCGGCGAGCGGCGCGACCCGGGCGGGCAGCGCGCGCGCCGCCTCGCTCGTCGCCCCGCCGCGCG
>Ga0116191_1002791_pt1 | contig 13070 bp, 17 predicted proteins | sample AD_UKC111_MetaG_FD_89897 | JGI IMG/M metagenome (GOLD analysis project Ga0116191, IMG submission 89897) | Active sludge microbial communities of municipal wastewater-treating anaerobic digesters from Hong Kong - AD_UKC111_MetaG | ecosystem: Engineered > Bioreactor > Anaerobic > Digestate...
CCAAACTGCTGATCTTCAAGTATTTTCTCAACAACAAGGTTGGCAACCAGCTTGATGCGCTGCTCGTGCGTAAAAGCAAACTGCTCTACGAGTGGTGCTTTCGGCTTGTTTTTGCTGCCTTTAGGTCGTGGCATATACCCTCCTTGTTGAAAGAGGCTAATACGCTAACAATCCAGCTAGTTAGTTTATTTGTCCCAAGGTCGTCCTGGCTTTGGTCGTTCCTTGAGTTCTTTCTTTGCCAACTCTTTGAGTTGCTTGTCTCCAGTGTTTGCCAGCAGTTGAACTACCAGCTCACTTAATGTAAGCCCTTTTTGCTTTGCCACGGCCTTTGCTCGTTCGCGCAGGTCGTCGGTGACACGGATTTGCATACTGACTATCTTTCTGGACATTTGCCCTTATTTTAACATGTAATGCTATTTATTTGCCACATGTATCGCATATATGCGTATGGCTTACGATAGCCCGTAAGTCCTCGTCTGGCGTTTCATACAGCGTGTCTGCTAGGTCGTAATACCAGCAAGCGCATACTTCCGCCAGTGCTTCTTTTTCAAGTAATTCACGGTCAATCATGTACCCCTCCTCTACCTGTAACTAGCCGAATTGTTAACGTACAACCTCTATATAAATAGTATTACTAATTAAAATAAAAAGCAATACTAATTAAACATTTTCTGATGTATTATTTACTTACTATGCACAGGTAGTAATACGGTGTTATTTTACAGAGGTAAGTATTTACTTTTTACTCTCCCTTTATATATACTTACGTATAGAAGAGAGAAGTAGTGATGAGTAGTGACGAAAACAGTCAAAAACTATCAGGTCAACAGCAACGTGTATTGAAATTACTATTCAAGTTTAGATTTGTATCAGCAGGATTATTAGCAGATGTTATGGGTATTCGTAGGGAGGGCGTCTATCAAGTATTAGAGCAATTAGTTAGTAAAAAGCTAGTAACAAAAGTCTATGAAGCAAAGTATCGGATTGATAGGAAACCCGCTTACTATTACTTGAATAAAAGTGGTGTGACGACCGTCCGCAAACTCATGGATGTTAAAGAATCTGTCGTCCATGCCTTGTACAAAAACGATGAAATGACTGACGATTTTGTAAGCCATAGCATGACACTCATGCAATGCTACGTGTCCATCATGAAATACCTGCCTGACGGCTCAGACATTTTCTCAAAGACTGAGATCAATCGCTTCAAACAGTTCCCCAAGAACCGCCCAGACCTTTATATACGCACACCAGACGGCAAAGAGGCTATTGTGGTCATTGTTGACGATAAGCCCCTTTATATTGTCCGTAAACGCCTTGATGAGATTATTACGCATAGTGAAGATGAGGGTTGGGATGGCGACAACTACCCCCATATATGTTTTATCTTAAAAGACCATTCGGCTAAGTACAGCTTTCTCTATACCACTAGTAAGAAACTAGAGGGCATGGGATTAGAGGAGGATGAGTTACCAATTCTCGCCGCCGTTCTCGGGTCATTCGATAAACCCATCGCCTCGCCATGGTCTTCACCCCTTAAACCGAAAGAATACACTAAGCTATTCGCATAGCTTACAGATAACTAGGTAGCGTGGAGAGAACCCGCGAGCTTGCGAGGGGGTACTTTCCACGCTGCTTTCGCTTTACGCTAAACCCTATGCAGCCCCTGTTGTCCGGCAAGTGCGGCAGACGTGTACATTCTGTCCAAAGGACAGTATGTGCCGACTGACGGACTTGGCGTGGCAACGATCAATGAAAATAAGTAACCGATGTTGCGTGCGTATCCGCGTCTGAGACATGATTCATTCTTGCACACGAGGACTTCACTTGCGGGACGCAATGTGAGGCCGAGGGGGTAAGTATGGAGCGTGTCGTTATTAGCTGTTATGGCTGGACGGACGATGTAAATAGTCCTTGGACTGTTTACATGGTGCGGCCAGTGGTCTTTTCTTGATTAGGCAGTTTTGCGTCTTGCCTAGGACAAAGTAAATATCCGGGCGCTACTCCTCGGCTGCTACAATGACATCACTTGTCATTCCTGCATACGAAACACTATCATCTATCGTGCCATCATCTCGCACCCACACTTGTACATAAAACGGCTCTACATACCAGCCGTGCTGCTTGGCAACTTGCCCCCAGAACTTACGGTGTTTTTCGATATTCTCTCGTGCCTCTTTGGTAATCACTAATGAGTTCATATTCTACTCCTTGAATTAACTTTGCTAGGCCTTTTACCGTCTTGCCTGGGACGAAACGAAAACCGAGGAGCTAATACTCCTCGGCTAACATGATAGTTACGACTCGTCTACAGTCCGAGTCGAGCGGGTCAACCCCGTATTTCAACTGCTGGTCGTAATAGTCTATCTTCCAGAAGATTTTATGCCCGTGTATCTTGAATGAGCCAAAATCATGCTCGCCATACGGGTCATTATCTTCCGTAAAGTCCTTGTAGTTATAGACGGCGGTATAAATATCGCCGACGATTGACGGCTCTAGTGATATAACACCTGCTGTCGTCATGTAGCTCATTACATCTCGACGAGCTGCGTCATTTAACTTTGCTATCTTTGCTGCTACTTCGGTGTCCATAAAACTCTCCTTTGCTTTCTGAGAGGGCTTCCTGCCTCTCTGTCTAGGAGGCTCGGGATGAATCCGCAAGGGTCAAGGTGGAGCGCCCCTTGACGTCTACCAAGGGACGAACGACCTTGGGGCTTGTGGTTCACCCGTATAATGAGGAGACAGAGGAGGGAAACCTCTTACAATAACAAGAAAAACAAACAAAAATACCCCCATTAACAGGGGTATTTTTGGTAAAAATCGGCTGTGGTGATCCGTGGGAGAATCGAACTCCCATTGCCAGGATGAGAACCTGGTGTCCTAACCGTTAGACGAACGGACCAGTACTAAACTGACCTATGGTATCATAACCTCGGTCATCACGTCTAGATATGAGCCTTTTTCCGTCATGCTCAGGACGTGTCGAGGCTATTCTTGATTGGCCTCGACAATCTCATACCAGTTCACTCGACCGAGTGAGGTAGTGAGTAGGTCGCCAGTAATGCCTATGCGCTCATCTGTATCGACAAGCCAGCGCACATACTGTTCAAGCTCCTCGGCTTGCTCGTCTTTCTCGAAGTTTCTGACGATAGCACACAATTCGTGATAGTAGCACTCGTCACCATTGAGCCAGTGATTTATGACCCATGTTTCTCGGTTACACCACCCGTTGTACTCGGTGGCTACAGTTTGTGTCGCTCGGGCTACACTAGTCATATCTTCCTCCTTTACTTTACGTAACGGAGTTATCTGACGGGGTCGCATGGCAAAGGTGTCAAGGTGGAGCGCTCCTGACGTTTACCAGAGAACGAACGACCTTGATACGTTTGCTCGACCCGTATACTTGAACAGTACGTGAAGTAAGGAGTTCTTATACCTAATTAATCATCATACCCAAGAGGGGGCGCTATAGATTGCGGATGTCGCTTTCTATGTCTCGCCATGGCTTGCTCAAACACCAGAGAAGTATACGGTGGTATGCCAGCCGCCAGCGCAAGTGTGATTCGTCCAAGACCCCACTCCATACTACGGGCGGTTATGAGTACGAAGACAAAATAGAGCAAGAAGAACACCCCATGAATAGTACCAGCAAACGACACGAAGATATCATCCCATACCAAATCAAATGAACGATACATTATCGCACCGATGAGCAGTGTCCAGCCCATCGCCTCTACAAAGGCGAATAGACGAAAAAGTCGCCATGCGTCATCATCGCTAAACCAATGGGTCTTGTCGTAGACAGACATACCGATACTCTTTACTGAGATAAAAAAGTTTCTGAGCATTGTTTACTCATCGAACCTCTAATAAATAAGTTTCCCCATAGTCAACTGCCTTAACGACAATATATACCGTTCCGCTGCTAGGTGATGGAACTACTACTTGAGATATACCAGACTCAAACATCCCACCGCCCGCGTCTTTATACTTATAGGACGTAAAAAATGTTCGATAGTAGCACCCCACGAGTACAACACCTCTTTTAAGGACATTGAACTGGACTACTAACTCTTTACTACTCCCATTCAGTTTTCCCCATTTAAGCTGCGCAAGTGCTCGCTGTTCGGGTTGTATCGCTGACGTTTGTGCCGCCCGAATCTGCTGGATGAGCAGCTCATCAGAGGGCGTACTCATGATATATGCAGGCATGTTTGCCAGACTGGTCAACACTTCCTCGCACGCGCGACGGGGAGCTCCTCTGCCGAGTACTACAAGATCAAATGCGTGGCTCTCTTGCTGCACAGCAAGCGCCTTTTGCAAGTCAGACACGCTTTGCTTAACCGTTACTACGATACCATAATGGGGGAGTTCTTCTTCAAGCCTATGTTCGTGAGGTCTGCCGCTTATGAGTAGCACTCTGAACGGACGCTCTTGTTGATACGCTACCTCGCCCATATCACACCTCCTTATATCGTATCGCTTGTACTGCGATTATTTTTTGCCTTGACGTGCTTTGGCAGTGCGGTTAAAGCAATGACTGCGGCCACAAATATGATTCCAGCCGCCACCAGCGCTGAGGTGGACAAGGCATCCATCCAGGCAGTCTTCGCGGCGTCAGCGAACGCTGCTGCTTGCGGGCCAAGTTCCTCGACAGTAGCAAGCGCGATAGCGAGCGAACTCTCAAGCGCCGATTGAATTGGCTCGGCAAATGAGCTGGCTGTATCACTGATATTTCGCACATAGGCGGCACTTAAAATTGCCCCGAGGGTTGCGATACCCAGTGTTGCACCCAATTCTCGCGTCGTATCATTCATGGCTGAGCCCATACCTGCACGGTTACGCGGTACAGAAGCCATCAAGATGTTCGTCCCAGGTGTCATAGTGAGTGTCACTCCAGTCATCAGTAGCATCATCGTACCAAGCATATGCCAGTAGGTGATATCAGCCGTCCACGTTGCCATAATCAGGAAAGCAACTACCACTAGCAGCAACCCACCGCCCATAGCAAAACGTGCGCCGATTTTCTTAACAATATTCGGCACCAGCGGCGCGAGCAACATCATTGGTAGCATCATCGGTATCATCGAAAGTGATGCAACCAGTGGTGACATGCCGAGTATGAGTTGCTGCAATTGACTCATGGAGTAAAATACACCCATCATAGCAAGGAATGTCAACGTCAAGGTGAGGCTCGAAACAGAAAAGGCACGGTTTTTAAACAGCTTCATATCAAGTATCGGCGACTTGGTGCGTAGCTCCCACCATACAAACACTACAAGCGCTACGATCCCGCTGATGAGGCTGGCCAGCACCACTCCGTCAGTTATGCCAGTAGACGGTGCTTCAGTAATGCCGTAGACCACACCAAAGATACCAACAGCTGCTAATACGCCACCCAACCAGTCAACCGGATTCTTCTCAGCATCGCGGTTTTCGCGCACGACAATTTGATTAATCAAAATACCAATACCCGAAACAATCGCACTAAAGTAAAACAGTGAGTGCCACGAAAAGAACTCAAGCAGTACGCCGCTGACGACATTACCGAACATCATCCCAACACCAGCGATTGCGCTCCAGATGGCAATCGCTCGAGCGCGTTCGTTCTTAGGAAAGACATTGTCAATAATAGACAGCGTAGTGGGCATTACTAATGCACCGCCCAAGCCCATAATTGCTCGGGCGATTACCAGCTCGGTACCGGAATTGGCAAAAAAGCCCGCATACAACGCACTGGCCGTAAAAATTGCTGCGCCGATTTGGAGCGCCAACTTACGTCCATAACGATCGCCAATCGCGCCGGCCAGAAAAAGGAGGCTTGCAAATAGCAGGGTATAAATATTAACAATCCAGGTGAGCATCAGCTGGCTAATACCGAGGTCAACCGAGAGTATCGGCAGCGCGATATTCATACTGCTGTTGGCGAGCATCACACCCAGCAGCGCAATACAGAGCGCAATCAGAATTGACCAGCGACGTTTATACATAACTGGGTCAATGCCATCAAGATTTTTATGACGTTGTTTTGATACCATATCGTGCTGCTTGCTAGCCCCCTGCGTTTTTATTGGTTTAATTCCAAGTTTGTAGTATACTACAAGTAGGAAAAGTAATACAAGTACATACTAGGAGCAACCTATGAAGATGAAATTTTTTGGCGCTGCAACCATTGGCATCAAAGGACAGGTCGTGATACCCGTCGAAGCCCGCGAAGCGTTCGATCTTAAAGAAAAAGATAAACTCGTCGTATTTAGTGCACCATTCGACAAAGGGATTATCTTGGTCAAGGCCGATTCATTTGATGATCTTGTGGCGGATTTCATGGGTGATATGGAGGCCATGAAACGTCTAACTGCTGAGCACCGTGAGGCAGAAAATGACTAATACAGATACGGTTATTGAAACGCGTTCGCTAACGCGAGTATATGGCAAAAAAGAGAATGAATTCGTTGCACTTAACGGTGTTAATATATCAATTAACAAGGGTGAGTCTGTCGCAATCTTGGGCAAGAGCGGCTCGGGCAAGAGCACCCTCATGCATCTACTAGCGCTGCTCGATAAGCCAAGTGGCGGTTCGGTGGTGATTGAGGGCCAGGATGCGAGTAAGTTACCCAAAAAACAAGTTGACCGCCTGCGTAATGATACGTTTGGTTTTGTGTTCCAGCAATTCTTCATCAACGCAAACGATACGGTGCTCAGTAACGTTATCTTGCCGCTCAAAATCGCTGGTATCAGTCGCCGCGAACGGACACGACGTGGGCTTGAGGTATTGAAAGCGGTTGATCTCCTTGAGAAAGCGAAGAACAAGGCTAACAACCTTTCAGGCGGACAAAAACAACGCGTCTGTATCGCTCGCGCACTCATTAATAATCCAAGTATTATTTTTGCAGATGAGCCGACAGGAAATCTTGATAGTCAAACTGGACAAAAAATCGAAGACTTACTATTTAAGTTGAATAAAGACAAAGAGATTACCCTCATCATCGTGACGCATGATGATGAACTCGCTGCGCGGTGCGACCGCCAGATACGCATTAAAGACGGAAGCCTAATAAAAGAGGCAGATACTGAAAAAGGAGTGTCCAGTGAAGTTCGTTGATATTATACAAACCGCCAGCAGCAACATGCTACGTAGCAAAGTACGCTCATTTTTAACTATTCTCGCAATTTTTATTGGTGCATTTACACTCACGCTCACCAATGGCATTGGCGCTGGGGTATCGTCATACCTCGATAATCAACTCGGTAATATTGGTGCGGAAGATATGCTCATCGTTACCGCACAAACATCCGATCCAATTTCAAGTGGTCCCGAGGAATATGACCCCGACCAAAGCTTTGCCGCAACCGGACCTATCAGTATGCAAATGATCGGTACGAAAGATCTTGAGAAGATTCGTGATACCGACGGCATCTTAAGCGTCGAACCACAGATTACCCCTGCACCGGACTTTATTGAGGGGAGTAACGGCAAGAAGTTCCGTATCACAGTACAGTCACACATCGAGGGCATCAATGCCGAGATTGCCAGTGGAAAACCTCTCGATGCAAATTCCTCCGATCATCAGCTACTTGTTACAAAGACCTACGCCGAGACACTAGGTTTTACTACTGAGTCAGCCGTCGGCAAGACGGTTTCGATAGGAGTCACTTCACCAGCTAATGGACAGCAGATAGTAGAAGCAAGGATTGTTGGTGTGCTGGAGCAGTCCCTCATCAGTAGTACGGCTGGGGGACAAAGCAATACCACACTATCTCAAGCAATTTATGACATTCAGACGACCGGACTTCCTGAGAGCCAAAAAGGTCAGTCACCTCAAGTTATCGCTCGAATAGCGCCCGATGCTACAGAAGACGAAGTGCAATCGATTAAAGACGACTTGAGTGAGCTCGGTTTTGCGGGTGCTACCCTTGATGATCAGATTGGTATCATCAAACAAGTGATTGACGCGATCGTTTTAGTGCTTAACTTCTTCGCTGGTATTGCACTCCTCGCCGCCAGCTTCGGTATCGTTAATACACTCTTTATGGCAGTACAAGAGCGTACCAAAGAGATTGGCTTGATGAAGGCTATGGGAATGCGTAGTAGTCGGGTCTTTACGCTCTTCAGCATCGAGGCTATTATGCTGGGGTTCTGGGGCAGTCTACTAGGCGTATTCCTCGGAATGGGTGTTGGTAAAATCATTAACAACGTAGCTGCCGATTCGTTCCTTAAAGATTTTCCGGGCTTTGAGTTGCTCGCATTTCCGACAACGTCTATTGCAACCATCGTACTCATCATCATGACTATTGCATTCTTAGCAGGTACACTGCCAGCCCGTCGCGCTAGCAAAAAGGATCCGATAGAGGCGTTACGGTACGAATAGACACTAAACTAGGGTGGGAAAATGAAAAAACTTGAATCTATATCAAACATACTCACAAGCAAATGGGCACTCCGAGTCGTGAGAGAATTACAGAGTGAAACAAAGCGATTTGGTGAGATTCAAAAATCTCTGTCAGTGCCATCTCAAAAAGTTCTTACAGAGACACTGCGAAGACTAGAGCGTAACGGTATGGTTGATCGCAAAGTATACCCGACCATACCACCACAGGTAGAATATAAGCTAACGCCTATTGGCCTTGATTTACTCAAACTATCTAATATTTTATCGGCGTGGATTGATACCCATGCCGATGAAATAATACATGCACAGAAGTCATATGACCGGCGCAACAAGGCGTAGATCTATCTTTACATTCGGATCTACACACCCTGCAAGCATCGATATGTCGTAGGGTTACATAAATAAGTTGTTTTCTTATATAATCGTTACTAAAGAGGCTCGTGTTTCCGCATTGCGAGAAAACAGGAGTCTCTTTGCTATTTGAGACTATCAGTAGGTAGTTCAATCGTAAAGGTCGAGCCTTTACCAGCCGTACTCTTGACAGTGACCCTTGCACCGAGTTGTTGAGAGATTTTATCAGCAATAGCCAGCCCGAGGCCGTAACCCTGTACGTCGGTAGAGCTGCGTGATTTATCGGCTCGATAAAAACGTCGGAAGATAAGCGGCAGATCGGACGCTCGTATACCAATACCTTGATCGGTGACGTGTAGCATGGCCTTTCTACCAGCTTGGCTAGCTGAAAGCGTAACCTGTCGATCGGGTTCGCTATACTTAACGGCATTATCAAGCAGTATAGCTACAATTCTTGCTAACAAAGTCTGGTTTGTTTGAGCGTGCATTTTTGGCACGGTATCTTCTATAGTAATGTTTTTGTCTTGCGCTACAACCACAACTGACGACATAGCTTCACTTACCACGTCCTGTAGATTAACCGATGCAAGTTTGACTGGCTCGTTGGTATTTTTAAGCAAATCAAGGAGCGTGTTAGATAAATCCCGTAACTTCTTTACTTCCTCGACATTATGAGCAATGAGCTCGCGGGCATCTGCGGCTGGTAGTTTTTTCTTACGCAAAGCTATTTCATTGGTAGTTTGCAGCACAGTGAGCGGGGTGCGTAATTCGTGAGAAGCATCAGATACAAACTGCGTCTGCGCTTCCATCGTCCTTTCAATCGGCCGGAGTGACCAGCGCGCTAAAAGATAGCTAATAATACTACCCAGCAGCAGCGCACTTATGTTGATCCAGATAAGCCGGACAAATAGTTCCTGCCGTGTTTGATTAAACCGTTCGCTAATCGCACTGCGTAGTTCGCTATCAAAGCGATCAGCAAAACCGTTCCGCAAATTCCGCAAATTATCTTGTTGAGCAAATGGCTGCAATGGCCGTGAAAATTGACGGTCTGACGTGTTATAAAAGACGACACTAAAGCCAACGCTTAGTATCATAATGATTGCCAAGTGAATAGCCGCCAGCCGTATGGTGGGGGTGTTCAAGAATTGCCACAATCGTTGCTGCTTGCTCATTCTGGTTCTCCAAGTCGATAGCCAAAACCACGCACGGTATGAATAAGTGGCGGTGCTTTGAATGGCTTATCGACCTTGGCTCTTAAATAGGTGATGAACACTTCAACTGTGTTTGGGAGTATATCAGCGTCAAAATCCCAGACGTGGGTCATGATATTATTCTTACTTAGTATTCGGTTCGGGTTTCGCATCATATACTCCAGTATGGCAAACTCTTTGGCAGATAGCTTGATGATCGTACTGTCACGGGTAACTTTCTTCTTTGCAGGGTCAAGGTTCAGATCAGCTACTTGTAGCTGTTCGCCGAGCGTATCATGTGGTCGGCGTAGTAACGCCCTGATGCGTGCCAGCAATACATCAAACGAAAAAGGCTTGGCAAGATAATCATCAGCTCCGTTGTCGAGGCCAGTCACTACGTCATTGTCTTGGTCTTTGGCGGTGAGCATCAGTACTGGCGTATGGTTACCCTCGGCACGCAGTCTTTTACACACTTCGTAGCCGTCAAGCGTTGGCAGCATGACATCGAGAATAATCAGATCATACTCATCGGCACGGGCGGCATTGTAGCCGTCTTCGCCGTCAAACTCAACATCAACGGCATATGACTCTTGCTCCAAGCCCTCTTTGATTGCCTGTGCAATCCGGTGTTCGTCTTCAACAACTAATAATCTCATACTTCTATTAAACTATATCGCAAATCATTAAAAGTTGCTTAAAGCCCTACCTCTAGGCGTAGGCTTCCGGCCAGAGGTAGTGTATTGCCTGTCGGCCTTGACTTGTCAAACTAACGATAATCTCACCGTATTTATTGCGTATATGTATTAGCCCCTTTCGTTTTAATGCAGCCAGACGGTATAGTATGCTGCCGCGTGGTTCGCATAGTTCCTCTGCTATGTAGTCCAGCTCTTCTTCGCCGACTTCACCCAATCGTTGCAGTATAAGTGCATCATTGGCTGATATTGTTGGTGTTACTTTTTCCATATTCTAGCCCTCCTTGTTCGTTACTTTGTGTAGCGTCTACTATGAAAGCTCAACTTTCAAAAACGCTGAGACGATACTTAAAAAACCAAAAACGAACCTTTAAGCAACTTTTAATGGTTGCGCTTGCATACTTGAGCACGATATACCCATGAACTCTGTAGGAGGGAAAAAGCACGAGAACGTTAAATATATTTTAAGGAAACTTCCCATATACTCAGTTCGATTTATTAATTAACGGTAGTAACGAAAGGAAATTAATGTTTAAGAATATGCTGAAACGATCGTGGTTGTCGATCATCCGCAAGCCCGGAAGAGCAGTGCTTATCGGGCTAATACTATTTGCTATGGCAAATCTTGTGCTAGCAAGTACTGCCATTAAAGGCGCAGTAGCTGAAAGTATGACCTACGCCAAAAGCACACTAGGAGGCACCGTATACCTACAAGCAGATATAGCGAAACTGCGAGAACAAATGCAAAGTCAAAGCCAAGGAGGTGGTTTTACTCCAGGTCAGCGACCCCAGATCGACAGACCTGACATCCCGCTATCAATGGTGACAAGCATTGCCGACTCAGAGTATGTCAAAGATTACACGTACGGCCTCAGTGCGCAGGCAAAGGCTAGCGGCTTTACGCCAATCGAGTCAGAAAATAGCGGCCCCGGCGGTGGCATGCGCATGTTTGGCGCAAGTAACAGTGAAACCGAGACCCAATTAGAGAGTGATATCACAATCTCTGGCATCAATGCCTACGCATTCATCAGCGGCGTGCAGAACGACACAATGAAGATTACCGACGGCAAGTATTTTGATGAGACAACCAATGATCAGGTAATTGTTTCGTATGACCTTGCAACGAGCAATAGCCTCAAAGTTGGCGACAAGATAAGCCTACAGAATGTCTATGATAGTGTTGCCCATGAGGTGACTGTCATCGGCATTTACGACCTGACCGAAGAACAATCATTTGGCAGCCCAGAAAACACCATCTACATGAATACGACGACGGCTGCGAAGTTTCTGAGTACCGAAGCCTACAACGATGGCGACTATACAGTGCAGAATGTACGTTTTGAGCTGAACAATCCTGAGCAAGCCGATGCGTTTATCGCGGCAGCTAAAGCCAAGTTCCCTGATATGGAATCAGATAGCCTATCGCTGTCTATCGACACCTCAGCCTACGAGCAAATGGTTGGCCCGATTGAGTCCGTGGGTAACTTCGCAACGACAATCTTCTGGATCGTAGTGGTAGCAAGCGTAGCGATTATTACGCTTATCGTGACGATAAACGTCAAAGACCGAAGATACGAGATGGGCGTATTGCTCTCCCTTGGTGCGTCAAAACTAAATGTCGCGACACAAATTCTTGTCGAGCTTGCTGTAGTCGGTACGGTAGCGTTCGTCATATCTATTGGCACTGGCACGCTTGTTGCTCGCACCATGAGCGAGGGATTACTCAATAACCAAATTGCTATGAGCGAACAACAGAGCGAAGACAACTTTGGCCGTCCCGGCGCAATGGGCGGCGGACGACAAGGTGGCGGCATAGGGCAACCGTTCGCAATGGGCGGCGGCTCGACGAACCAAACGAATGTAGAGGCTATCGACTCCATAGATGTCAACGCGTCGCCATCAGACTATGTACTACTCTTTGCGATTGGCTATGGTGTAATTATTCTTGCGCTACTATTCCCAACATGGAGCATTGTAAAGTACCAACCTAAGACCATCTTGACTGGAAAGGAGTAGACTGTGGCAGATAAGAAAAACGTGCTATCAATCAAGGACTTAACCCATACTTATAGCGACGGACAACGTGAAGTAAAGGTGCTTAAAAAAGTGAATGTCGAGTTCGAGGCTGGCAAGCTCTACGCGATTGTTGGCGAGAGCGGCAGCGGCAAAACAACACTCATATCGCTCCTCTCGGCACTCGATGAAATCCAGTCAGGCGATGTGCTTTATAACGGCAAAAGCATTAAGAAGATTGGCGGCCAAAAATTCCGTCAGCACTATGTCAATATCGTGTTTCAGGCGTTTAACCTCATAAAATACATGACCGCTCGCGAAAACGTCGAGGTAGGGCTAGATTTTTCTGGCCACACCGACAATGAAAAGCAGCGAGCATACGAGTTGCTAGAAGAGGTCGGTATCTCACGCGAACAGTCTGACAGCCTTGTGCA
>Ga0116191_1002792_pt1 | contig 13069 bp, 12 predicted proteins | sample AD_UKC111_MetaG_FD_89897 | JGI IMG/M metagenome (GOLD analysis project Ga0116191, IMG submission 89897) | Active sludge microbial communities of municipal wastewater-treating anaerobic digesters from Hong Kong - AD_UKC111_MetaG | ecosystem: Engineered > Bioreactor > Anaerobic > Digestate...
AAAGCGGGCCGACAAAAAGCCGTTGGCGATGGCTTCAACGCTGTCGAAGCGGGCGACCTGCTTGCCGTACAGGGCATTTTTACAGCGCGAAAACGTCTTTTCCTCGAGCCCCTCGCGGCGTATGCGCGCTATCTCTTCCCAGAAAAGCTCGCGCACCTTTTCCGGGTTTCTTGACTCCCCGCCCAGCATGGTGACGCCGTAGGAGACGGAATACATCGCCTCGGTGGCGAAGGAGGCGTTGATGAGCCCCTCGTCGTAGAGCCTGCGGTAAAGCGGGCTGCTCTCCCCCGCCACATACTGCAAAAGCGCCTCTGTAACGGCGCGTTTTTTTACGAGCGCGAAGCCGTCTTTCGGCAAAGCGGTATCCTTGATTCCGAGGTGGAAGATGGGGCTTGCCACCGAAAGGCTCTGGCGCGTCAGCTTCTGCGCGCTCTGGGCGGGCTCGTCGGGATAGGAACGGACAATGCTCATATTCGGTTTTGGCTTAAGGCACCTGTCGGCTATCGCCGCCACCTCGCCCGGCAGCACGGGGCCGCATACGATGATGACCATATTGGACGGGTTGTAAAAATGGTTGTAGCAGCGGTAGAGCATATCCGCCGTTATGCCGGAGATGGACTCTATCGTCCCGGCGATGTCTATGCGGACGGGGTGCCTGTGGTAAAGCGCCGACAGGAGGTTGAAGAACACGCGCCACTCGGCGTTATCCTCATACATGCGTATCTCCTGCCCGATGATGCCCTGCTCCTTTTTCACCGTTTCCGGCATGAAATAGGGGCTTTGCACGAAATCGAGGAGTATTTCGAAGGACTCGGCAAAGCGGTCGGTGCAGGAAAACAGGTAGGCCGTTTTGTCGAAGGAGGTGTAGGCGTTGGCGTTGGCGCCCGTCTTGGCGTAGCGCGCGAAGGCGTTCTCCTTCTCGTTCTCGAAGAGCTTATGCTCCAAAAAATGAGCTATGCCGGCCGGAACGGTCGAAAACTGCGCGTCGCCGTCGGCCTTGAAGGTGTTGTCTATTGAGCCGTACTTGGCGGCGAAGGTGGCGTAGGTTTTGGTGTGCTCGGGTTTGGGTATCACATAGATATCGTAGCCCGTGGCGTGCTTCATATAATAATATTCCTCGTTTAACGCCTCGTGGCGGACCCTTCTAAAGCTCATGCGCCCTCTCCCCCTTTCGCGCCGCGAAGGACATATACGGTATCCAAGACCATGCCGCGGGCGACCTCGGAAATGCGCTCCTTTGTAACGGCCGCCACCCTTTTCGCCATCTCCTCGATGGTGGAGCTATCGCCCGCGATGAGCTGCGACACGTAAAAATCCTCCATGGAGGCCGGGGAGTCCAGCGCCGATTTATAGGCGTTTACCTGTGTCTTGACGGCGGCGTCCAGTTCCCCGTCGCTGATATCGCCTTTTTGGATCCTTTCAAGTTGGCGCAAAATCTCTTCTCTCGCGAGCGCGATGTTTTTGTCCTCCACGCCGGAGTAGACTATCATTGCGCCCTTGAAGCGCTCGGGCCTCGAGGCGCAGTAATAGCATAGGCTGAGCCTTTCCCGCACGTTTTCAAAAAGCTTGCTGTGCGGGCTGCCGCCGAAAACGGCGTTGAAAAGAGACAGGGCGGCGACAGAATCGGCCCCGTCGGCGCAGGTCACGCTCGAACGAAAGCCCATGGATAGCTTGGCCTGCTCGACCTCCATAATGTCGGTAAATTCCCTGACCGAGGACGGGCGCTTTTTCTCCGGTCTTGCGACGGGAACACCGCCCCTGGCGCCGCTTTTAAAGCGGGAAAGCTTTTTCGAGAGCACGTTTTCGTCGTAACGGCCGACGCAGCACACTACCATGGGCGTGCGGGACACGAACGCCTTATAATGCTCAAAAAGCGAGCACGGGTCTATCGCGGACACTATGCCCGTCTTTCCGTGCTCGTCAAGCCCGAAGGGCTCGCCGGCGCACATGAGCTCGAAGCAGCGGCTCACGGCGTAGGCGCGTTTGTCGTTTATCTTTGCGTTGATATAATCTATGAGGTTGGTCTTTTCGCTCTCCACATAGGCAGGGTCGAAGCAGCCGCCGGGCAGGTGCGGATCGAGGATAAGGCCGAACAGGAGCTCGGCCGCCTCCGAGAACAGGTCCTCGCCCGAAAGGGCCAGCGAGTTATCCAGAAACTCCACGCCCAGCGTGACAAGCTGGAAATCTCCCTTTTTTCTAATCTGCGTAAACAGGTTAGCCCCGTACAGCTCCTCAAGGCGTATATTTAGGTCGGTAAGGCTCGGATAGGCCGCGCTCCCCCTGCGCAGGACATTGCACAGCAGCGCGTTGTAGGACGCGTCCTTTTCCGAAAGCGGCGCAATAAAGCTTATGCATATGCTGTTGGTCTTAAATTTCCGGGAAGGGATAAGGCAGGCCTGTATGCCCGAAATCACCTTGTTTTCCATATGAAGCCTCCGTTCCGCTGTGCGCCTTAGGGAGGGTGTCCCCGCCGGCATAATAAAATAATAATATTATTTTGCACGGTTGTCAACCAAGTAAACCCTCGCGCGCTCAGGTTACCGACAAACCCTGTTAATGTTTATATTTGGGTCGTCGCGGACGCCGCCCCCTACAAATTTTGTGGTTTCCATAGTGCCATTCGAATTGCTTTGTCAACACTAAGCGCGTGCGGCAAGCCGCGCGCGCTCTTGTCCAAATATTTAACGCAAAGCTCCTGCCGGCTGGGGCCCTTTCGGGGCTTAACCGGAGGTTTTCCCATCGCCGCTTTGAACGAGGGCGGTGTCGTCCTGCTCTCCCGACTCCGGCGCCTCGGCCGGGTCGTCGGTTCCTGTTGAGGCGGAGGATTCGTCCAAAGACCCGGGGTCTTTCTCGCCCGATTCGGGCGCTTCTGCGGGGTCGTCCTTTTCAGGCGTATCGGCTTTTCCGGACTTTTCGCCCGATTCCGGCGCCTCGGCCGGCTCGTCCTTTTCCGTAACTGCGGCGGTGTCGTCGATTTCACCCGACTCCGGCGCCTCGGCAGGGTCGTCGGTGCCGGTGGACGCCGACGAGCTGTCGAAGGACGCCGTATCCTTTTCGCCCGACTCCGGCGCCTCGGCCGGCTCGTCCTTTTCCGGGGCGGAGGCGGTGTCGTCGATTTCGCCCGACTCCGGGGCCTCGGCCGGGTCGTCGGTGCCGGTGGACGCCGACGAGCTGTCGAAGGATGCCGTATCCTTTTCGCCCGATTCCGGAGCCTCGGCCGGCTCGTCCTTCTCCGGGGCGGAGGCGGGCTCGCCGGCGTGCGAGCCGCTTAAAAACACCTGCTCTAAAGGCATGCCCTCCTCTAAAAGCGCCCTTATAGACAGGCTCACTTTCTGGTTTTCCTCGTCGATATCCACGATTTTCGCCCTTACGATATCGCCGGTCCTCAGCACGTCGGAGACCTTGGCGATATGGCGGTCGGCTATCCTTGATATGTGGATAAGACCGTCCACGCCGTCTATTATCTGGGCGAAGGCGCCGTATTTCATGAGCTTGAGTATCTTGACCTCGGCGATGTCGCCGGTGTTGAACCTGGCTTTGAAGAGCAGCCAGGGGTTGTCCTCGGGCTTTTTGTAGCCTAAGGAGATGCGGTTTGCCTCGCGGTCGAAATCCTTGACATAGACGTCCACCGTATCCCCTACACTGACAGCCTCGGAGGGGTGGCGGATGCGGCTCCAGGAAAGCTCGGAGATGTGGACCATGCCGTCCACGCCGCCGATATCCACAAAGGCGCCGAAGCTCGTGAGGGACTTGACCACGCCGCGGATATGCTTGCCTACCTCCAGTTCCTCCCAGGTCTTCTCCGCGAGGGCTTTTTTGCGCTCGCTCAGCACGGCGCGTATAGAGCCGATGACACGGCGGCGCCTGCGCTCTATCTCTATAACCTTGAAGTCGACCTTGGTACCTACAAGGCTCTCAAGGTCGACATTCCTGGTAAGAGACGCCTGCGAGGCCGGTATGAACACCCGTATGCCCTTGAAGTTTACGATGACGCCGCCGTTTACGGCGCTTGCTACCGTTGCCGTAAGCACGGTGCCGTTTTCCTTGGAATCCTCGATGGTCACCCATTCCTTCTGCGCGTCGAGCTTCTTTTTGGAGAGTGTGACGGTGCCGTCCTGGTCGTTGACATTCAAAACTTGGACCTCTATCTCCCGTCCCGGTTTATATAAATCCGAGGTGGCGAAATCCTCTTCGGATATTTCTGACGAAGGAATAATGCCCGTATGCTTAATGCCAAGGTCTACCTGAATTTCGTTGGGCTGGACAGACACGATTGTGCACTTGACGATATCGCCCCTGCGGACGGTTTTGAGCGACTGCTCCAAAGCCTCCTCGAAATTCATTTCTTCATGCGCCGTTACAGCAGAATGATCAATTTCTGTCATAACGCTTACTACCTCCTTAATGATATCATCAGGTGTTGAGGCACCTGCTGTAAGTCCGATTCTTTGCGACATCCTTATCTCTGCAAGAGGAAGATCAGCAACCGACTCTATATGGTGGGTTTTTTCGCAGCGTTGCCGGCAGATGTCATAGAGCTTTGTGGTATTGGAGCTGTTCTTGCCCCCCACCACCAGCATCAGCTCAACCGTTGCGGATATACGCGCAGCTTCGTTCTGCCTTTCCTCGGCAGCATAACATATTGTATCAAAAACAGCAATGTTTGTATAGTGTTTTTTCCGAATAACATCACAAATTTTTCCCCATTCCATAATATTATAAGTGGTTTGGGCGACAATAATGTATTTTTTTAAAAAAAACTCCGCATTTTGCGCGAGAGCCGTAAGCTCGGCGCTGTCCTTAACCACCTCGCACCTGCCTGCGTCGACGCAGTGCCCGCGTATCCCCGCCACCTCCGGATGCCCGGGGTCGCCGGCGATTATGACGTCAAGGCCGTCGGCCGACGCCTTGGCCACTATATCGTGTATCTTTTTTACGAACGGGCATGTGAGGTCGGCGCATTCTATCCCTTTTTTATCGAGCAGAAAGCGCACGGAAAGCGGCACGCCGTGGGTGCGCACAACCGCGAGCGAGCCTTCGGGTATATCCTCGGGGCGGTCGACGGTCGTTATGCCCATGCCCCTTATTTTTTCCATAAACTGCGGATTGTGGATGACAGGCCCCAGCGTCACTATGGGGCGGGGTCCCTTTTTGGCAAGCTCGAACAGCATCTTCACCGCGCGGCTTACGCCGAAGCAGTAGCCCGCCGTCTCTGCGATAATAAGCTCTTTCATCGCGCCTCCCCGGACAGCCGCAGTATTGTTTCTATCACCATGCCGCTTATATCGGCGTAGCTCTGGCTGCCGTTTGAAAAGTCCATACCGTCAAACGGGATAAACTCCCCGACGACGACGGTCGTGCGCCTAAGCGGGCGCAGCCGGTTGTTTTTTGCGGTTATGAATACCGGCAGGATGCCGGCCTTGGCCTTTGCGGCTATCATGGCGACGCCCGAGCGGGCGCCCGCCGCGTCCTTTTCGCGCACGCGCGTGCCCTGCGGGAACATGCCGAGCACGCCGCCCTGCTTCAGCACCTGTATGCAGCGCTTGATGGTGGAAAGCTCCGGCTTTTGCCGGTTGACGGGTATGGCCCCCAAAAGGGTGACGAGCTGCTTTAACACCGGCACCTCAAAGAGCTCGGCTTTTGCCATGTAATGGACGGGCTTTTTTATCACCATCGCCAGAGCCACCGGGTCGGCCAGCGTAATATGGTTGCAGGCGACTATATAGCCGCCCCCGGCCGGCACGCGCTCGGGATGTATCACGCGTATGCGAAACAACAGCCGCACGGGCCAGTAAAACAAAAAGCGCATCGCCCTATAGAACTTCATCGCCCAACCTGTCCTTTATGATTTTTTTAAGCGCCGACAGCGTCTCGCCGGGCGTCATGCCGGAATTGTCGAAGAGCACCGCGTCGCCGGCCGGCCTTAGGGGCGCGATATCGCGCGAGGAATCGTTCCGGTCGCGCTCCGTCATCTCTCGCAGCACGTCCTCGTACCGGACGTCCACGCCCTTTTCGCAAAGCTCGTCGGTGCGCCGCCTTGCGCGGTCCTCGGCCGAGGCAGTGAGGAATATCTTCACCTGCGCGTCGGGAAGTATGACGGTGCCGATGTCCCGGCCGTCCATGACGCAATTGCTGCGCGCCGCGATTTCACGCTGCATACCGAGCAGAAACCGCCTTACCTCCGGCAAAGCGGATACGGCCGAGGCCGCCATGGATACCTCCGGCGTACGGATAAGGCCGGAGACGTCCTCTCCGTTTAACAGCACGCGCTGGCCGTCGTCGCCGTGTCTAAGCTCAAGGTTTATACCGGAAAGAAACGGGACGACGTCGGCGGCACTTTTGGGGTCGGCGCCCGAGCGAAGGGCAAAAAGCCCTATGGCCCTGTAAAGGGCCCCTGTATCGATATACACATAGCCGAGCGCCTTGGCAAGGCCCTTGGCGGCAGTGCTTTTTCCGGAGCCCGAGGGCCCGTCGATTGCGATGTTGACAGGCATTTGCTCAAATCCCTTCAGTGGAGTAAACACTTTATGTTAAGCGCCCTTGGCCGCAGCGGCTCCGGCGATATACCCCGTGGAAAAGGCTATCTGCAGGTTAAAGCCGCCGGTGTAGGCGTCGGCATCCAGTATTTCCCCGGCAAAATAAAGTCCCCGGCAGAGCTTTGACTCCATGGTGCCGGGGTTTACCTCCCGCACGCACACGCCGCCCCGGGTGACTACGGCCTCCTCTATGGGGCAAAGCCCCCTTACGGTTACGGGCAGCGCCTTTAACAGCCCGCAAAGCGCGGCGCGCTCTGCCCTGGTCACGGCGTTTGTCTTGATGTCGGGGTTTATGCCGGACAGCCTTATTATAACCGGAATCAGCGATTTAGGCAATAAAGCGTTAAGGGAATTTTTTAAGTCCCTGTTTTTTGCGGCGGCGAAACCGCGTAAAATACATCTGTCGAGCGCGTCGGCGTCCAGAGCCGGCTTTAGGTCTATCGCCACGCGGTAGCGCCCGGGCGCGTCGTCCTCCATATGGGCGCTGGCGCTGAATATAACCGGCCCTGACAGACCGGTGCGGGTAAACAAAAGCTCGCCGGAGCCCTTAAAGACCGTTTTACCGGCGCGGGTATCTGTCACCTTTACCGCGCAATCTTTGAGAGTAAGCCCCGACAACTCGGCGCACCACGCCTCATCGGCCAGCAGCGGCACAAGGGACGGGCGGGTGTCGATCACCGTGTGGGACAGCGCGGCCGCCATGCGGTATCCGTCCCCGGTGGAGCCGGTCTTGGGATAGGAAAGCCCCCCTGTCGCCAGCACGGCGGCGTCGCACCGTATAGCCTCGCCGCCTTTAAGGCCGACGCCGCTCACGGCGCCGTTTTCCGCCAGTATCTCTTGGGCCTGCCCGCGCCTTAGCTCGGCGCCGCTCTCCAGCGCAAAGGCGCGCAGCGCGTCCCTGATATCGGCCGCGCGGTCGGATACGGGAAAGACCCTGCCTCCCTGCTCGGTCTTTAAAGGCACCCCGCGCCCTTCGAAAAAATCCATCACGTTCTGGGGCGGAAAAGCGGAAAGCGCGCTGTATAAAAAACGCCTGTTTCGCACGACATTTTCCATAAACGTTTGGAGGCCGCAGTTGTTGGTGACGTTGCAGCGGCCGTTTCCGGTGAGCAGAAGCTTCCTTCCGGGGGCGGCGTTTTTCTCTAAGAGCACCGTGCGGCATCCGGACCGGGCGGCCGTGCCCGCTGCCATTAGCCCTGCCGGGCCGGCCCCTATAACGCAGACGGTGCGGCTCATACCGGCCGCACCTCGTTAAGCGTCCTATCCGTTTTCATCCTTTTCATACACCTCATACTCTTCCCAGATGCGCTCCAGCTCGCCGAAAATGCGGGACACCTCGTCCCTTCGCTTCATGCTCACAGCCACGATGAGCGCGTTTATCAGTGAGAGCGGCGCAACCAGCGAATCCACAAAGGAGGCCATTTCGCTGCGGGCTATAAGCAGGTGGTCGGCGTATTTTGCCAGCGGCGAGAGCCTGGAATCGGTCAGCGCCACGACCGACGCGCCCCTGTCCTTAGCGAAGCTTAAAGCCCTGGTGGTGCGCTTTGAATACCTCGGGAAGCTTATGCCTATAATGACGTCGTCTTTGCCGATACGCATAATCTGCTCAAACATTTCGCTGACGCTTGACACGTTGACAAGATGCGCGTTTTCAAAGATAAGGCCGAAGTAAAAGCTTAAAAAGCTTGCAAGAGCGTAAGAGCTTCGTATGCCGAGGATGTATATGCTCCGCGCCGAAAGGAGCCTGTCGACCGTCGCCTCGAAGGTGTCCTTGTCCTGCGCTTCCAAGGTGATGCGGATCTTTTCGATATCGGACATCATTACGCTGTTCAGCACATGCGCGTTGCCTATGCGGTTTGTGGCGATTTCCATGCGCTGTATTGTGGTGAGCTTGTTTCTAATGAACTCCTGCAGCGCCTTTTGAAGCTGCGGATAGCCCTCGTACCCCAGCTCCACGGCAAAGCGCACAACGGTGGACTCGCTTACGCCCACGCTGCTGCCCAGCTTAAACGCAGTCATAAACGCGGCCTTGTCGTATTGCTCAAGTATGAATTTGGCGATAAGCCGCTGGCCCTTGGAAAAGCTGGGCATCATTTCCTTGATTTTGGTAAGCAGGTCGCTGTTCATTTGCTCCACTCCCTTCCTCCGACCTATATAATATCCAATATCAAGAGGAAAATCAAGGGCTTTGCAGGAATAATTCGCGAGTCTTGCATTCTTGCAGGAATATGTGCAATAAAAAAACCGACGCCGGACCCAAGCGAAAAAGGGTCCGACGTCACGCTCAATGCACTAAACCGCTTATGCAAGGATTATGTAAACCAACGCATCTAACCGTTTACATTATAGTGCGCTGCTATTTTATTGCTCGCATTTGCCAGCTTGTGCAAATATATAAACGGCCCGACGATAATTAACGCGCCAAGCATGTCCCACAGCCAGAAATCCCTCGCCCCGAAGCTGTATGGAATATTGCGGCGCTTAAGCTCGTTTCCGATGCGTTCGGAAATCCTGTGGAACCATACAAGGTAGGCAATGCCCAGTGTGATTGGCGCTATTACGAACAGAAGCAGGCAATAATGCATGGTTTTCTTCCCGTCGTAACGGGACGCGATAATATTGATATCGTTTGAGATCCCCGAGTAGAATATTATTGGATATATGCCTAAGGTTACAATGCCCAGAAGAACAAATTTCAACAAGCTGCGATTTGTTTTAAGCTGCCCGACCGGAGCCTGAGAGGGCTGATAAACGACCTGCTGTTCCTTTGTCTGTTGATCCATTGCATATTCCTCCTTACGTGAAATTGGAAAATATACCTATAAATATAACGTTATAACGTTTAATACCCCAGTGTCAAGCGTTTTGGCAAAAAACTTAAAAAATTTTTCGGTATCAGAGTCGTTTAAGAAAATCCTTATACGCTATACGCTCGTCTACTCGCCGCCGCAGCCTTTGCACTTCCCTACCCTGCCGCTTACGAAATCCGGCAGGCTGACTGCCAGCGCGCCGCCCTCCGTTTGGCAAAAACCGAGCGACAGCGCGAGTGCGCGCAGGGCGCCGTCGCGGCAGTAAGCCGTTTTATTTCCGGCGTTCTCAAGCGCGCCGAGGGCGGCGCTCATAACCGCCCGCGCGGCATAATCGGGCGCGCCCTGCTCTGTCAAAACGGATAGTATCTCGCAGGTTTTTCCGTCGAAAAGGCACGCCGCCAGCGCCTTGCCGGACTCGCGCATGACGAGGGCCTCCGCCTCGCGGCGCCCGGAAAGCCCGGCCCTTTCGCGAAGGCGCGAAAGCTCTTCCCTATCGGTGCACCTGAGTATTGTGACCATGCGTTACCCCCTTTTTCATGGAGAGTGGCGCCGGCCTTGTGCCGGAGCTTTAAAAAACCCTATTCCGCACGGTAGTCGCAGTAGCGGCAGGCGAGGGTCTTTCGCGTCCCCTGCACCCTGTAAAACTGCGGCGGCAGATATCTCTCGCCGTTGGTGATGCAGCGCGGGTTGGGGCAGCCTATGCCTTCGTGGGTCGGCCGAGGCTGAGCCGGCGGCACGCTTTTCTGGCGGAGCATGAGCAGGATGAGGGCCATGCGTATATACATGCCGTTTTCCGCCTGTTCAAAATACAAAGCGCGCCTGTCGAAATCCACTTCCGGCGCTATCTCGTCCACCTTGGGCAGCGGATGCAGCACTATGAGATCGCTTCGCGCCGCGGACAGCTTGTCCTTATCCAGAACATATATGCCTTTCTGCTTTCTGTAGGCCTGCTCGGAGGGAAAGCGCTCCTTTTGTATGCGCGTCATATACAGCACGTCGAGCTCGCTTATGCATTCCTCGAGGGTGGATACCTCCACGTATTCGTTTCCGGAGGCTTTGACGGCGTCAAGTATGTATTTTGGCGTGCGCAGAGAAAAGGTTGAGACGAGTATAAAGCGGTTGCCGGAGAAAAGCGAGAGGGCCTTTAACAGCGAATGCACCGTGCGCCCGTGCTTGAGGTCGCCGCATACGCCAACCGTGAGCCCGCCCAAAGCGCCCTTGTTTTTCTGGATGGTGAAAAGGTCGGTCAGGGTCTGGGTGGGGTGCAGATGGCCGCCGTCGCCCGCGTTGATGATATGGCACTTCGCGTAAAGGGACGCGGCGTAAGCGGCGCCCTCGAGCGGGTGGCGGATAACCGCCACATCGGCGTACCCCGCAATGACCCGGATGGTGTCCTTTAAGCATTCGCCCTTGGCTACGGAGGAGGTGCCGGGGTTGTCGAAGCCTATGATATTGCCGCCTATGCGCAGCATGGCAGACTGGAAGGAAAGCATGGTGCGCGTGCTCGGCTCATAAAACAGCGTCGCAAGCAGTTTCCCCCTACAGCTGTCGGTATAGTCGCCGGGCCGGTTTTTTATGTCCTGCGCGAGCAGATACAGGGTGTTCCAGTCGGAAAGCGACAATGCGTTAAAGTCGATTAGATGAAAGACCAAGGGCCTCATCCTTTCCCGCTTTTGCTTCTCTGAACATTTTACCAGTAACCGGCGCCATTTACAAGCAAAAATTTTGGCCTCTTAAAAATTTCCGGCGGCCGGGCTTATACATGGGCAAACCCCCCCGAACGGGGGGGTTTGAAGGTTAAACCAGTCTTCGTCACGTTTGACGGTTACCTTATTTAAGACCCTGCTCGTAAGCCTGGATCATCTTTTTGACCATCTGGCCACCGATGGATCCTGCCTGACGGGAGGTCAGGTCGCCGTTGTATCCCTGCTTCAGGGTAACGCCAACCTCGTTGGCCGCTTCCATCTTGAAACGGCTCATAGCGTCAGCAGCCTGAGGAACAAGATATTGATTGCTGTTGCTGTTGGAAGCCATATTTTACACTCCTTTGGTTTTGTATTTGGGTTGTCCCACTACTATTATGGATATGCCATGTTTAATTATGAATGACAATTTTATGTAAAACAAAATCGCTTTATGTAGGAATGTGCCCGATACGGTCAGCCCGGCAGGACGGGCTCCTGACATTCCAGCTTAATCACGGAGACCTCGTAGGCCGTACGCTTTACGGTGCCCTCCGGCGTAGCCTTGGTGTATTCCCTGCTCTGGATGCGCCCCTCGATGGAAAGGCGGCTGCCGACGCCAAGTGTGGAGGCGTATCTGGCATTGCGGCCCCAGGTGATGCAGGGTATGTAATCGGATTTCTGAAAGGAGCGGTTGACGGCCAGCAAAAGGTCGGATATTTCCCGTCCTAACGGCGTTTTGCGATATATCACCGGCTTGCAGATATATCCTTTTAGCACAAGGCTGTTGAAAAAGACGGCGGGCTGGCCGTTTTCCCAGGAAAGGTTTTGCACGAACACATATAAAAGAAGGCGGTTTCCTTCGGAATGAAAGTTGTTGTAGGAGCGATATTGTCCCTCGATTGCCAGGTTGTCGCCTATTCTGACAGAATCGGCAGTACAGATGCGGTCGGAAAACATGACCGGCAAATGGTCGTAGACGCCGCTTTTACGCTTGACCGCCAGCTCGAAGGTGTAAAATTTTTCCCCGTAAATATCGTGGCTGTATTTCGGGATTGTGTTGACAATCCCGCTCAGCACGGCGCTGTTGCATATTTCCGAATGCTCCATTGCCTCTCCCCCTCACGCCGGCGTCTTTCGGCTATTTATATTTTATTAAAGGCATGAGGGGATTATGCCTTTGGTCAAAGCAATTGCAGGACGATGGCCGCGGCGATAACCGGAGACAGTTCTTCCCTTTCCACCTGCATTTTTAAGACGATATCCTGAGGCTCTATGCTTTGTCCCCTAAGCCCGGTAAGCTCGCGCTGCACCGTGACGGTTATGCAGTCGGTCCCCAGGCTGGAAACGGTCACGCTGTTTTTTTCGGAAAGGCCGTAGCTTACGGGTATGACGCCGTTTGTCGGAAGGCTTACGGCGCCCGCGCGGTCGGCGTTGAACAGCACGGGGCCCTCGCAGCCTAAAACCGGTCCTGAAAAACAGTCCTTTAGCACCGTTATCTGGAACGGTATCTCGCTAATACGGTCCGGCGCGCAGTCGCAGACTATCAAAGGGCTTGCGTCGCCTAAAAACGCGCCGGGCGAGCAGCGGTAACCCTGTCCGTACAGATAAAGACAGGGGCGGACTTTTTCTGTAAGCGCCAAAAATGCCCGCGAAAAGGCGTCCTGCGCCCCGTTTCCGAGAAGCGCCAGCCTTGCCATACTTAAAAGCGCCCCCTTGCTGCCGTGGATGTTCGAGCATTTACGGTATTCATATTCTTTTAAAAATAGCGCTTATTATTCATGGCATATTTTCCGAAGAAAAATATCCGTAAACACCGAACGCAAATCAAGGCCGCAGCTTGTAATTTGGGCAAAACATGCTAATACTATGTATGCGGCGGCAAAAAATAAGCCGGTTTGCTTTTGCGCCAAAAACAGGCCGATTTATAGAAAATATTATTTGACGGCGGAAAAAAGCTGTGGTATAATATCGTTTGCCGCGTATAAGAGGGTTTTAAACGGATATAAGTCCTACCCTGCATAGCGAGTTCTGTGGAAAG
>Ga0116191_1002796_pt1 | contig 13061 bp, 14 predicted proteins | sample AD_UKC111_MetaG_FD_89897 | JGI IMG/M metagenome (GOLD analysis project Ga0116191, IMG submission 89897) | Active sludge microbial communities of municipal wastewater-treating anaerobic digesters from Hong Kong - AD_UKC111_MetaG | ecosystem: Engineered > Bioreactor > Anaerobic > Digestate...
CAGTTACCTGGGAGAGCATTGCCTGCATTCTGCCGTAAGGCATGTGTTTTAGGTAGGCAAGTGTAAAGAATCCGGCAAAAAATAATGTAGCAAATAAAGCAGAAAACAACGTTATCATTATTCCTGTAAGCGTGCCTCGTGTATTATTATCTTGTGGTGTTGGTTCGTTCATGTTAATTGGGGTAAAATTTTCCTTTCGCAAATACCGCTTTTACTTTCCCTTTTAAAGCGTGTCCGAGGTAAGGTGTGTTTTTAGATTTAGAGCGAATCTTGTTTTCTACAAAAACTTCTTCTTCATCAAAATTTAGGAGTACAAAATCTTCAGTAGGGGTTGGTTTTCCTAATATCTTTCGAGGGTTAATGGAAAGCAACTCTATCCATCTTTCTTTAGAAATTTTATTGCCTACGTTTTTAATTAATAATCCAAAGGCGGTTTCTAATCCTATTATTCCAAACGACGCCAGTTCAAACTCTACATTTTTTTCATCTATATTCAATGGGGTATGTTGTGTCGAAATTGTGTCTATCGTCCCATCCATCAATCCTTCTATTAGTGCTTGTTTGTCACTATCTGTTCTTAGTGGTGGAAATACTTTGTAGTTAGCATCAAAGTTTTTTACTTCATTTTCAGTACTAATCAGATGATGTACAAAAACGGAGCATGTAACTTGCAAATTATCTGCCTTTGCTTTACGAATTAAGTCAACACTCTCGGCTGTAGAAATACCTACAAAGTGTAGTTTGCCACCGGTATATTTCAGTATTTCTAAGTCGCGCTGCACAGTTGCATATTCCGATAAATTGGTAATTCCTTTCATCCCCATTCGAACGGATGTTTCGCTTTCGTTTATTTGTCCTTCGCCTACAAGCGATTGGTCAAACGGCATTGTAATTATCAACCCACCGAATGGTTGCACGTATTGCAATGCTCGCAGCAGTACACCACTGTTTTTGATGCTGTGTGGAGCATCGGAAAAGGCTACCGCTCCGGCTTGGTGCATGTCTTGCATTTCTGTTGGTGTTTTTCCGTCAAAATTTTCGGTAACAGCTCCAATCGGAAAAATCTCTATAGCCGTATTTTTAGCTTGATGGATAATATATTCTACTTGTGTTTTAGTTTGCGTTATGGGATGGTTGTCTGCGGTGGCGCAAATTGATGTAAACCCGCCGGCAAGTGCTGCTTCCGCTACCGATTGGATATCTTCGCGGTACTCAAAGCCGGGATCGCCGATATGTACATACACATCGCAAAATGGAGGGGCGAGGTAGCAGCCGGTGTAATCTATGATTTCAGCATCTGCAATGTGCTGATTGGGTGCTATTTTTATCGGTTTCCCTTTTTCTATTAGCACATCTGCAATTTTACCGTATAGTTCGGAGTTTTTAGCTAAAACGGTAATATTTTTTAAAAGATAACTAGTCATTTCCAAAATCGTATCAAAACTACTTCTATCAATAAGAATATCAAAGACAAAATTACGCAAAGTTTCCATAATACTATGCCATCTTTAATATGTTTTACCGCAACAGACAGGTTTGATTGGGTATTGTCTAAGATAATCTGATTTTTTTGATTGAAAGTTTTAGCCAACAAACTGTTATCGGCAAATTGCAAATTTGACTCGGTTCTGTCAAAATTAAAGGCTACTACGGCTTGTATTTTGGCATTATTCACAATATTGTACAATCCGTCTGTAGGCAATATGTTGTTTACACGTAGTAATATGGTGTTGCCAATCGTTCTGTTTTCGGGGATAAATTCATATTTGCCATTGGTAAGTTTGTACACCATTTCGGAATTGTCCATTTCGTTTTTTACTTCCAGTAAATTATCTTTTCCGATGGTGTAAAACAGCGGTATGTTGTTCTTTTTATACACTGCTGTATTGTATATCATTGGAGCAAAAATTGCTTTGGCAGCAAGGTCAGAAAAACTATTGAGCAATGGTACTGCCTGTAAATATACATACCCTTTACCTACATCAAATTTAGCTACCAAAGGGGTGCCGGAGTTGGTAGCTAATAGTTCTCTTTCGTTTGCTTGATTGTTTGCTTGTATCGGATAAAATTTTGTAAACTTGGGTTGCTCTATATTTTTAGGTATCTGGTTGAAAACACCTTTAAATACTTCTTCATTCAAATTGATAGTTGTTCCTTCGCCTTGTTTAGTTTGTAGCGCACCATAAGTTCCTGCATTTACATTCAATAAAAACGTGTTATAGGAATTGATGTTTGCGTTCGATGCAGGAATACTATAAATGTTACCGCCATTGTCTAAATATTCTTTTAAAGAAGCGTTCAATCCAGAACTAATTTCAGTTAGTTGATTTAAAATAATGAGGGAATATTTTTTCAGTGACGAATAATCTAACTGACCTTTATTTGTTTTTTCAAAGGAAAAGTGAGTGTCATTATTGAAAATCGCTGCTATATTATTGGGTGTTTCGACATCTTCTATAGAGAGTACTTTTTCTTGTATAGCCACATTAAAGGAAAAATAAAACTTATCATCAAAAGTAATTGGATAATCATTAAAAGAAATTTCTCCGTACTGCCAGCCGGGTTGCGATACAGATACATTAAACGTATCTGTCAAGTTGCCATCTGCCGGAATAGAAACATCATCTATAGCTTTTACGGCATCGTTTATTTTTACGGAAATCCGAATTTTATCTGCATTTGTAGTGCCGGAATTTCGGATGCGTGCTATTAATTTATTAGTGGCATTTACTGTAAATATTGGTTGCTCGAACCAACAAGAGTCGATATAAATATTTTTTTCGGGGTCTCCTTTTATTTGTAAAAAATAGGAAGTATAAGTAGTGTCTGAAAATGGGGCAAGCATGTTTTTTTGAAAATCAGAGATAAAAAATGCACGCTTATTTATAGCACCTACCGTCTGAAATAATACGGCGGCTTTTTCTGAAATTTCTTTTGCTGTTTTTACATTGGGTGATAATTCAATTTTGTCAACTGCATCTAAGAAATCTTGAGGCTGCATCCAACGCTGGTAAGTGCCGTCGGCATCGTTAGTAAGCAAGGCAAATTTGGAATTATCCGTAAATGCTTTGGCTATTTCTTTTGCTTTTGTTTTTGCAATGGCAAGTGCAGCTTCTCCTCCGGCCTTCAGCCCCATAGAATAAGAGTTATCGACATATACACAAACGGCGGAAGTGCCTTTGTTTTTAGCAGAATTATTTCCGATAAAAGGTTGAATAAATGCAAGCACCAAGAAAAATAGTGCCAGCAAGCGTGCTGCCAGAATTAATCGCTTTTTTATTTTTTCAATGGTAGATTTCTCTTCTTGCACTTGCTTTAAAAAGCGAATATCTGAGAAATATACTTTTTTAAAACGGCGAAAATAAAATAAATGAATGATGACCGGTATGGCCAGCGACAATAATGCTATAAAAAACCACGGGAATACAAAATTCATCTTGTGGGTAAAGATAACGAGAATTAGTTATTCATCAAATCTTCAATTTCTTCAATTTCGATAGGAATATCTGCCATTAAATCCAGGATGCCGTTTTCAGTTATCAAAATATCGTTTTCAATGCGAATGCCTAATTTTTCTTCAGGAATATAAATACCGGGCTCGCAAGTAAAAACGTTACCGATTTGCATTGGTGCATACCGGTTGCCAATATCATGTACATCGATACCCATGAAATGCGAAGTGCCATGCATAAAGTATTTTTTATACAAGGGGTTTTCCGGATCTTGCTTTTGAACTTTATCCTTGTCTAACAATCCTAATCCAATCAACTCTGATTCCATTATTTTACCTACTTCCTTGTTGTAATCTGCTAAAATAGTGCCGGGTTTCAGCATTGTTTTTGCTTGTTTCATTACTCGCAAAACGGCATTATATACGTCCTTTTGTCGAGAAGAAAATCTGCCGTTCACCGGAATTGTTCTTGTTAAATCAGAGGCATAGTTTGCATATTCAGCACCAAAATCCATCAATACCATATCTCCGTTATTGCAAGCTCTATTGTTTTCAATATAGTGCAATACACAAGCATTTGCACCGCCGGCAATTATTGGAGTATAAGCATGTCCGCTGGCGCGCTGCCGGATAAATTCATGGATGATTTCTGCTTCTACTTCATACTCCATTACGCCGGGTTTCATGAATTTTAACACTCTTTTAAAGGCATCACGCGTAATACCGCACGCTTGCTTTATCAGCTCAATTTCTATTGGATGTTTTACGCTTCGCAACTTTGCCATAATCGGGCCGAGGCGTTTAAATTCATGTGCAGGATAGTTGTATTTTAGCTCGTTGGTAAATCGAATATCTTTATAAGGAACAGCATTGTCGTTGCGGTCATTTTCATTTAAATTTACAACAACTCGGTCGCAATAGGTCATCAGCCCTTTTAATGCAGGTTCGAAACTCTCTTCCCAAAAAATCTGCTGAATTCCTGAAGCGGTTCGTGCTTCATCGATAGTGTATTTATGCCCTTCCCAAACAGCGATTACCTCATTCGTTTTTCGAAGAAACAATGCTTCCCGATACATGGGATTGGGGCAGTCGGGATAAATAATAAGGATTGTTTTTTCTTGGTCAATGCCGCTCAACCAAAACAAATCGGGGTTTTGTCGGAAAACAAATGCTTGGTCGGCGCTTCTGGGCATTTCGTCGTTTGCCAAAATAATTGCCATAGTATTAGGGGGCAATTCTTGCACCAATCGCTTTCTGTTGTCGATAAAGAGCTGTGCATTTATGGAGGAGTATTTCATACTGAAATTTTTGTTTGACTATAATCGGATATTGAAGGTAATAAAATGATTTTTCATTTCGACAATATCGAAACAAATATTTCAAATTTCCAAAGCGCTATGCTCTTGCCATTTGTTTGTTGATGTCTTTCAGATGTTTTTTAATTTCCTCGCTTTTTATTTTTAAGCTGTTGGCGCGGCGTAAGTATTCTTTTGCCACGCGTATTTCACGGCGTTGCGCATAGATGCTGCAGATTTGGAGATATGCTGTGGCTAAATTATCATCATCGGGTAAGCCTTTTTGTATGGCTAATTTTAAGTTTTTCAAAGCTTCCTTAGTGTCATTTTTTTGTAGAGCAATACCGCCTAATTGTAAGTAGGAAACGCCTTCTTGAGAAGTTCCCATTAAATCACTTTTGCTGGCTAAGCTTTTTCGGATATTTGCTTCTGCTGCGTCTAAATCTTGGTTTGCCATTGCAAAATTGGATTGCAACATATAATATCCTTGGCGTACCGGCTTTATTAATAAATTAGGGAATCGTATCCAACCCATTGCTTCTTTTGCGCCCTCAATATCTCCGGCTTCTACTTTTTTTTGTAAATACCGCATTGGACCAATAAAAATATCAAATAAGATAAATGATATAGAGATGATGTATAGCAGTATTGACCATTGCCAGCCTTTGTGTACAAAAATATGTATCCCAATTCCGATGAACAAGAGTGCTATAGCTGCAAAAAAGCGGTATTTAACATATAATTTGCCGAAATCCATAATTTAAAATTGAAACGCAAAAATAATGTTTTTAGAGGGAAGTAGCAAATTTACCATAGAAGATACACAACATCAATTTATTAACTTAAAGCAAAAATGAGGTAGAAACTCAAAAGTGTTAACTGTTTATAGGCTAAAAGATTCCTAGCGCTAATCCGGCGGCAAATGTTTGTCCGAGTTCTTCTACTGCCGACAATTTTTCTGTATGCTCACTTTCTTTGACGATGATAGTTTCTAACACTCTTTTTAGAGCATAACCGGTTGCAATAGTTTGTACCTGTCTGTCTGTTCCCGAGCCATCTGTTTCGCAAGAGATAAGTAAAGCATAAGGTTTGTTGATTTCCAAATCTCTTGCCGGATAATAGGTTCTGTCGAAAAAGTTTTTCAGTCCGCCACTCATAGAGCCAAAATTTTCAGGTGTTCCGAAAATAATTCCATCGGCCCAAATAATATCTTCGATAGTAGCCTCTAATGCTTTTACTAATTTAATTTCTACATTTTCTTTTTCTGCTCCTAACTTACATCGCTGAATCAGATCTTCAGTATGTCCGCTTTGAGAATGGTAAATAAAAAGTAGTTTTTTCATAGAGAAAATTTTTTCAATAATATCTAAAACCGTCTAAATGTATTTTGTCCGGCACGTTTTACTTTACTGATGTGGTCATAATCTTGCTCGTTTTTTAATAGAGATCCAAAATAGGGTGGTTGCGTATTTACATAATCTATTTTTTGTAAATCATCTTTAGTGTTTTTTCCTAATTTTAACAGTCGAATCCAGTCGATTAATTCTGAGGTAGAAGGCTTCTTTTTAATGCCGTGGATATCTCTCAACCCATAGAAAACTTTAAGTGCTTCATCCATTAAATCATCTTCAATAGTAGGGAAATGCACGTTGATAATGTCAATCATAGTTTCTCTTTCCGGGAAGCGGATATAATGGAAAAAACAACGACGTAAAAAAGCATCGGGCAATTCTTTTTCATTGTTAGACGTAATAATTACTATAGGTCGAGTTTTTGCTTTGATTGTTTGCTGTAACTCATAGCAATAAAATTCCATTTTATCCAACTCTAATAATAAATCGTTAGGAAATTCGATATCGGCTTTGTCAATTTCATCAATCAATAAAACAGCTTGTTCATCGCTTTCAAAGGCTTGCCACATTTTTCCTTTGATGATGTACTGCGAAATGTCGTTTACTCGTTCATCGCCAAATTGGGAGTCGCGCAAACGTGCCACAGCATCGTATTCGTACAAGCCTTGTTGTGCTTGCGTAGTAGATTTTATATGCCAAGTGAAAATAGGTTTGTTTAATGCCTTAGCCACTTCAAATGCTAATAAGGTTTTTCCTGTTCCGGGTTCGCCTTTTATTAAAAGTGGTTTTTCTAATGCAATAGCTGCGTTTACTGCCACTTGCAATTCTTCGGTTGCAATATAATTTTCGGTTCCTTTAAATTCCTGCATGTGTATTAGTATTTAGTATTAAGTATTGAGTATTGAGAAGTTTGTATTTAGTAATTAGAATTTTTAATGAGTTATTTTTTTACCTTTTAATGTTTTCATAGCTTGTGTTAAGCCGTCTAAAGTCATTGGAAACATTCGATTTTTAAAAATTTCCTTAATGGCTTTTATTGTTGGCACTCCATCCCAATAATATTCGTTGGTTGGATTGAGCCAAACGATGTTGGGGAATTTGGTTACAAATCGTTGTAGCCAAGCAATGCCGGTTTCATCGTTGTAATGTTCTACACTGCCGCCCAAAGAGGTAAGTTCGTAGGGTGACATGGTGGCATCGCCCACAAAAATTACGCGATAATCTTGATTGAATTTGTGTAAAACATCAAACGTAGGAATGCGGTCGTTGTAGCGCATGATATTGTCTTTCCATATACTTTCGTAAACGCAATTATGGAAATAATAAAATTCTAAATGTTTAAATTCTGCCTTTGCTGCGGAGAATAATTGTTCGCATAATTCAATGTAGGGATCCATAGAGCCGCCCACATCAAAAAACAATAACACTTTTACTCTATTTTTTTTGGCCGGCTGCATCTCTATGTCGAGATAACCGCCGTTTCTACTGGTTTTTTCGATGGTAGTATGCAAATCCAATTCATCTTCTATGCCTTCTCTCGTCAATATTCTCAAGCGTTTTAACGCCAATTTTATATTTCGTGTGTTGAGTTCTACATCCGATGCGTAATTTTGAAACTGTCGCTTTTCCCAAACTTTTACAGCACTTCTACCCCCTCCGTCGCCGCCAATGCGTACCCCTTCGGGATTATAGCCACCATTGCCAAAAGGAGAAGTGCCGCCTGTTCCTATCCATTTATTTCCACCTTGATGTTTTTCTTTTTGCTCTTCTAATAATTGTTTCAAGCGCTCCATTACTTTCTCCAAACCTCCCATTTTTTCTATCAGGGCTTTTTCTTCGTCGGTAAATAATCTATTCATTTCCTTTAGCAGCCAGTCTGTTGGAATTTCTTTTTGTTCTAATTCAGCTAACTCTACCCCGTGAAAATATTGCCCGAATAAAATATCGTATCGGTCTAAAAATTGTTCGTGTTTGATGAGAATTGTTTTGGATAAAAAATAAAAATCTTCTACACTAAATTGAGTCACACGCTTGTTGAGTGCTTCCAATAAATTTAGATATTCGCCGATGCTTACCGGCAAGCCTTCTTCTTTCAATAATAAAAAGAAATCGAGAAACATAGTGTAAAAGTAGTAAGTGATAAGTAATAAGTAGCAAGGTTTTGAGAAATTTATTTTTTGATGAGTATTTCGGCTAAATTTATCTTATTATTGTTTCTCAACCTGAGCGTAGGCTGTGCCTACGTTCAACCAAGTAAGTAGCTTGTGGCTACAAAAAACAAAAAGCAGTCTATTCTAAAATCAAAATAGATACAAAAAATAATTACATTTACGATGCAATGGGCAATGCATATCAAATACATGACCAAGAAGGAACATATTTTCTTACTTTTCAAGTAGTAGATTGGGTAGATATTTTTTCAAGAAAAATATATAGAGATATTATTGTCGATTCTTTGAATTATTGTATAGCACATAAAGGATTGCGAGTAATAGCGTGGGTAATAATGACCAACCATGTACATGCTATTTTTTATACAGAAAATAAAAAACTTAGCGATGTCGTTCGTGATTTTAAAGCACATACAGCAAGAGAAATTTTTAAACAGATACAAGAAAGTACAGAAAGTCGGCAAATATGGATGAAGCATATATTTCGGTTTAATGCGATGAAGCATAGCAGGAATGAATATCAACAATTTTGGACACACGAAAACCATGCCGTTTGTTGCGAACCAACAAAGCCCCAAATTATGCAAAGCAGAATAAATTACATACATCAAAATCCTGTGCGTGCAGGTTGGGTTGAGGTAGAAGAACATTATTTGTATAGCAGTGCAAGAGATTATGCAGGAATAAAAGGTTTGGTTAATGTAGAATTGGCATAGTTTTTAAAATCTGTTTTGTAGCCACAGGCTATTTTCTTGGTTTGACGTAGGCACAGCCTACGTCAAGAGTTTGAGTAATGAAACTAAACATACAGCACATGCAAAATTCATTAAACTAAATAATAAAATGCAAATCCTCACACTTTCCGATACGCACGGTTTGCATCGCAGAATAGGTAAAATTCCTGATGCAGATGTTGTTATTCATGCAGGAGATATTTCTAATGTTGGTGAAGAACATCAGGTAGAAGATTTTCTGAAATGGTTTTCGGCGTTGCCACATCAGCATAAAATATTTATTGCAGGCAACCACGATTTTTTCTTCGAGCGAGAAACAACATCGTATATACAAAAATTTATTCCTGAAAATGTCATTTATCTCAATGATAGTGCTTGCGAAATTAATGGTGTAAATTTTTGGGGTTCGCCTATTACTCCTGAGTTTATGAATTGGGCATTCAATCGCAAACGTGGAAATGAAATTGCCAAACATTGGAAACTTATTCCGAAAAATACAGATGTACTGATTACACATGGTCCGCCTTTCGGAAAATTAGATACCAATGCCAATAATTACAAAACAGGCTGTGAAATTTGCTCAAAGTGGTAGAAAAACTAAAACCAAAATATCATATTTTCGGACACATACACGAAGCATTCGGTATGACTTACAACGAACACACCACATTCATCAATGCTTGTATTTTAGACGAACGCTACCGAATAAAAAACGCACCTGTATTGTTTGAAATATAGACTTTACAAAGTTAAAGCAATGGACATCACTAATTGTAATTTGCTTATTATTGATTTGCTTAGCTTTCTACAAAGCAAATATGAAAACTATAAAATAAAACCATAATTTTTCTCTAACTTTACTTTATGAGTAGTAAACTATCCGACAAATACAGAGAAATAGAAATTGTAAAAAACAGATTTTTGAAAAAAGCCGAAGGCTTGTCTAATGCGCAATTAAACAAAATCCCTACTGATGGCGGCTGGAGCGCCGCTCAAGTTTTATATCATTGTGGGATGGCAGAAAGAGAGACTATTAATAATATTGTGAAAAACCTACAAGCGCATCCAACTAAAATAAAAGAAAATTTAAGAAGTAAGATTAATGGCTCACTGCTGATGGTCTTTCTTAGGTTACCATTAAAGTTTAAAGCTCCGAAAATTGTAAGTACAGTTCCTGAAAATATTTCTTTCGATAGCCTGAAAAATGATTACGATAAAAGTACGGATGATTTTAAAAAGTTGCTACAGGATTTCCCCAATGAATTAAGGGATAAATTGATTTTCAAACATCCGATTGTAGGCTTATTGACGATAGAACAAACAGTAGGCTTTTTGGCCGAACATTATCTGCATCACGAAAAGCAATTGGATAAGTTGTTGTAATGAATAGATAGACTAAAATTTAGACTGTTCAATATGCGAAGATTTTTCAATCCTTTAAAGCATTTAACAACTCGTTTATCTGAATCTTGAGAATAGGTAAAATATTTTGAATAATATTCCAAATAATTTTGGCATCTATACCAAAATATCCATGTATCAAGTGATTTCTGGTACTAATCATTTTATGCCATTCTATGGTATGGTTTTTCAAAATAAAACTTTCTGACAATTTGGAGGCAGCTTCGCCAATAACCTCAAAATTCCGAATAGTAGCATCAAATGTTTTTACATCATTTGTAAATTCATTAAAGGATATGCCATTCGTAAAATCCAAAATCTTTTGAATAGCAATAGCAATATCATCAACTAATAAATTATCGGCACGCTTAGACATAGATTAGTTCGTCTTTAATAAAATTAAAGTATTTGGGCGGAATTCCATTTTTAGAAACCAAATCTACTTTATGTTTGAGTGCTTTTTCCAATGCGAAATGGATGTCTAAAAATTCCCAACCGATATCGCCATTAAAATCAATACAAATGTCAATATCGCTTTGTGGTGTTTGCTCATTTCTGGAATACGAACCAAACAATGCCATAGAAGCAATAGGATATTGTTTTTCCAATTGTGTTTTCAGCAGAGATAGCTGTTGCAAAATTTGTTGCCGTTGCATAAGATAAAGATACGTTTTTTTGTATTTAAAATCCACATTTTTTCTTCTGTTATTTTTTTGTAAAACCAAAATAAATTACTTACCTTTAACGTTAGTAACGCAATGCGGGATGATACTTTCGTTTGGAAATAAAGAAACAGAGAAAATATGGAATGGAGAAACTTCTAAAAAACTACCAAAGGACATTCAGGAAGTTGCACGCAGAAAATTAAGAATGTTGAATAGTTCTTATAGCATTATGGATTTAAAAGTTCCGCCTTCTAATCGTTTGGAAAAGTTAAAAGGAAATTTAAAAGATTTTCACAATATCCGAATAAACAACCAATGGCGAATTATCTTCAAATGGAAAAATGCAAATGTTTTTGAGGTTGAAATTATTGATTATCATTAAAAAAAACAAAATGGGAAAGCTAAAAAACATAACACCGGGAGAAATATTGTTAGAAGAATTTTTGATTCCGTTAAATATCTCGCAATACAGACTGTCTAAAAATTTGGGAATTCCTCAAACCCGAATTTCGGAAATCATTAAAGGCAACCGCAGAATTACAGCTGATACCGCATTGAGACTGAGTAAGTATTTCGGAAATTCAGCTAAATTTTGGTTAGGCTTGCAGGATGATTTCGATATTGAAAATGAATTTTGCACCAATTCCGATAGTTTTAAGCATATTGAAAGGTTTGAGTTGGTGTGATTTTGCGTAAGGCTTTGTAGTGCTAAACGGATAAGAACATTGTTCCAATTATAATTCAGGTGTAGCGTTCTAAATAGTTTCAAAATTCGTAAATAAATTACCATCACACAATTGTATTTTACTCCCTAATTCCTTTGCAACGCTATCTATGTATTGTTTTTCAAAATGAATGCAAGTTTCACACTTGATATGTAGTTTTGTTTTAATTATTTTTGTGATTTTATAGATCATGACATGTATTGCAGACATAAATGAAAATTTTTTCCACGCAATAAAAATCCAAGCAGGTTTACTATTTACATCACTTTCAGAAATTAAATGCGCATACTTAGGATAGGCATATAAATTTGCTAGTCCAAACACATTAGTGCCACCTAAAAAAAAGTGTTTATCTTTTTCGTTTACTTTCTTTGCCATCGTAAACCAAATAAACATAGAATTAATAAAGCTAATACCTTTAACATGCCAGAAGCAACAAACTTCACAGACCTTATTTCCACCATTAAGGAATTTATTCAAGTTGTCATGTAAAACCGGATTTGCAAATAGTTCAACCGTTCTGAATGGACTACTGATGCCAATAACAAACCCACCAATCAGCCCCGTTGAATTGTAAAAGCCATACACTTTATTCCTTTTCAAATAATCATCAGGGATTGAAACGTTAGTTAATTTAAAATAGTTTGATTTGTAATGCTGTAAGTCATGTTCTTTAGTTAGCTGTGCGACATGGATTTTGATTGGATTGAAAAAAATAGGTAAGAATTTGCCAGTCGTATTCATATACTTTGCATATTCTTCAGCCTGACAACCGCTTAGCCAAAGAGTTTCCTCTTCTGTAGCAGCTTTGTAATAAATATATACTATTATGACGAGCGTTATAATAAGCCAGTAGTTACCGCTTGTAATCGCACCGCCCAGCCACGCTAAGATGTAAGAGGTGTAAAACGGATGACGAATATATTGATAAGGTCCATTTGTGTTCAAGCCGACAAGTATTTCATTTACAAAAGCAACACCAGGCGCTTCTTTGAAAGAATGCAAAGCTGCGAAGAAGAGGAATGCTGAAATTAGTAACAATACTATTCCTGCAATATATATTGAATTAATAGGCAGCTTATGCGTAAACGCAGCGTACAGATGTGCAAAAACAAATACTATTCCGCTTATCTTAATTACACTAAGTTCCCATCTTTTTACTTGTAATGTTTTTCTGAACCAAAAAACCAAAGCCCAAATAAATGAACTAAACAGTAAAATCTCTATTGCTATCAGCAATGTTCTTTTAATTTCTAAATTTAAATAG
>Ga0116191_1002801_pt1 | contig 13043 bp, 9 predicted proteins | sample AD_UKC111_MetaG_FD_89897 | JGI IMG/M metagenome (GOLD analysis project Ga0116191, IMG submission 89897) | Active sludge microbial communities of municipal wastewater-treating anaerobic digesters from Hong Kong - AD_UKC111_MetaG | ecosystem: Engineered > Bioreactor > Anaerobic > Digestate | place...
CATGTCTACACCCTGGAGGGCGAGACGCTGAAATTGCGGGCCGGGTATGGTGAGCCGGGGCGCATCATGGTGGAACAGGGACACAGCATCCCCCTCGCCGCCGAGCAGAGTCTCGTGGCGCGTGCAGCTCGCACTCAACGGGTAGTCACGGCCGCGGATGTGACACAGGCGCCGGACTTCCTGCCCAATCCCCTGCTGCCGGAAACGCGCTCCGAGGTGGCGGTGCCGGCCATCGCCGGCGGTCAGGTCCTTGGCGTCTTTGACGTGCAGCACAATGTGCCGGAGTATTTCACCCAGGCCGATCTGGATGTCTTCCAGGCGCTGGCCGGACAGATCGCGACTGCCTTCCAGAACGCGCAATTGTACACTGCAGCAGAAACAAACGCTGCCCGTAACCGGGCGCTGCTGCAGACCATCCCGGACATGATGTTCGTCTTTGATCAGAACGGCGTCTTCCTGGACTTCAAAGCCGAGGCCGGGCAGGAACTGTTAGCACCGCCAGAACTCTTCCTGGGTAGGCCGGTGACGGAAATCTTGCCGCCGCAGATTGCAGAACCGACGATGAAATACCTGCAGCAGGTACTCGCAACCGGGACAGAGGTCATTTATGAATACCAGGCTCCCGCCGGCGAGACCCTGCACGATTATGAGGCCCGCATGAGCCGCGCTGGCGCCAATCAAGTCCTGGCCATTGTCCGCGACATCACCGACCGCAAACAGGCGGAAGCGGCCCTGCGTCTGACCCGTACCTCGGTAGAGCAATCACGCGATGCTTACTTCTGGTTTGATGGCGAGGCGCGCTTCATTGATGTGACCCAGACGACGTGCACCGTGCTGGGCTACTCCCGCGAAGAATTGCTGCAAATGCGGGTGTTCGATGTGGACCCCGTGTTCCCGGTCGCCGGTTGGGGAGACCTGAAGGCCCAGGTGAAAGCCGCCGGCTCGATGTTGTTCGAAAGCCAGCATCGCACCAAGCAAGGACGACTCTTCCCCGTAGAGGTGACGGTCAGTTACGTGCAGGTCGGCGATCAGGACGTCTACTTCTCCATCGCCCGCGACATCACCGAACGCAAGCAGGCGGAAGCAGAACGGGAACGGTATGCGGAACGATTGAGTGTGGCCGCAGAGATCGCAGCACGGGTGCAAACCATCCTCGATCCCGACACCCTGTTACAAGCCGTGATCCCGCTGATCAAGGAGCGGTTCGGGCTCTACTACGTGCATGTCTACACCCTGGAGGGCGAGACGCTGAAATTGCGGGCCGGGTATGGTGAGCCGGGGCGCATCATGGTGGAACAGGGACACAGCATCCCCCTCACCGCCGAGCAAAGCCTGGTGGCGCGCGCTGCCCGCACTCAACGAGTAGTCACGGTCGCGGATGTGACACAGGCGCCGGATTTCCTGCCCAATCCCCTGCTGCCGGAAACACGCTCCGAGGTGGCGGTGCCGGCCATCGCTGGCGGTCAGGTCCTTGGCGTCTTTGACGTGCAGCACAATGTGCCGGAGTACTTCACCCAGGCCGATCTGGATGTCTTCCAGGCACTGGCCGGACAGATCGCGACTGCCTTCCAGAACGCGCAATTGTACACTGCAGCAGAAACAAACGCCGCCCGTAACCGGGCGCTGCTGCAGACCATCCCGGACATGATGTTCGTCTTTGATCAGAACGGCGTCTTCCTGGACTTCAAGGCCGAGGCCGGACAGGAGCTGCTGGCGCCGCCAGAGCTCTTCCTGGGCAAACCGGTGACGGAGGTCCTGCCGCCGCAGATTTCGGAGCCGACGATGAAGTACCTGCAGCAGGTACTCGCAACCGGCACAATGGCCATTTTTGAATACCAGGCTCCCGTAGGGGAGGCCATGCACGATTACGAAGCCCGCATGAGCCGCGCTGGCGCCAATCAGGCCCTGACCATTGTCCGTGACATCACCGAACGCAAATGGGCAGAGACCCAGCGGGAACGATTCGTCACCCAGTTGAAAACCGCGGCGGAGATCTCGGCCCAGGTCAGTTCCATTCTGGACACCGACGAGCTGCTCAAGAAAGTGGTGCCGTTGCTGAAAGAACGGTTCAACCTTTACCACGTCCAGTTCTATCTCATGGATGCGGACCGACACGAGCTGACCCTGCGCGCCGGCTATGGTCAGGTTGGGCAAATCATGCAACAGCAAGGCTTCAAGATTGACCTGGATCAGGAACAGAGCCTCGTGGCGCGAGCGGCGCGCAGCCGACAAATCACCCTGGCAAATGACGTGACGCAGGATCCAGACTTCATGCCCAACCTGCTCCTACCTGACACACGGGCTGAGGTAGCAGTGCCCGCCATGATCGGCGAGCAGCTCATAGGGATCCTTGACGTTCAGGCCAGCGAAACAAACTACTTCACCGAATCAGACCTGGATGTCTACCGCACGCTGGCCAGTCAAATCGCCAACGCTTTCCAGGGCGCGCAACTCTTCGGACAGCAACGTCAGGCAGAGAGGGCGCAACGGGAGGCGGCGGAGAAAATTCGCGCCATGTTTGACGCAATGACTGAAGGGATCACCGTCACCAACATGATCGGCACGATTGAGGATTTGAACGAGGCGATGCTGCGACTTTACGGCTACCATCGTCGCGAGGAGCTGTTGGGACGCAGCTCTATGCAGCTCTTTGCTCGCCCCTTTTGGTCCAAGGCCGCTGAGAACGTCCGGCAAGCGTTGGAAGCCGGCGCCAGCCAGACCACCGAATGCCGCATGGTCCGTCACGACGGAAGCGAATTTGAGGCTGAGACGAGCGCGGCGCTCCTGCGTGACATGAATGGCGCGCCTACCGGATTCGTCTCCATCATCCGTGACATCACCGCCCGTAAATGGGCCGAAGAGGAGCGCGTGCGGATGACCACCCAACTGCGCACGGCGGCGGATATTTCCGCTCAGGCCACCACCCTCCTCGATCCGCAGATGTTGCTGCGCCAGGTGGTAACGCTCATCAAAGAGCGCTTTGATCTCTACCATGTCCACTTCTACACCCTGGACGAAACTACCCATGAGCTGCTGCTGGCCGCCGGCTATGGCGAGGTGGGCAAGACCATGCTCGCCCAAGGCCATCGCCTCCAGCTGGAAGCAAAGAAAAGCCTGGTAGCGCGCGCCGCACGTACGCAGACGCCGCTGTTGGTGGCCGACACGACTGCCTCGCCCGATTTCATACTCAACCCGCTGCTGCCAGAGACGCGCTCTGAGATCGCAGTGCCCCTGGTCCTGAGCGGGAAAACGCTTGGCGTCCTCGACGTGCAACACAACCGCCCTAACCACTTCACCGAAGCCGACCTCGACGTGTTCCGCACCCTGGCGGGACAACTCGCTGCCGCGCTCCAAAATGCACGCTACTTTGAAGAACTCCAGCGCGCCGCAGAACGGCTGCGCGAAATGGATCGCATGAAGAGTGAGTTCCTGGCCAACATGAGCCATGAGCTGCGCACCCCGCTCAACTCCATCATTGGCTATGCTGAAGTCATGCTGATGGGCATTGACGGAGAAATGGCTCCAGAAACCCTTGAGGACATTCAGGCCATCTATGAAAACGGCCAACACCTGCTCGCCATGATCAACGACATCCTGGACCTGGCCAAGATCGAATCGGGTCGCATGACCCTCAAGATGGAACCGGTGGAGGTGGAGCAGCTCCTGGATGAGATGCGCTCCAGCGGTCTCGGATTACTCCGTAAATACCACAAGGAGAATCAGGTTGAGCTCAGCATTGAGGCCGAGGCCAACCTGCCGCTCGTGTCCGGGGATCGCATCCGGTTGAATCAGATCCTCAACAACCTGCTGAGCAACGCGGTGAAATTCACCGACCATGGCAGCATCCAGGTGCGCGCGTATCGTCAGGATGACCGTGTCTGCATCAGCGTCAAAGACACCGGCATCGGCATCGCCGGCGACCAGATGGAAAAAATCTTCGAGAAATTCCAGCAGGTAGACGGCTCGGCCAGACGTCGGGCTGAGGGCACAGGATTGGGACTGGCGATTACACGGTACCTCGTGGAAATGCATGGCGGCACCGTCAGCGTTCACAGTGTCGAAAAGAAAGGCAGTGTCTTTACCGTGTCTTTGCCCGCGTTAAGCAGCAGCGAAGCGCCTAAGAGTTAATTCCAGGCCGTCTTATGCCCAACGTAAACGGCAATTCCTGGATTCTGGTTGTTGATGATAATGATCAAAACAGCCACTTGTTGGAATCCCTGTTGAGACGACAGGGGTACGATGTCTTGCTGGCCGCTGATGGGCCAAGCGCCCTATCTCAGGCACAGGAAATGACGCCGGACCTGATCATTCTCGACGTGATGATGCCGGGCATGGATGGGTATGAGGTAGCCCGCGAGATTCGCAAAGACGAGCGTCTGCGGGCTACCCCCATCCTCATGCTGACGGCGTTGCGAGAATTAGAGGACAAAGTTCGGGGTCTGGAAGCCGGCGCCGACGACTTCCTGGTCAAACCCTTCAACGTCGTGGAATTGCTGGCCCGCGTGCGCTCTTTGCTGCGGATCAAACACCTGCATGACGAGCTGGAGATAAAAAATGCGCTGTTAGAACAGGTGCTCACCCGTTACATCTCTCGGGACATCGCTCAGGAAATTCTGCGTAACCCCGACATCAGTCTCCAACTCGGGGGGCGGACCTGCACGGTCAGCGTGCTATTCGCCGACATTCGGGGCTTTACACACTTTGCTGAACAACGCGATGCCAGCCAGGTCATCGAAGTGCTCAACAAAATCTTCGACCGCCTGACGCCGATGGTCTTTGAGCATCATGGCGCCCTGGATAAGTATCTGGGGGATGCCATCATGGCGATCTACGGCGCGCCCGTGCCGCTGAACAACGCGCCTGAGGCCGCTGTGCGCACTGCCTGGGGCATGCAAAAACAGTTTGCGGCACTCAAAGAACTCGATGCCCGGCTGGCCAACCTGGGGCTGGGCATCGGCATTGCGACGGGAGAAGCCGTGGTCGGCAACATCGGCACCCAGCAATTCATGGATTACACCGTCATTGGGCACATCCCCAACCTTGCCAAGCGCCTGCAAGAGACGGCCATGGGCGGACAGATCCTGGTTGATGTCCCCACCTATGAGCAGATCGCCGATTTCGCATACGGCACTCCGGCTCTCCCTCTCTACGGGAAAGGGATGCTCAGACCCGTCAAGGTCTTTGAAGTCGTGGGAATCGCTGGCTCGGGAGAAGAAAAATCGCGGACAATGCCACTAGAGGCGTCCTATGACCAAGCTTTTTAATGCCGTGCAATGCCTGGAATGTGGGGCAAAGTGGGAAGCGGACTTCTTTGCCCGGCGCTGTCCCGTCTGCGGCAGTCCCTGGCTGGACGCCCGGTATGCCCTCGACACGCTGGCTCAAACCTGGCGCGCCGAGCTCCCCAAACGCCCCACGACGCTCTGGCGATACCGCGAATTGCTTCCCATCCCCTCGGACGCGCCACCTGTCAGCATGAACGAAGGCTGGACACCGCTCACCCGCGCCGAGAATCTGGAGAGAGAACTCCATCACCCCCAGCTATGGATCAAGGATGAACGCCGCCAACCCACGGGCTCCTTCAAAGATCGCCAGGCAACCATCGCCGTCACCGCGCTACAGGCCCAGGGCGTCAAGGAGCTGGTGCTCGCCTCTACTGGCAACGCCGCCGCAGCCTACGCCGCTTATTGCGCGCGGGCCGGCATCAAGCTCTGGGTGTTCCTGACCAGCAGCGTGCCCGTCGAAAAGATGCGCGAACTAGCTCTCTACGGTGCCGAAGTGGTCAAAATCACCGGCACCTACGACCAGGCCAAAGACATCGCCGCCGATTTCGCCGCCCGCCACCACGTGCTCCTGGACGGCGGGGCCAAAGCCATCCCTTCCAAAGACAGCATGAAAACATTGGCCTACGAAATCGCCGAACAGCTGGGAATAGCCCTCCACAAAGGGCAGACCTGGCAGGCGCCAGACTGGTACATTCAGGCCGTCTCCGGCGGGATCGGGCCACTCGGCGTGCTCAAAGGTTTCGAGGAACTCCTTGCCGCCGGTTTGATTGACCGCGTTCCCAAAATCGCCGTGGTCCAGACGAGCGGCTGTGCTCCCATGGTCCAGGCCTGGGAACAGCATCTCGAAGAGGCCAGGCCGGTCCAGCCCGACAGCTTGATTACCGTCCTGGCCACGGGACGGCCCGGCCCCGCCTATCGCTTTCTGCGCCAGGGATTGCTGCGCTATGGCGGCACCATGCTCGCCGTGAGCGACGGCGAGGCCTTTCGCGCCATGCGCCGCCTGGCCCGCAGCGAAGGCTTTTCGATGGAGCCGGCCGCCAGCGTCGCTTTCGCCGGGTTGTTCCGGTTACTCGAACAAAACATCATCACCCCGCAAGAATGCATCGTCGTCAACTGCTCTGGGCACACCTTCAGCGCCGAAAAACACACCCTGGAAGACCGCTATCTGCTCAGCCTGGAAGCAACGGCGGACGCCGATCATCCGCCAGTGGAAGGGTTGTGGACGGCGCTAGCGCAATTGGATGAACAGATCACCACGGTCGTAGTGATTGAAGACAATCCTCATGACAATCGGCTGCTGCGACGGCTGCTGCAAAGCTACAAAAATTACCGCATCTACGATGCCTATACCGGCACAGATGGACTGGACCTGGTGCGTCAGCGGCATCCCGATCTGGTGCTGCTCGATCTTACCCTGCCGGACATGAACGGTCTGTCGGTGCTGACGGAGCTCAAGTCCGACGAACGCACGCGCGACATTCCGGTGATGGTCATCTCCGCCAGAACGCTCGACGATGCCGAAGAGACATACTTGCGCAAGTTTAGCGACTCTGTCTGGCAAAAGGGCAGCTTCAGCGCCCGGGACCTGGTAGCACACGTCACCGAGCTCCTGGATGACAACGCCACCGAGCTCCGCCATGTGGTCACAGAGCCACCGGGAAAAACCCCGCAGCCAGAGTTGGGCGACCAGCGCCCGGAATTCGGTCGTCAACGCCGCGCCCGCATTCTCGTCGTCGAGGACAATGTCTGGGAAGCCCGGCTCATGCGCCGACTGTTCGAATCACGCCCCTGGATTGAAGTGCTAGAAGCTTACTCTGCCGCCGACGCCCTGACGCGCGTGGCCGAAACTCCCCCCGATCTGATCTTGCTTGACCTCTATCTACCCGAAGAAACCGGCGAGGAAGTCATTGTTCAATTGCAAGGGGCCGGAACAGACAAAATACCCGTCCTCATCATCTCCGGTAAAGAGCTAGAGCCGGCTTTGTATGCCCATCTGGCAACCCTGGCGGAATCCATCTGGGACAAGACTACTTTGGACCGCAGCCATCTCCTGGCTCACGTGGAAAATCTACTTGCAGCAGCATAATGATGAACCTATGAACGGAAACAATCAGCCAGTGATACTCCATATCGAAGACAACTTTCATAACCGCCGACTGGTCCGCAAAATTCTCAATGCGAATGGCTATGCCGTTCAAGAGGCGGAAGATGGGCCGACCGGCCTGCAAATGGTGTACGAACTGCACCCGGCGCTCGTGCTCCTCGACATCAGCCTGCCGCTGATGGACGGTCTGGAAATCGTGGGGCGCCTTAAGGTGGATCCTAACGTGCGTCACATCCCCGTGGTAGCCGTCACCGCTTCAGCCATGGTAGGCGATCGAGAACGATTTCTCGCCGCGGGCTGTGATGACTATCTGGCCAAGCCCGTACACGCCAATGAGCTGGTAGAGAAGGTGCAGTATTACTTGCGAGAAGGCATGCCAACACAAGATGGTTGAGGTCATGCAAACTGTATTACTGATCGAAGACAATCGCTATGATGCACAACTGATAAGCACCCTCTTCAAACGTCTGCCAGAATGCCGGGTGCTGTACGCCGCCGACGCAGAGACGGGATTGACACTGGCCATGTCCGAAAGCCCCGACCTGATCCTGTTAGACCTGGGACTGCCGGACATGGACGGGCAGACTGTGGCCAGCATTCTCAAGGACATGCCCGCATCAGCTCACATCCCCTTAATTGCGGTCACGGCCTGGCCGCCGGCGACGGCGCGCGACATGGCTGAGGCCTACGGCTGTGATGGATACATCTCCAAACCTTTCAATGCGAACGCTTTTCTCGCCGAGATCAAGCGGTTTCTAAAGCAGGATAATACGGCCTCAGTGGAGACCCTTTTGTGAATCTTAGTTCCTCCATCCCAACATACCCCTCAACATCCTCCCTGCCCGAAGTGCTGCCGCCGCTCCTGATGAGACCTGCGAGCGCTTTCCCGTTGGAGGCCCTGACAGACGCCTACAATCAGACGCGCATTGACTATATCATCCCCATGCCGATGAATGTCACCCGCCTGCGCGAGTACATCCACAATTATGATGTTGCGCTGGAACATTCTGCGGTGGCCTTAGCGGACGACCAAATCCTGGGGCTAGCGCTTTTGGGGATACGCCCGCCGCGTACCTGGATCACCCGCCTGGGCGTGCTGCCGGTCAAACGTCGCCGCGGCACCGGGCAAGAGTTGATGGAATATCTGATCACCCGCTCCCAAGACCTGCAGGCGCAGCAGATCATCCTTGAGGTGATCAAGAACAATACTCCCGCCCACACGCTTTTTCGGAAGCTGGGCTTTGAGGAAATCCGCGAGCTGCTGGTCGTCCGTCGTCCGCCCCGGGCGGCTCTGCCCTCGGCGCCGCCGTATTCAGCGCGCTTTCTGCCTTCCGAGACGGCCCTCTCCCTGCTGCAGCAACGCCGCAGCTGCCCCTCCTGGCTGGACGAATTCCCCTCCCTCTGCCACGCCGGCAACATGAAGGGATTGGAAGTCCATCTGGAATCTGGGGAATGGGGCTGGGCCGTTTTTCAGCAAACGTCTTTTCAACTAGGCCGGCTGGTGCTGCAAGCCGAAACCCGAGACGAAGAAGCGGTGGTCAGAGCCTTGTTACACGCCCTGCACACCGCTCATCCCCATCACGACACCACTTACGAGAACTTGCCAGCGGCGGATCCCTACTGGCCCTTCATGCAGGAAGCCGGTTACCTGCTGTCCTTCACGCGCATCGAGATGCAACTATCCTTGAAGTGAGGCCCGCTTCAGCACAAGAGCTCCCCGGCGCTCCTCTGCGGCAGCCGACGTACGGCGCTCCGCTCCTGCAGCTTGGAACGGCGCTGCAACAGGGGCCACGACGGCGCGGGCGGTTTGCGCCAGAAATAGTACCAGAGAAGCACCCCGCCGATCAATGAGAGCACGCCGCCCCCCGCGGCGCCCAGCCAATACCAAAGCCGCTGTCGCCGCTGCGCCGCCCGGACCAGCTCACGCTCCAAATCAGCGACGAATAGAGAGGACGGCATCACCCGCGCTGAGGATGATTGCAGGGCCGCCAGCAGCGCGGCTTCCAGACGTTGCTGCTGGAAGGGTAACAGCGCTGCGGCTCCAGACGTGTTTTCGAGCAGAATGTAGCCATCCTTGGTACGCGACTTCGATTTCATCCCTTAATCCTCTTCTGCCAGGGCATGACGCAGGCTAATCAATGTGCGGTTGTACAGCGCCTTGACGGCGCCCTCCGTTTTTCCCAAAACCACCGCAATCTCGGCATTCGACAGCTGCTCGACAAATTTCAACAGCAGCAATGTCTTGCGTTCTTCCGGCAATTGCTCAAACGCAGCCAGCAAGCGTCGCTGCAATTCAGCGGCCTCGAGACGCTCCCACAGACCGCTCTCCGCTGCCAGCGCCGGGACGTCCTCCAGCTCCACCGCCGGGTGGCGGCTCTGATCGCGATAATAATTGACCAGCAGATTGTGAGCGATGCGGAAAAGCCACGCCTGAAACGTGCCATCCTGGGGCCGATACCGGGGCATCGCCCGCAGCGCCTGCAAAAAGGTACGCGAGGTCAAATCTTCCGCTTCGGCGTGGTTCCCCACATGGCGATAGTGATAGCGATAAATCCGCTCCACATAGCGCCGGTAGAGCTCGCCAAAGGCCTCTGGCTCACGCCGCGCCCTTTCGATGAGGGCGCTTTCAACATCAGGCTCAACCCTGCTCTCCATCGTCTCCTCCTCCCCGATTATACCATCAGGAGAGCATGGCTGAAGCAGCGTGGCCTGATTTGTACATTACAACACCCGGCAAGCGCTGAAGTTACGCCCGGCCGTGGCCCTGAAATGGCGCCTTTTGGCCGTAACTTTTAACCAGGAAAGGTGTTATATTTACAGATAGGAGCACCATACAAAAATTAGCTCTGAAAGGAGATCGCATATGGGACGCATCGCCATTGTCACCGACAGCACTGCAGATCTGGCGCCTGAACTGATCAAGACGCACGAGATTTCGATCATCCCGCTCAAAATCCAGTGGGGTGAGGACGCCTATGTGGACGGCGTCACCCTGGACATTCCCACCTTCTACCGCATGTTGCAAGAGCGCCAGGACTTTCCCATGACCTCACAGCCCTCCGCGGGCGAGTTCATCACTTTCTTCCGGCAGGTCGCCGAACGCTACAATGCCGATACCATCGTGGGGATCTTCATCTCCACCCTGCTCAGCGGGACGCTGGCCTCGGCGGCGCAGGCCAAAGAAGCCTTGCCCGAGCTCCGCATCGAGCTGCACGATTCCCGCTCCATCTCCATGGGGATCGGCTTCCAGGTGCTGGCCGCCGCGCGCGCCAATAAGCAAGGCGCGACAGTCGAAGAGGTGCTGCTCGCGGCGACCCGGGTCCGCACCCGCATGGAACTGCTTTTCACGGTGGACACGCTCGAATACCTGCACCGCGGAGGACGCATCGGGGGTGCGACCCGCCTGCTCGGCACGCTGCTCAACTTCAAACCGCTGCTCATGGTAGAAGGCGGGAAGATTGACGCCTGGGGCAGGGCGCGCAGTCGCCGCAAATCCCTGGAGGCCCTGGTTACCGAGGCTCAAAAGCGCCTTGCCGGCCGTCGCCCCGTGGAACTGGGAGTGATCCATACGCCGGAAGATCCCGACGCCGAGATGCTGACGTCGCTGGCCATGGACCAACTCCAACCTCAGCGCCTGTACACCGGCCTGATCTCACCGGTGCTGGGCACTCACGGCGGACCCGGCTCCATCGGGATAGTCTTCTATACCGAATCCGACGATGTGGGCATTTACGGTTGACATCTGACCGTCACCAGCTCGGCCCAAAATCACGCCGCCGTCTCGAACTGGAGACGGCGGCGTGGTGAGCCTGAGGGGTTTTATTGCTCCGGCTGGGCGATGAAGTCCGCGCGCGCGCTGGTCACCAGTTTCTCAATGGTATAGGCAGTCGTCTCGACAAAGTACTCCGAGTTGGAGCTCTTGACCACATAATTACCGCTTGCCGTCTTCGCGCCGATGGTCAGCGTGATCACCTGATCCGCGGTCTTCAGCGTGACCACGGCATTCGGACTGGCCATCCCATAAGCCGGCAATTCCGTCTTGCCCAAGGGCTTGTTGACCGCCACCGAAGCCGCCTGACTGATCAGCGTGCGAGTGGCGGCAGAATCAGCGGTTTCCCCGGCGTTGAGGTCTGCCAGCGTCCATTCTCGGGCCGCCGTGTCCTCGCCCGCAACGGCCGTAGTCGGGAGGAAAGTCAAACTGCCCTGAGCGTTCTCCAACGTCACCTGCAGCAGGGAATCCACGGGGACGCTGAGATAGCCCACCTGAATCCAGGAGGCTGGCAGCGCGCTCACCTCCCAACTCGTCAGAGCGCTGGTCAGATACGTCTCATCCTGACCTTCTACCCGGAAGTGCGTCGTGGTGTATTGCGGCGTGGTGCCCAGGTAGAGGATCTGCGCCGAGCCGTCCGCCAGTTCCAACGTCAGGCGGCGCACAAAGTTGTCTTTCCCCACCTGCAGGCGCTGATGACTGGCTTCCGTCCGGGTCACCAGGCGATCGCTGGTCAGTCCCACGACCTTGTCCAACAGCGACGTGATCGTGCTGGCGTTCGCCGGATAGTCCTCCGCGTCCGGCAAAACCCAGCCATCGCCAGAGCGGCGCAGGTACACCGAATTCCCGTCACTGTCGGCAATCCGCAGGGCAACGACATCCTCAGTCTTGAGATCGGGGAAGGCGCGTTCGCCGCTGCCGCTGGCCACTGTACGCGGCCAGAACACGACGGCGATCAACACCAGTTGCACCAGCAGGACACCCGCGAGGATTTGTTGATGGCGCTTCATGCCTCCACCTCCTTCACATCAGTCGTGTGTGAATCTGCGACATGCCTGGGCTTCAGGGGGGCGTCGGGCACTAAGGCCATCGGCTTTTCATTGCGCCGACGGACGCTTCCCACCACACTCACCGCAATCAACGCCAGGAACGCTACCACGTAGTTAGCCGCTTCCACCATGGAGCGCTGCTGATCGTCCAACGCCGCCAACACGCGCACCGACGTGCCCCGAGCGCGGATGCTCAACAGATCGAGGTCCTCGGTCGCCCAGGCAACAGCATTCTGGATCAACTTGAGATTGTTCTGATAGCGCTCCCCCGACAGTTGCGATGAGAGACTGAAGATGATGTCATCCAGGAATTCGGAACTGCCGACGACCACCAGGCGCGCGGCAGCCGGTGACGTCGTGATGGTGCCCATCGTTTGCGTCATTGCCGTCGTCGCCGTAGAACTCGTCGTCGCCAGCGGCGAGGGCTTGCCGCTGAAAGCGCTCTCGAAGGACCCCTGGATCACCACCGCCAACGGATAGCTCTGCCGGGTCTCACCCAACGGGAATCCCAGCTCCGGATACTGATCCAGATCCGGCACGATGGTCGGGGCGGCGCCCAGCTGCGTCGGATCGCCGACCACTTTCCACGAGGCCGGTGTAGATTGTAGCAGCACTGTCACCTCCCGGTTGGCGTTCTTCGTCTCATCCACCACCAGCGGCGAGACCCAGTTCAACGTCACCGCCGGGAGGTTGGAGATAATGGGGTGACCTTTCGCCATGCCGTCGGCGCGCACATCCACGAAGAAGGGGTAAGGGACGGCCTGAATCTCCTGCACCCGGTACCCACTGACCTCGCGCTGCACAACCACGGGGAAGGGTTCGTTGCGGGTGTCGAGCAC
>Ga0116191_1002803_pt1 | contig 13037 bp, 10 predicted proteins | sample AD_UKC111_MetaG_FD_89897 | JGI IMG/M metagenome (GOLD analysis project Ga0116191, IMG submission 89897) | Active sludge microbial communities of municipal wastewater-treating anaerobic digesters from Hong Kong - AD_UKC111_MetaG | ecosystem: Engineered > Bioreactor > Anaerobic > Digestate...
CCCTTAATGGCTTTGCATTGTACTCTCACCTGGGATACTAATGGAACGGATGTGGATTTTTGGATTACCGATCCCAACGGCGAAAAATGCTATTATGCTCATCGCCAGACGGCAAGTGGTTTAGCTCTTGATGTTGATGATACAAATGGCTATGGTCCTGAAAATATAACGACGCAAAATGTAATTCCGGGAGATTATTTGGTGCAGGTTCATTATTACAGTGACCATGATTATGAAAATGCTATTGGTACCAATTGTGTGGTTGTTATTCGTCAGGCAGGACTTCCGACTGTGAACTATTACGGCTATTTATCTGATACCGGAGATTTATGGACAGTAACTACTCTGCATTATGACAGCGTAAAGGGTTGGAGTGTTAAACCGAATAGCAACTATTGTAAAATTAACCCTAATACTATGCCGAAAAAATAGTTAGAATGAAAAATTGAGAATGTAAAATGTAAAATTAATTTGACTGGGTAATCGGGTAGATTTACGGTTTATAAGGTTGATTTTCTTTAAAAGCCAGAAGGGGACATAATTATAGCGATGGCGGTGTAAGCCCCTCGTAAATTTTGCGAAGTACCCCTGGGAGGTTTTGGCTTACAATTTTCACCTGCCTTCAATGAATACACAACCCACTAATTATTACACTTACAACCGAACTTTTACAGGTTTAGAATTCAAAAATTGTGAGCTAAAACAAAACAAGAACTGAGAAACAAAGCGTTGGAATTTACACCAACCTTTGCGACACAACTTTCACTTTTTCCTTGACCTAAATTTAGCAAATATTTATCTGGAAATAGCAAGGGAAGATATGAAATATTTAGAAATAAAGGCTTTTTATCTAATTGATCAACCTATCGGAATGATAGCTGATTTGTCTTCCGCAATTAGAGGTTTGTGGGGGAGAGGTTTACATAAAATATACTGTTATCAGAAGCAATTGGAATGCAGTTCCTGCCCTTTGGATAATTGCACATATTATGTCCTATTTGAGAAACAACTTTCATCTTCCGATCAATATCATCCCTACATAATTCAATCCAGAGTTGTAAATCCTTTTCTAATTGAAGCCAAGTTTAAATTTTTCGGCTGGGTTTGTGATCATTCGGAAAAGCTTATTTATTCCATTATTAATACCAATAATATGCTTCTAAAGAGGGAAGGTAATTCATATAGATTAACCCTGCAGAAAATTGAGGATATGAATTCCAACCAAATTTTTAGTGCAGATAGTGAAATGATTACTCGTCCTAAGCTAAAAATGCTTTCTTTCCGGCCTGAGGAAGTTTCCTTATTGGAGATTAACTTTACTACTCCTTTACGCCAAAAACATCAAGGCAAGTTGATGAGTGAATTTATGTGGGAACCCTTTGCCAAGAGTTTAATCAATAGAATTCGTTTCCTAAATGAACATTTCAACAGCAATGAACTGAATATTCCAGAACAGATTAATATAGATGGAACCACCATAAAAGAAGAAAATACCTATTGGAGCGAAAAAATTAGGGTTTCCTTCCGACAGGAAAGTAAAATGAGCATTGGCGGATTGCTGGGCAATGTTGTTTTAGCCGATGTTTCTCCCGAAATGATAGGTATGCTGAAATTAGGCAGATACTTACACACTGGTAAACAATGCACTTTTGGTAATGGCGAATTTGCCTTGCGCAACTTATCCCAAAATCAATCGGTTACAGAAAATAAATCCACACCAAACCAAAATAAGGAAATATTTTTGTCAGATAAATCTCCACCCTAAGCATATAACTAAATAGGAATACAAAATTCCCAAAAATACTTCATTAGGAGGTAAAGATGAAATATAAAATAATTAAAATCGTCCTTATCGTTGCAAGCGCTATTGCAACTATGGGCAAAACATTTCTTGAAACAACCCAAAAAGTTGAAGAATAAGGGGTGATTATGAATTTATCAATTCATCATATCGTCTTCGCTGCCTTAATGCATGATGTAGGAAAAGTAATTCAAAGGTCAGGAGCTTCCGATGTCCCTAAATATTTAAAAAAATGTAGGGAAGATCCTAAGTATGGTTACCTTACCTATAAACATGCAATGTGGACTGCGGATTTTTTGGATAGGTATCCGCTTAAATTACCGGAAAAGAATTGGGAATCAATTGTAGAATTAGCCAGCTCTCATCACTGCAAGGATTCCTGGGAATTGCATAACTATGATCACTATCTGGATATGATTATGCAAGCGGATAATATTTCTTCCAGTTGGGATAGAGAAAAGCCGGAAGAATCATCTACTGACAAGCAACGCTATCTGAAAGCTCCACTCTATTCAGTTTTCAGTAAGATAAGCACTGGGGAAAATACAACTGCAACTAACTCTACTCAATGGACATATCCCTTACAGAAGTTGACTCCGGATAATGCTTTTCCTAAGGAAAGCAATGATTTAATTGACCAAAGTGCTGCTTACAAAGCTCTCTTTGATAGCTTTAAAAAGGATTATTCAACTTTATGTGAATATTATAATGAGTTAGCAAAGAAAAATATAGCTACTTTTGAGAGGGAACATTTTCCTCAATTTATTGATGCCGTTGATAGCTTGCTGAAAACCTATTTCTGGTGTGTTCCGGCAAATACGATGGAATCAACTCCCATTGGTTCTTTATATCATCATCTGCATAATAGTGCTGCTATTTCCGCAGCTTTATATGCTCAAGATGAATGTAAAGAACAGAGTGAACCTCCCTTTATGATTATTGCCGCTGACTTGAATGGTATTCAGAATTACCTTTACGACCTCAATCCGGAAAATTCTTCCAAAGCCAGTAAGCTCTTACGTTCGCGTTCTTTTCAGATTCAGATGATTATGGAAATGTTGGCGGATAAAGTTATCAATGAACTTGGCTTAAGCCACTTAAGCATTATTTCCAGTCAGGGTGGAAAGTGGTTTATTCTTGCTAATAACTCTAAAGAAAATAGACAAAAATTGGAAGAAGTGAAAAGGACTGTAAACGCGGAAATGTTTACCAGATTTCTGGGCTTGGTTAGTATTAATCTTAGCTGGGAAACAAAACTGGGCTTGGCTGACCTGAGGAAAGAACATTTTATTAACACAATGAATAGGGTGTATGAGTTCTTGGAAAAAGAAAAAATGAATAGGTTTTCGGCTTATCTGCAAAAGGATAATCAGTGGCAAACCGAAAACTTCGTTATCAATCACGATAATCTTTATTCAGACCAATTATGCGATTTTTGTAAAAGGCGAAATAGCGATAAAGAATCATCTGAGATTTACCAAAAATATGAAAGTCCGGAAGAAGAAAACCCCCGTGTTTGCCATCATTGCTTACAGGAAATTAACTTAGGGAGAAATCTGGCTGCGGATAAAAATAAATTATTTAAGATTTGGCAGGGTGAAGAAGATGAAAATACTTACATCCATTTTGCCGGAATGAACTTTTCTCCGGTAAAAGCAGATGAAGCGGATGAGCTTAAAGGAAAAGTGCACTATTTTTGCCTTAGTGAAGAAAACGAAAACCTCCAAATTCCCAAACGCTATCTTGCTACCCAAGTTCCCATAAAAAATGGCAAGGTTTCTACTTTTGATGAAATTGCCAAACACAATGAAGGTTTGCAAGCCAATGCTGTTATGAAAGGAGATGTAGATAACCTTGGTTATATTATAAGCCGCGGTTGGCAAAAAGATGATTCTGGAAATCCCATTTGCTCCATCACCGAATATTCAACCCTGTCCTTTATGCTGGATTATTTCTTCAGTGCCTATCTACCCGCTCTGATAAAAAAGCAATATCAGGATTCCATTTATACCATTTATTCCGGTGGAGATGATTTCTGCTTAATTGGAGCTTATGAAAAAGTAATAGCTTTCGCTTCAGAACTAAATGAAAAGTTCAATGAGTTCTGCGCTAAAAATCCGGATATTCATTTCTCTGCAGCAATTACTTTGGCTCATTCCAAAGAGCCAATAAAGTTCTCAATTAATTCTACAGAATTAAGATTGAAAGACGCAAAGGCTGAAGCAGATAAGAATTCACTTCATCTTTATGAGACAATTGTAAAATGGAATAAGTTGCCTGATCTGTTGGATTTTGCCAGTAAATTAAAAAGATGGTTAGATCAAGAAGAGCTAACTCTTCAATTCCTGTATCGCTTGCTAACCTACCATCAAATGTATCTGGAAACCCTGAATAAAGAAAATGTAAACTATCGCAACTTTTTGTATGAGTCCCTTCTAAACTACGATATCAAAAGGAATATAGAAAAAATGAAGGACAATAAACTTACAAATCCGGAAATTGTAAATAAACTTAGAAGTTTAACCGGTTTGGAAGAGGGAAACACAATGAAGTATTTAAGAATCCCTCTCTGCCATACAATTTACAAAAACCGCAAAAAAACAAGAACGATAAAAACAAAGGAGAATAACAATGTATAACAACCAACAAAATCGTAATACCCCACCCGATAGTGTAAAGAAACAATATGGACCCTTTTTTAAAGAGGACGGTTCTTTAATTCTGGACTGGGTTGGCGAAAAAGCACAAAAAATCTCACAAGAGATATCTGATGCAAGATATGGTCTTACGGCAACGGGATTAAGAAATTTCTACAATGAATTTCTTAGAATACGTAATTTACCTGCAAGTCATAGTGAAGAAAAGAAGATATTGATCAAGCTACTAATTGCTAAAGTTAATTACAAAAAATTAACTAATAAAGCACCTGATATCTTCGCTAAATTTATTACTGAATTAATTACTGAAGTCGGAGACGACTTGGGAAAATTTGAAAAATCTTGTTTAATTATGGAAGCCGTAGTAGGTTTCAATCCAAAAAAATAATATATAAGGAGAATAAAAATGTTAACGACCAATATAATAACGGGAAAGATACTACTTAAGAGTGGTTTACACATTGGTGGCAATAAGGATACTATGCAAATTGGTGGAATTGATAATCCTGTAATAAAAAATCCCTTAACTAATATGCCCTATATTCCAGGTTCTTCTTTAAAAGGGAAGATGAGATTTTTACTGGAACATTATTATGACCTTGTTCAAGTCGATGGTAAAATACCAGGATTAGAAGTTGACGGAAAAGAAAATAAAATAGCAGTAATCTTTGGACATCTTGAGCATACTGAAGATAGTACTGATACCAAACCAACCCGGATTATTTTTTCCGATTGTAATATTATTGGAGCAAGAGAGGAAGATGGTAATATTAATAGCAATATTGAATCGCTAAAAGAGAAAATGCTTTCCACTTTTGTAGAAGCAAAAACAGAAGTAGCGATTAATAGAATAACCGGCACAGCTCAGGGTGGAGCATTAAGAACCATAGAACGAGTTCCTGCAGGTGTAGTTTTTGATTTGCATATTGTGCTAAAAAATTACGAAAAAAGTGATGAAGATAATCTGGAAATAATCAAAAAGGGCTTGAAGCTTTTAGAAAATGATGCTTTGGGCGGTTCAGGTTCCAGGGGTAGTGGTAGAATAGAATTTTTCGATCTTCAGGTTGATGGAGCTTCTATAGATTTAAAATCAATTCAGCTGTAGGAGGTCGTAATGACTACCTGGAAAATATCCTGGAAACCCTTATCTTCTCTTTCCACGCCTTTGCAGAGTGATACAATCTTTGGTCATCTTTGCTGGGCTGTAAATTACCTGTGGGCAGAGAAAGATAAGAATAAACTTACGGACTTCTTAAATGCTCTTAAGAAAACTCCTTGTCTAATATTATCTTCAGCTTTTCCAGCAGGTTCTTTACCCAAACCGGTTATTCCCGTAAAGGATGAATTATTGGATGATCTAAGGAATATTTTAAAAAATGAGCTGAAAGAAATAACTGATTTGGAAATTTCTCAAGTGCTTAAGGATTTGAAAAAAGATAAGTGGATAAAAAGACAAGACCTTCAAGAAGGGAATTTTGTCTATAATATAAAAAATGATTTGAAATCTTTATCACTGATGAAAGGTAAAGAAATACTAAAAAACAGAGGAATCCGCAAAGTTTATCCTAAAAATGAAGAGGAGATAATAGAGTTTCACAATATGATAGATAGGATAACTGGCACCACTATCGGAAGCGGAGAATTATTTGCTAGTTCTACCGTATTTTATAATGACATCAGCTTTGAATCCTGGCTGGATACTGATTATTTTGGCGAATCTGAAATCAAGGAAATATTCCATTTCATTGAACAAAATGGATTTGGTAAGGACAAAAACACTGGTAAAGGAAAATTTGAAATAACAGTTGAAGAATTTCATTGGCAGGATTGTCCTCAGAATAATGCTTATCTTAATCTTTCCAATATGGTTCCCGGTTCAACGGATAGCACTATTGCATCCTATAATTCTAAAACTAAGTTTGGTAAAGTAGGAGGTGATTATGCCACTTCTAAGACCCCCTTTAAATATCCGATATATATTATTGAACCAGGAGCTGTATTTTTTGCAGAAGGCAAGGATAAAAAACCGGTAGGTTCTTTACTTAGTAATATTCATCCGACAGAAAATATTGTTCAAAATCTGTATTCTTACAGTATACCAATTATGATTAAAGGGAGCTAAAAATGAAACCGATAAAATTTCCCTTTCGTATCAGCCCCATAACTCCTTTTCATATTGGCAATGGAACGGAGTATGATCCCTTAACTCTAATTATCAAAGATAAAGTAGCTTACTTTATAAATCAAATAGAATATATTCGTTTTCTTTTAGCTAAAGATAAAAAGGCCTTGGAAAGACAGCTGGAAGGTTCTAATATAAAGCAAATACATAAATTCTTTTCTGCCGCCTTTGATCCTGAAGCCAAAGATACATATTTCTTTTCTTATCCTGTTAAAAATGATGTGTATGAAACCTATATAAAAAGGATGGATAATATTCAAAGTCAGGGATTTGTTCAGGCATTTATTCGTTCCACTTTAAATATGCAACCCTACATTCCGGGAAGTTCTATTAAAGGAGCTATTAGAACAGCTGTTCTCTCTAATTTATGTTCCGATAAAAATAAAATTCTCCAAGATAGAGATACAGATAAAGCTGATAGAAAAACTCAAGCAATATTACTGGAATATTGGAATAGAGAAAGGAATACTTCTGATATTCCTTCCGATCCCTTCAAATTTGTTAAATTTGAAGACATTCCTTGGAAGAACGAGTGGATAAGAATATTTTTAGTGGAAATTACAACTCCACCTGAAGCTGCTGGTATTCGTAAAAATCCTTTTCAAGGTGGTTATCAAACCAAAGAAAGCAAGAGGGAACCTAAAATACCTATACTTATGGAAGTTGCTCTCTCCAGAAATGAATGGGTAGTGGATTCGGAATTAACTGTTTTAGTTATGGATAAATATAATAGTGGGTTAAAGAAAATTTTGCCGTCTGGTCCTAATGATATAAAACCCTTGTTAAAAATTGTTAATGACTACTACAAAAAACAGATAGATAAAGAATCTGAATACTACAAAAGTATGAATCCCTCTGCGCAGAAAAATTATGAAACAATCAAGGGTTTATTTCAAAGTGTAAAAGATAATGAGTGTATCATCAAGCTTGGTATGGGAACAGGTCAAAATTATTGTTCCTATGCTGTAATGAATTATCAACCTAAAAGCAGAAAGATGGTCAATAATCTACCTATGGGTTGGATGAGATTAACTTTTTAATATAGAGGAGAAAAAATGAATTCTATTATCCTTTCGCCGGTTGGCACCAGTATTTTTACAAAAGGGGAGTTTCCCCACGAAATTAATAAATTCTCTAACTGCAAAAATTTAGAAGAGATTCCTTCCGACCGGCGAGAGGAAATTTCTTCTTATATTCAAGAGGTAAAAGAATTGTTGCTGTCTTCCTCCTTGGAAAAGGTTAAAGAAAGGTCTGCCGAGCTGAATGGCATTATTCGTTTTTATAATGATAATCTGCATAATGCCGAAAAGGATATTCATTATTTGTTACCGAGTGATACTTATATTGGAAGAAGTGCCTGTGAGATAGTAAAAAGTTTTCTGCAAAATTATGTTAAAGATGTAAGGATTATGGAGATTAAGGATTTGCAGACCTACGATTGTGAAGGATTTCAATATGCATTAAGTGATTTGGTTAGCCAAATAATGACTATTAAAGAAGGGTTACTTTCCGGTCAAAAATTAATCTTTAACCTCACTGGCGGTTTCAAATCCATTCTTTGCTTTCTGCAATCGCTGGGGATGTTTTACGCTGATGAAACAGTTTATGTATTTGAATTTTCCGATTCTTTGTTAAGGATACCGGCTTTACCTGTAAAGTTAGTTCCTTATGATTATCTGAAAGGGTATATAACTGTTTTTCGCCGTTTGCACAATGGTTTGTCTGTTACTGAAGAGGAATATAATAAAATTCCGGAGAGTTTAATTCTCAAGCTTTATGGTGAACCAACTCTTTCTGCTTATGGAAAGATTGTTTGGGATAATTTCCGCAAAGAACTCTATTCCGAAAAGCTGTTGGATTCCATAAGCCCCAAGGTAAAATATTCTGAGAGTTTTAGGAAAAGTACTAAGAACTTGGAGAAAGACCGTTTTTATAATCTGAATATGCGTATTGATGAAGTCAGTTGCTTTATGGAAAAGGAAAATAAACCCAATCCTGCTTCTTTAGACCTGAAAAAATTAGAAATCCCTAAAGGAATTAGTACTCACGAATTTGACGCTTGGGCAGATAAAGATGCTAAAAGGGTCTTTTGTCATTTTGAGAAGGATACCCTTATTTTAGATATTCTTTTGGAGGGCTTACACTAATTGCCTTATTTTTTTATTCGGCTTTTATGTCTGCTACCGATAATAGTTAAACGGAAAACGCATTCTGCATCTTTTCAATTCGTCCTACAATATTTCTACGCCTTCTGCGATCAAATGACTCGTTTTACCCATTGAAATGATTAATTGGCTCATATTTTAGCTCATAAATTTAAAATCTTATCCAGTGAGAACATACACCGATATTTTGGCTCTTCAGCATTAAACTGATAGTGATAAACATCAATTGGCAAAAAATGTCCTACAGCAATTCCCAAAGCCATACAAAGTGCGGTAGGAGCTGTCTGAAACAAATGAATTCTTTCCCAATGATATTCTTGTCTGGCTGTATTTAAGGCAGAATTTATTTCTTGCAAATATGGCAGCCAGTTTTTGCTTGTTTCCATTACCCCCTGATTTTCTCTGGCTTGTATAATTAAGAAATTATTTATCTGTAATTGTTTTTTACAATATGCTTTGGCTTCTCCAATCGGATTATGGCTTCCCAGATAAATAATGAAACCCAGTTCGTTTTTATGTGGCTCATTAATTAATAGTTCGCTTTGGATATATTGGTAGTCCTCTTTTTTAACAGAAACATTTTTTAGTTGCCTGGCATTTTCTTTTCCGTATAGGGTAAAAACCTCGTGGTAAGTAGTATTGGAAAATTCCATTTGTAAAATACTAACTGCTCTTTTAAATCCGAAAAGAGCACCAATACCCAATTGCAAAGTGCTTATTTGTCCGGCATAAAACCATAAGACCTTCTTGGGCATCACCTTATCTTCCAGAAGTTTGAATCTATCTTTCACCTGTTCTTGCAGCAATTTTTGCCATGCATTGGCTTCAAAAGGAAGAATGCCATTACCGAAAATAGCCAGGTCACTATTTGTGATACCGTAAAAATCTTCCAATAGTTCATAGCTAAACCAGCTGAATTTTTCCTGTACTTTCTGTTCCATTGCTTTTTGCCAACGCTTTAGTTCATTCTCTTCACCTTGATATTGAATAACAGGCAGGGGAATGGTTTCAGTATTTAACCAGGCATCCAGCTGTTCAATTTTTTTTATTCTATGCACCAGATTTTGGCAGCATCGTTTTTTGTATTCAATTTCTTCTGCTGTAATAATTTCTCCTGAAGGCAAAACAATACCGCTATAGGCAATTTTAGCCATCTGATTTTCATCTTTTGCCAGCAAAGTTGCCAAAACTGCCAGTTGCCAGGAATTTCCCTGTATATTTTTATTAAAACCGATAAGGCAGTTTTGCTTTCCTAATTGTGCCAAATAGCCGAAGTTTTCAATTTTATCGCCTAAAATGGCTAATGCTATCGGTTCCTCGGATTTCAGTTTATATACAAATACTTTTGCTAAAAAAGCATTTTTCTGGCTATCTACCGCTGGGAAAAGACCTATTTTAGGTTGTTGCTGGCTAAGGGATTTTAGTTCGTTTACCGAAATTCCCCAAAGCTTACTTAACTGGGTTAAATATTTTCCCTTAGCGGAAAGCCAAAGCAGAGCATTCAATTTTATATAAGGATTGCTTGCTTTTTCCAGTAAATTATAAACCCACTCTTCATCATCTTCTGAAACTCTATCTTGCTGAATGTATTGCAAAATTATAAATTCAGCTTCTGCCGAACCGCTTTTTAAATATTTATCGGCTGTTTCGTTAAATTTTGGCATTTTTCTTATTTCCTATTCCTCGTAACTTTTTTTGTTCTGTCTTCATTTCTTATATTCAAAATCCTGTAAATCCTTTTTATCCTGTTCATCCCATACCTATTTTCTCTCTGCCCTCAGCTCTCAGCCCTCAGCCAAAATCATCCCCTCCCTATTCTCATTTTTAATCTGTGTAAATCCGCTTAATCCAGTCATCTGCGTTCCATTCTTTTTTTATCCCAAAAAACCCTTTTATCCTTTTCATCCCCTACCTATTTTCTCTCTGCTCTCAGCTCTCTGCCCTCAGCCAAAATCATCCCCTCCCTATTTTCATTTTTAATCTGCGTCATCTGCGAAATCTGCGTGAACCCTTCCTTCAAAGCACCTTTAGCTTAATGTCCAAAAGGTCTTGTGCCTGTTTTGGTAAAAAGTGAACAAAACTTGCCAGGACAATTTGTTTAGGCAATTTTCCTTTAAACACTATTATATCTCCACAACGAATTTCCGCTTTTTTATCAATCAGATTTTCATCCGGAAGCAATAGCAAATTATGGCATTCATCTTTTTGCAATGTATAATTCTCGGTAAAATAGGCATAGTTATTGAACTCCTTCATCTCGGGAGAAATAATTCCCATAGCAAATTGTGTTATATTTTGATCGGCAGCCGCAAGTTGCAAAGTATCTTCAGGTTTTCTTTTATATTGCAGTTCAATCTGGGGAATCCAAATTAAGGGATTGCTTTGTCTGCATCTTAATTCCAAGGTAATATTATGTTCCATAATCCGGAATTTGTTTTCTGGACTTTCCAGGTCTGTATTTCTATTTTTATTACTTGGATGTTCTTTTTTCAGTTCTAATTTCAACTTCTCCAAATTCTTTCTTTCAATAAAATCCAGTTCTATTGCCTCTTCAATTTCTTGTTCTGTAATATAAAAGTAGTTATCTGTTTCCAGAATGTATTTTCCGTTGTCGGTTGCAAACAAAATATCAAATTCACTGGCAAAAACAGTATAGGGGCTTAATTTATAAGCTAAATACCAATCCTTTTCCCTTTCGTTTATTATTATACAGCAAATTAAATAATCGTTATTTTCCAGCATTATAATCCTACCGGGTAATTGCTCGGGATACTGTTTGGGTTCTGGAAAACTGAATTCTGCATCTTCAGGCAAAAATAATTCCCTGTCTTCAATGTCCATTGGAGCTGTTTTTGTTACTTTTTTTATGCCTTCCAGATATGCTTGGTATAAAAGTTCTTTATCTTTTTCGTTCATTATAAACTCCTTATCTTTATTCGCCCTTTTCTTTTTTATATGTAGGGTAAGGTGGACAGCTCTGACATATTTTTTTTAGGAAGTCATTAATAAAAAGGCGTCCTACATTGTTATCAAAATTATTGTTTTCCAATGTCTGTTTAAACTTTTTTCTGATTCTTTCGTGCAGTTTATAGATATTGTCCCTACTTTCATCAGTTAGACGCTTTGTTCCACCTTTACTTTGTTCTTCCAATTCGTGGCATAAAACATTTATTTCTCTTTTGTCCCATTCTTCATTTATTATAATTACCAGTAGTTTAGCTTTATATCGGTTTACAATATCATATTGAATATAGGGTAAATCTATAAATTGTTTATTGTTGTAATTTCCACAGTATTCTTCTTTTAAAATATGAGTAATCTTGTCTTCCATAAATTCGTTAATAAATTCTTCCACACAATGCTTTGAAATATTTTCCGCAGTTTTGTAAAGATATTTGCCAAAGTCCTCTTCCTTACTCAATTCTTTTTCCTTCTTTTTTAGCTTGTCTACTTGAGGCAACATCTTCAGAATTAATTTTCCCATTAAAGAATAATACATTTCTCCCTCATCCAAACCTGCCTTGCTACATAAATCTTTCAGCAATTTAAACTGACCAGGTCTTTTACCCGCAAACATCCTTATTAGTGTAAAAATTTGATATTGTATCATTTGATCGCTGTCCAGCAAATTCGGTTGTTTCAGTACTACCCATAAGGCATTTTCCAAAGAAATTATGTCTTTATCATTTTCTCCATCATTTAGCCATTTTTGGTAACCTTGATTGAGAGAATTTTTCTTTTCCATACTGATTTCCTCCTTTTGCATTTATTCCCTTATGAAATAGCTTTGTTTTTTTGTCAATCAAAACAGTTTGCTTTACTTTGCACTTTGAACTCCCGCACTCCTGCACTTTGAACTTTGAACTCCTACACTTTTTTCTTACTTAGCTGTGGTGGAGATGCCGTGGTGTATCTTTGGCTTTTTGCACTCTATCACCATTGCATCACCACGGTAGCTAATAGGGTAAGGTCTAAATCTATTAGTTATTTTGCGCTCCACTCTTGGTTGTCTAAAAAATTTGTCCAATTTTTTTCCCTTCTCCCCATATCTAAAAAGTAGAACTGTGTAATTATTAGTTAAAAATTCCAGAATAAAAACAAACAAAGGAGTAAAAGATGATTTTAGATAACATCACTAACTTGGGAAGTAAAGAAATCAAGTTTTCGGAAAATGAATTTCATTCTTTCCGGGTGCGTTTTAATAATCTTTTTATTAAAGAAGATATTGAAAC
>Ga0116191_1002804_pt1 | contig 13031 bp, 14 predicted proteins | sample AD_UKC111_MetaG_FD_89897 | JGI IMG/M metagenome (GOLD analysis project Ga0116191, IMG submission 89897) | Active sludge microbial communities of municipal wastewater-treating anaerobic digesters from Hong Kong - AD_UKC111_MetaG | ecosystem: Engineered > Bioreactor > Anaerobic > Digestate...
ATACAATATGAAAGAAGTCTAACAACTGCTTTGACCTGTCATTGCTATTGTCACAAAACTTGCAGTCGCTTCGCTCGGCAAGTTTCGCGCCAATTGACGCAATGCAGGTCAAGCCAATGTTAGCTGGACGCCTTCGGCGCCCTAAAAGAGAAATGATGAAGATATTATCTTGGAATTGTAATATGGCTTTTAGAAAGAAAGCAGATATTATTGCTACTTATAAACCAGATATTGCCGTTATTCCTGAATGTGAATGCAGAGATGTATTCGAAAAGAATGGAATAGATTTAGGTAGTAGTAATTTTATTTGGTATGGAAAAAATAAGAATAAAGGTTTAGGGGTATTTTCTTTTGGAGAATATTCTATAGACCTTTTGAATCATAATGAAGAATATGAATATATAATTCCAATAAAAGTTAAGCATAATAAAAAGTCATATATTTTATTAGCCACATGGACACAATTTGTAAATAGAAGCATATATAATAGTTATGTTGTTCAAGCTGCAAGAGCATTTAAACAGTATTCAGAATATTTAGAAGATCCTAATGTTATCATTGTAGGAGACTTCAATAGTAATTCAATATGGGATCTTGAGTCAAAAAAAGAATACAATCATTCAGATATGATAAAAATATTAGAAGAATACAATATTTACAGTATCTATCATGAGTTAAATAATAAAAGTCAAGGTGAAGAAGAGGAAGCTACCTTGTATATGCAACGGAATAAACAAAAACCGTATCATATAGACTATTGCTTCTGTAAAATGGATAATATTCATAAACTTAAAAAGTTTAGCATAGGAAAGTACGACGATTATATAAGTAAAAGTGATCATATGCCTTTATTCATTGAATTCGAAGAGAATTGAAATAGCTAACAAACGCTTCAACCGGATAATTCCTTTGTCACGTTTTGTGCAGTCGCTTCGCTCCTTATGCACAAAAAGCGCCAAGTCCTTCGGGAGCGGAATGCAGGTTATCCAAACGTTAGATCGACGCTTTGCGCAGGATATATAATGCAATTTGTAGTGCTCCCCTACTTTTCAGACCATTTATGCTACTAATTTATTCCTGACCCTGGATGTCCCCAAATTTCTTTAGATTCAGGCTTCGATGCCAAGACATTTGTTAACCTTCATAAATCTATTCCTCTAACTTTGCTTCAAGCTCCGATTTGAAGTCCTTGTAAGCACCATTCCTGAGCGCCTTGAAAAAGAGGTCAAAGCTCTCAGGGGAGAGGAATTTGAAATAATACCTCTGCTCTTTCTGCAAGTCGTTGACTCTCACAAAATGTCCTTTGGCATAGCGGAGCTTAGCTCTATTTTCATCAGAGACATCGTTGTCCATTTTAATTTCCACTACAATAATGTCATTGCCCTTCTTGATAAAGAAATCAGGGTTGAAACTTCCCTGCTTGGGATGCTCCCCCTTGCGCCAAGAGTATTCAATACTGTAGAAGCCGACATCCAGGGACTTGATCCAAGCATCTATCGCCCTGGCCATCTGCTCATCAGTCAATCCACGAATGAACTTGCGCTCAGGCTCGTAGGAAGCAAACACGACATTGAGCGGGGTCTTGAAGTTGTATTTGTTCGTAACCTTAATAAGGGCCGATCTCGGAAGGCTCTCATCCTCGTCAAGCTCTTTCAGCAACTTTCTATCCGCCTGTTCACCCGTGCTCATAGAGTAGTCATCCCAAAACACCGTGCTATCACGCCGGAGCGATCCCACGCCTAATGAGTTATTTTTGATCTCGCTGGTATTGATCTTGACCAGGTCCTTTGCCTCAATCTTGAGCCGAAGGCTCTTTGTCCCCTTTCTTCGGATCACTCCAAATGCGGCCAAGGTCTTATTGCGGTTCGCCTCGCTCACCTTGCCGCTATTGTCTTTGATTTCCTCAAGAGATTTTCTTATAATTTCTGCGATTTTGATCTCAGGGAATTCCTCGCTATAGGGGGTCCCTGCCTCTTGATCGAAGATAAGAAGGCGATTTAATACATCATGCGCCACTTCTTCAACCGAATACATATTGAACTCAATCAGCGTCTTCTTTATATCCTGCTCTCCGGAGATCGCCTTGGCGTAGGTAGTGCTGATTTCAATCTCCTCTGCCTGGCTCGAATAGGTGATATAACCTTTCTTCAGAATTTCATAGGGGTCTTCCTGGGGATACTCGACCTCCTCCTCGTTTCGCTTGTAATCAATGTTGTAGAGATCAAAGTTGTAATCCTCTTTCTTTTCCACGGGATACGAATTGATGTGCTTCTCAATCTCCAAGACTTCATCTACCAGGTGTTTGATGCTTCCCGACCACTTGTCGTGATTGAAAACGGTGACGACAGGTTGATTGCCCCTGTAGACCTCAGGCACCCTCAATCCCCTCCCCAGGACTTGAGCGATAAGAAGTTTTGAGTTAAATGCCCGCTCCTCGTGCGGGACAATCTGAAAGACATTTTTCACGTCCCAGCCTTCGGAGAGCATACTGACGGAGGTAATCCACTCGATCGAATTGTCATTGTCGTCCACCCTTCGCAGGATGGGGATATTGCTCTTGTGCTCGTTCGCAGAGGTTACGATCAAGACCTTCTCCGCTGCTTGTTCCTTGCTGATGTTTTCCTTTTTGGCCAGGAAGGCAATCAGTTTTTCAGTGAGGCGCTTGCAGGTGGCAATGTCCTTGGTGACCAGGATGGTGATAGGTTTCACCTTGTGGTATTTGATTGTCTTATTCTCAATGTGATTGTCGTAAATCTTTTGAAACTTCTCGTCCTCGCTCCCTGAAGAATCCTCCGCCACATAGCGGATAGATTTAACAAACTTCGCCTCGATGGCATCCCTCAAAGAAAAGCGATGGATTACATCGGTGAAATATTCATCTCCGATGTAGCAGGTGCCCGAAACATTCACGATAAATTTGAACCCGTATTTTTGATCAAGCAAAAACTCCTTCCATTTTTTGAGAGCCGTATCGGAGGGGCTCATCAGATGGTGGGCTTCATCATTCAATACCAGCGTCCGCTCCCCTTTCCCTGTCAGACTGTCTTCAATAGCGGACTTGGTGTTTATATAGGTGGCGTGAATGTTCTCGATGCAGATGTCCCCCTTTTGAATAGTGTTGGAAGCGTTGATAATGCGCGGGTTGGCAATCTTGGAATCAGCAGGCAGAAGGTCTTTTAGGGTCCTATCGGCGGAGAGGCTCCGAAACTTCTCCGTCAAACCTGCTTCGATGGTGTTAGAGGGACACAGGACTAATACCTGATCCACGGCCCCCTCGGCAAGCATTATGCGGGCAATACCATACATCACATAGCTTTTGCCCGTGGCCGTGGCATGATCCAGGGAGCAGGAGAGCTTATCTGGCAATTGCAGGACGCCCCTAAACTCCTCGAGGGATGAGTACTTTTCCTGAAGTTTAGGATTGTTACGGTAGTTTTCCTCAGCCAGTTCACTTAGGTTTTGGTATTCGCCGCCAAGGAAATAGCGCACCGTCTCCAGGATCGCCTCCTTCTGATACTCCCTGTCCCCGCAGAGGGCATCTAGAAAAGCCTCGTACTTATTCGGGTCAAACCTCTTCGAGTCGCAGTTGGGGGGGACCTTGAGGACCAAATCCTTGTTTAAGAAAGTCTGCCGCTCAAGCATGATCATTCGTTCTCCCTTTTATCGTCAAAGTCCGACACAGTTTTTATCTCCCGCTTCTCGTTGCCGAAGATGTCAATGTAGAGAATCATGATCTGACCTTTAACCTGATCCTCGGCAAAGCGCACCTCGTAGCCGTTCTTCTTTAACTCCTCGGCATAGAAGACCTCATCCAGGTCAAAAACCTCTCCGTCAAAGTCGTAGTCTAGCATGACCATGGAGAGGGTCTCCAGGTTGGCAAACTCAAGAGGCTTTCGGGAAATGATCCGGCTCTCAAACCGCTCAATCTTAATGACGCATTCCTTTACCTTCTGATTAAAAAGGTCAGCCTTTTGGGGTGTATCGAGAAAGTACTGACACTCCACGGCCGGAACCTGGATAAAGTCAAATCCGACGGCGTCCACGGTGTCGTTGACATCCATCTCGCTCACCGGCTGCTTGATCTTGCTGAATCCCCGGTTATGAATCTCCTCAATAATGGAATAAGGGATGCGGAGGATATAGTATTTCATACCTCCCTTTTCGATGTAGTCTTCAAGGAAATGCACTGAGGCAGCTGGGGCGATGATAAAAAACCTTCTGCCAATTTTGTCTCCAAGATATTTATGAAGGTCATCAATAAAGTCTCTGTCCAGCACGGCGTCCTTGTGCTTCTGGTAATTGAAGACCAGGACGCTGTCCGCCCCCAGGTAGCCGTCCAGCTCAATCTTGGAAATCTCATGCCGCTCATCCCGGCATTGAAAGAGCTTGAGCGCGAAGTCCCGATACTGCTCCCAGGGGAGCTCCTTGATCATCTTGTAATCGTAGAGGCCTGCGTTGTAAAGGGTGAAGGGCTTACAGGGCTTGCCGTATTTCTTTTTCTTTTGGAGATCCTCTAAATCCTTACTTTCTGCGATGTTCAGGAGCCGCTTCTGCATGGTGTAGATTGCTAACTTCCCGCAGTCCACCCCGATCCACAGCCTGCCCAACTTCTCCGCCACGGCAAGAGTCGTGCCTGAACCGGCGAAACAATCTAAAACAAGATCGCCGGGGTTGGAGGAGGCTTTGATGATACGGGCAAGTAAGGCTTCCGGTTTTTGGGTGGGGTAACCTACAGCTTCGCTCGAATTTGATGAAATTAGTTCGATATCGTCCCAAAGATTTCCAATCTTTCTACCCTCATACTCATCTGCATAATGTTTATATCTTGGTCTTCCATCTTTAGTCCAAAAAATAATATTAGGATTTTCTGCAATTCTTTTATCAAAAGTTTCTTGAGTCCAACGCCAACCCAAGGCAGTAGTTATTTCCCGTCCGTTAATAATCCTTATTTCTCCCTTACTATAGGCATTTGAGCTTTGCTCAAGTTTCTCGTGCGTAAATCTTCTACCTGTTTCTTCCTCAACGAAAGGAAATTTTACATTCAGTTCTTCTTCTGAAAGCGATTGGTATGGCTGATTGAAAATCCAATTGTCTCCTTTCCGGTATAGAAAAATGTTGTCGGTCATATTGTCCATACCTTTTGCTAGGTGATGTCCTAATGTTCTCTTGAAAACAATTTCACTTTCGAACTTTGTTTCGCTAAATATTTCATCTATCAAAGCCTTGATATAATGAGCTTTCTTGTAATCCAAATGCACATAAATACTCCCATCCTCGCTCAACAACTCCCGCAGGAAAACCAACCGCTTTCTCAAAAATTCCAAAAACTTTGCTCCGGCAATCTTATCCTGATACGCCTTCTGGTCCTGAATTCCCCGAAACTCCTGCCTGGTGGCAAATGGCGGATCAATATAAACTAGCCTTACCCCAGGCGTCCCATCAGCGTTCTTCAGTTTCCCTTCCTGCTTCATCTGTAAAAGCGTCTTCAATACCTGAAGGTTGTCGCCAAAGATGAGCATGTTCGTCCAACCGTTGCCGTCTTCGCCGTTTCGGAAGGTCTTGACCGGCTGCAACGGCACGGCCATGGTATCAGCAAGGATGTCCTCTTCCCGCTCTTTGTCGGCGTAGATGAGTTCGTATTCCTTCTTGGTGTCGAAGAGGATCCACTTGTAGTCCTCCGGCAAGGGCTTGCCTTCCTTAAGTAAGCTTACAATTCTCTCAATCTCCTGCTCTGAAAGTTTACGCATAGTCGTTAGTCCTGCCTTTCTTTTTTGCTATTCGTCCACTCCTGCCGGTCTTTCTCAATCAGGTCTCGAATGATGGAAACGATGGAGGCGTTCTGGTTCTGCTTCTGAAGCTCCAGGGCTTTCTCCTTCAAGAAGAAGTATTGTTCGTCAGTAATCTCTATAGTCGTCTTTTTCATGTTTGACCTATTCGCTCTCTCCTTTGAACTGTCTATAGTTTTCCATAATTATATACCTATTGTCAAAGCCTTTTTGGCAAGTTGAAGAAATCAAAACTACACTTTACTTCTTCCGAAAGGAGAGCGATGAAGGTGTCCAGGATAGGCAACGGAGGAGGGCATAATGGCAGCGATCAAAAAATCAATTGGGGAATACCTTGCCGCTTTGGCGGTAGAGGGGAATATGCTGCGCCCCTTTGTCAAGAACATTTGTTGATGGTTTTAAGGTGGATCATTCCCTTCAAGCTACCGTCCTACAAGAGGCACGTGCAAGATGCCGATATGCCCCTGTAGCTTAGTTTTTATCGCTAGTTTTAGCTATCGTTAGCTTTCATGCGCCAGAAGCCATCATCACACTTTTGCAAGCCGAATAGTTCGACAAGTGTTTTGTTATCCATCGCATCGATGGTTTGCTGTGATACTTCGCCTTTCTCTAAAACTCCATCAAAGAATCTCTTCGCTGCTTCTATACCATCGTTTCGCCCTAGCCGCCTTTCAAGCATATCAATCCTCCGTTTTATCGCTTCGTTCATGTTTCCTCACTCGCTTTTTGTTCAAGCTTGTCGAGTCGCTCTTCGATATCATCCAGCTTCTCGGTTCTTAGTACATCAGCTGCACTAGATAAGATGAATGTCAGCGCCCGATAAAATTGTACTTTGCCCGGGTCAGCGCCAGCGTGTCGTGCTTCCTCATATACGCGCACAATCTCTTTACGAATACTTGATAAGGTTGCAAGCCTTCGCACAAGTTTTTTCTTTTGTCCAGCTTCCTGTTCAGCCATATTCCATCGCTCCGTTTTGTGGTTTTAAGTGTATCCTTTTTCATACACTAACTAGCCAGTTTATGTTACTAAGTGATAGCTATGCAAGCGTTATTCGCCTTCTCCCGTTGTGAATAATTGTTCACAACGGGGCATCGTAGTTACCACGTAGGCAAAAAGTTCATCGCCAGACAAGCAAGCGTGGCTAAAGCTAATCTTCCATAGCTAAGCGCATCTTGCGCAAAAGGTCGACACTCGTCTGGTCACCTCGCATAAGTATCGTAGTTGCCACGTAATCGAATAGCGCTTCGCCATCTAACTTCCGCTGCTCATCGCTAAGTGGAACGTAAAACTCCATCGCCAGTCCAAGCGCCAGTTGTTCTGCTGCTTCAATCTCTTTCTTGTTCATCTTCTACCCCTTATATCAATCATGTGTGCAAGCTCTCCGCGCTCGCGCTCCTCTGCCTGTAAAGTTGCAGTGAACGCGTCCATATCGAGAACGTTTTTGATACTTCTATTTTCGCCTCTAACACTTGCATAGGTAAGGAATCCAGCTCTACAGCCATGTCGCCATTCTTTTTTATGAACGCTTTTGATCTCGTGTCTGTTTTCTTTGCAAAGTCCGGTGGTAGGTTGTATTCTTTTACGTCTTCAAGTGTGAGCGCCACTTTGATGATTTCTGGACAAGTTTCAAAAAAGTCTAGGCTCTCGCGTAGTGCTCGCACAATATCCTCTCCAGAAGGATCGAAGTCGCCAAAGTAAAGAATGAATGCAGGCTTATCTATCGCGAATCTACTCGCTGCTTCTTTGTATGCACTCCATGAATTATAGCCTCTGCCTACAACGAGCGTTATACCGTACCGTTCAGTAATGTCGGCGAACACGCCAGAAAGTGCATCTTTTTCAAGCCATACTTCTAAGTAGACAGGTTGATCGTTCCAAATATCTTTGCGATATGCATGTTTTACGGTGCCCATAAAGTCAGGCAAGTCTTGCCACATGCTCACTGTACGAGGCTGGCGCACTCGATCTTCGATCCACTGCCAAGGTATAAACTCGTTTTTTCGTGAATCAGTGAGTATCCTCGATACTTTCTGGTATTCGCTAGGCTTGTTCTCGATAACGTGCCTTGATACAAGTTGGTAGTACACTTGCCTAACAGTCATAGGATGATATTCAGCTAGCACATTGTAGGCTGCCTCAATCAGTTCTATCGTTTTTCTATGCATGTTTTTTCTCCTATAAGGCGGCCAGCCGAAGCCAGCCGCAAGCTCCATCAAAATAGATACTCATCTTCATGGGAACGCTGTTTTCGACGCTATAAGTCCCGGTTTTAACGAGTTTGAGGATCCCCATATCCGCCATTGCTCGCATCACGTGCACTCATGGCTTATCATCACATATGGTTCTTCATATGCAAGACTTCCACTATCAATCAGCGCCAAATATCCCTTGTGAAATGCCTCGCCTCTGATGCCCTTTTGTGCTGCGTATTCCTTCAGCTCATCAAGATAGACGTGCGCGTTCGTTATAGGTAAGTTACTTTTACGCAAGTTCTCTCTATGCGCCTCGTATAGCTCTGTAGCCAAGGAAAGCAAGGTCTCACTCACTAGATCGCAGGTTTCTTTTCCAGGTAAAGCAGTTTCTCCTCTTCCAGGATCGTCAAGTTCAAAGACTTCACTTTCAGAAGTGTTCGGGTGCTCCAGGGTGCTCGTGGACGCACTTTCCAGTTTAACATAGGGATTTTGCTGTTTTCCCATTGTCAAAGTGAAAACACTGTTTTCAAGCACCCCCAAGCACCCTAAGTTATCTTCTGCACTTTCTTCTTTTGCTGAAGTATCTTTTGTTGGTTCGTTAGCGTTAGGTTTTTGCTCACTTTCAGGTGAAGCAGTGCCCAAAGTGCCGAAAGTACCACTTTCCAGTTTGACATAGGGATTTTGCTGTTTTCCCATTGTCAAAGTGAAAAAGCTGTTCTCAGCACTTTCAGCACTTTCTTCTTGATCAGTATTCAGGTTTTCTTGGTTTTCAAGGCTTGGTTTTGCTTTAGGATCATCAAGCGATAGTTTATCTGGTTCTAAAGTCTCGTTTTCTGATAAACCAACGAGGTAGTATGCAGCGTTGGACTTTTTTTTCTCCAGCCAAGGGAAGCGCGCCATGAGTTTATTGATGATCTCACGCGTCGAGCTTTTCTTATCATTGGTGAAGCTCTGCCAAAGACTTATAATTCTTGCGTATTCCACCCTTCCAAAAGGATCATGCTTGAAGTGTTCAAGGAAAAACTGCTCGATCACATCATTCGCTGACTGGTAGTCTTGTTTTAACTTTAAGCTGCGCTCGCATTCATAAGGCCTGCCCCCTGCTTTTCGCATTTTGATATAAGTATCAATAAGATACCGAAGCGCCGCAGCGCGCTCCTCTGCGATTTCTGCAAGTAACTCGTCTTTGTCTCTTGCGGCTTTCAGGTTTTCTTCCTCTATCCCTAGCTGCTGGTATCGTACTCGCTGCTCTTCGTTGAAGTAGAACACCGTTTCGAAAGGAATAATTATCAACCTCTGTAGAAACGCAATATCAGTGGCAGGTGAAAAACTTGGCAGTTTATTGGTTAGTGCTGCCAACGCCCAGCGTTGCTTCAGTGTATATGCGTCAATTCTTTTACGTTCTACTGCAATACTCGAGTCGCCAGTAAGACGCTTTATTTCAGAAGTGTCGAACGCGCCATTGACTTCATCCACGGCAGCGAACGTGAGTCCATCTAGTTGTGCTGCGGCGAAACGCTTTGCGCCCTCATCGCCATTTCTTGTAATAGCAGCAGCAGTCAGTGTGTCCACTCGGCCAGGCAAAATGGTTCTCAAGATATCCAAGAGTGTGTTCTTACCATTTGCGCCTGCTGTACCATGCCATAGTTGGAAAATTCTATTCCCTTTATTCGCTACAGCCAGCGAAAGGCACTGAATCGCAGTTTTGTACACGTGCGGGTCAGGGAAGTAGTCTAACAAAACAAGTCTAAAGTGCGGCGCTATGTTTGCCTTCAGTACATCTTCAGCTTTTACAGGAAGAGGATCGCGAAAATACTCATCGTCACGTGGTGCGCGTATGGTGAGTTCATCACTTGAAAAGTCAAGGATGCCTGTTTCAGTTGGTAGGCATTCTGCGCTTGAATTCCACAACGAAGCTAAATTTGATACTTGTACAGCTTCTGCAAAGAACGCTAAGGCCGAAAGCATAAAGTCCTTCGTGCGCGCCTTTTTTCTTGCTATTCCTGCCTTCGTGTACATGTTCGCATCAATTTTCGCGCCCATTTCTGAGGTTAGGCTATCAAAGACGTCTTTGACTGCCTTATCCACTGTATCGCAAGCCAAAGTAAGTATGTCTGGAACACGTTCGTAGCATCCATTCGCCATACGCTGCCAGTATTCGCCTGTTTCTGGTTCAAAAACGATATCGCGAAGTCCTTGTTCAAGTATCCTTGAAGCGTCTCGGTGCGTGGGGGTTTCAAAAAATCGCGTGTTGCTGGCGTGATTGATAGACTGCATCGCTCCGCCAGTCATATCGCGTAAAATACTATCGTATAAGGCGTTAATCATTATGCGCCCCCTACCATAGCTGTCGCGATTGCCCAGCATGCCCCAGCATCGACGGGTTCTGCCTTATTTAAAGGCATGATACGCTCGGATGCATTGACGTACGCGATGAAGAAGGCCAAAGCAAGTTGCTTTCCGTGTTCGCTGTACAGGCTCGGTCGGCCAGTATAAAGGAATTGTGTTTCTCTTGGTGCGCTATTGCGGAATACCAATGCATAGACGCAGGCCGCGTTATCAAAATCTGTGCGCGACATTTGCCATCTTCTGCAAAGTTCATTGACACGACGGTATAGTTGTGATAAGTTGTTATTGTAGCTAGACTTATTCGCTATCTCGTGGTTGAAGCCTGCCCTGCCTGCAGGCTTTTTTGTTACCGCGGCACTCATCGCGTTTCTCGCTTATTGAGGAGCTCCACGGCTTTCCCCTCAAGCTCTTCACGTGTTGCAACGCGGCCTTTGCGAACGTAGTCCTCTAGTTCAGCGGCATCGAAGAGGAGTTTGCCTCCATTCGGTTTGTAATAGGGGATTATTTTATGATGGACAAGCTGGTAAAGGTAGGGTGTTGTACAGTGTAGGACAAGACATGCTTCACTAACAGAGATAAACCGTGACGACATAAGCATTCCTCTCCCCTTGTAAGGGGCGAGAAATATCTGCGTCGCTCTTTTGTCGCGTGGTTATCCCACGCTATGGGTTTCTCTGTTCTATGGCCTTCTGTAAAGGCAGATATCTCGAAAAAAAAGATCAAAACCGCATGCGCGGCTTTCTGCTATATCAGGAAACCTCCAAGTTTCCACCTTTTAGTATATATAGGACTCAAAAAAGCGTCAAGAGACTAAATACGCGAATAGTAAAATATCATCAAAATCCTGTTTATGCGTGAAAAGTGCTAAGTTTAACTAAGTTTTCATATAGCTTCGCATGGCGTTAGCTTAAACAGACCGCCATAGCAAGGCTTTCTTTCGTTACTTGATATTTAAATATCAAAACAAGCGTCCGAACGCATGGTGCTCGTTTTTAGTGCACTGGTGAGCAAGTAGGCTTATGCCTGCTTGAATTGAACAGTCTTTTGCTCGCTCTTTAGCTCAGGAAGGCTTGCAATTATCTCTTTCCTGCGGCTGTCCAAAAGGCGCAGGTACACTTCTGTTATGCGTATATCAGAATGCCCTAGTAAGCGGCTCACGCTATAGATATCGCCACTCGCTTCAAGCGTCATCATCGCAAAAGAATGTCGTGCCGCGTGCCAGCCAAAGGCGCGGTCTATGCCCGCTTTCTTTCTCCAAGCGATCAATGGTTCATGCACGTTTACGCCCTTCGTTGCGGTCATCCTCGGAAAGACTAACTCGTCGCGGTGGTGAAGCTGTTTGTCATCGATCAGTTCCCATGCCGTAGGTGCAAGTGGTATTCGCACTACGTCCTTTGTCTTAGACTGCCGCTTTACGATCATAGGTTCAGGCGCTCGCTCGATATCTCCCCAGGTCAAGGTTTTTAGATCGCTAAGCCGTAAGCCTGTAAAGCATGAAAGCAAAAAAGCACGTCTACACTCCTCTGCAAGCTCGCCTCCAGGTGCAGGCGTATTGTATAGCTTTTGTATCTCCTCGATGGTAAGGAATGGCCGCTTTTGCTCAGGAACACGGATTGTCTTCATGCCCTTTGCAGGGTTGTGTTCAATAAGCCGCTCACGCTCTGCTTTTGCTAGAAGCGCCTTAAGCGCATCAATGTAGTGCTTCGCTGTGGCTGCTCCTATTGTCTTTTGTCCTAGAAGGTACGCTCGATAGCCATCGACAAAGCGTTCGTTTACATCACAAAGTAAGGTCTCGCCTGCGTATGGTCTTAGGTACTTCAAGGATTTCGGCAAGTGCATCTTCTTGTCATAGGTTGCGGCGACCTTCTCAGCATAGAGGGTCAGTGTTTGCTTAGAGGCGACAGGATCGAGTAGCTGATAGCGCTCAGAGGTTAGTTGTAGCTCACGTTTATGGCGTATCGCCTCAGCAAGGCGCATAGTCTCACGCTTCGCTGCTGCATCTTTAGGTACTCTAAGGTCTAGCGCTTCCCAGCGTCGCTGCCCTTTGTACATGATATCAAGATATAGCTTGCCTCGCTTCTCTCGTATTTTTACACCCATATTGTCCTCCTTACAGAAGGTTTCAGCTTGCATTCTTCTATCAGAATGTTCTAGCTTGGAACATTCACAGATTATAACTTATGCGATTATTTTAAGGTTCAAAGGAATGATAAAATGCTTGATATTGAAGCTAGTTTTGCACCACCCTGTCTTTTTATGCACATGCTGTCCTCCATATAGAATGTTCTAAAACTGAAATACTTAATACTTTATCCCATATATAAATATTACTATGTCTACATATTGTCTACGTATTGCCTACATAGAGCCTACATAATATCTACACAAAACAGAAGGTTCCTAAGTCTACGTATTGCCTACATATTGTCTACATGTTTATGGTAAACTAAACTAAAAAGATATACAAGAGTCTAAAACACAGAAAAGAGTCTAAAATTGAATTGTTCAGCATTATCAATGGTAAAAGTGGTTTTTTGCTTGACTTATAAGGACAAAAAAAGCGCCAAAAAGGCGCAAAAATATGCCCAGAGGGGGACTTGAACCCCCATGCTTTCGCACTAGAACCTGAATCTAGCGTGTCTGCCAATTCCACCATCTGGGCGAGCTTATTGCTGCGATTGCGCTATAACAATGCAACAGATAT
>Ga0116191_1002805_pt1 | contig 13031 bp, 6 predicted proteins | sample AD_UKC111_MetaG_FD_89897 | JGI IMG/M metagenome (GOLD analysis project Ga0116191, IMG submission 89897) | Active sludge microbial communities of municipal wastewater-treating anaerobic digesters from Hong Kong - AD_UKC111_MetaG | ecosystem: Engineered > Bioreactor > Anaerobic > Digestate | place...
GCGCCACGCCAGGCGCGACCCCGGCGCGGCTGATCGAACTTACTACGGGCGGGTCCACCAACCGCTCAAAACCGGAACTTTCTACTTTGCTCGGAACCGGAAGTTTCTACTTTGCCTTGACACGGCGCATCGCCGCCCAAACACCACAAAAGGCATAGACAATGTCTAGGATATACTTGGGTAATCCGACTGTTTGACATGAATCTGGGATGGGGCAGTGTTACTGAGAAAGCCGGGATACTCGCCCGGCCCGCACAATTCCAAGGGGGGTATGGGATGACCGACGACCTGGAGACACTCGCAACGGTCTTCGACAGCCTCGCCACAGGAGTGGTAGTGTGCGACCGGCAGGGAACACTCCGCTACATCAACAGGGAGGCCGAGAAGATACTTGGGACCGGGCTACAGGAGATCGCCCCGCGCGCCTGGAGCTCGGTTTACGGCTGCTTCCTGCCTGACCAACGCACACCCTATCCTCCGGACCAACTTCCGCTGGCGCGCGGGATACGTGGCGAGGAGGTCCCTGACGAGCTTGTTTTTATACGCAATCAATGGCGGCCGGCCGGGGTTTGGGTAAGCGTGAGCAGCCGGCCATTTCACGACGGTGACGGCGCAATCCGGGGAGCCGCCGCGGTTTTCCGCGACGTGACCCAGGCGATGTCGATTCTGACGGGCGGCAAGGTGCTGCCCGCAGTGGCTGAAGGCGAGTATGGAGAATTCCTGGAGCGGCTTGATCGCCTGCGGGGCCACTTCGACCGTTTTGCGCGGGTGGTGGAACAGACGGAAGACAGCGTCCTAATCACGAACCGGTCCGGCATCATCGAATACGTAAATCCCGCCTTCGAACGGACCACCGGGTACCGCGCGGATGAAGCCATTGGTCAGACGCCCAGAATCCTCAAGTCCGGCAGGCACGACGACCGGCTTTACGTGGATATGTGGGACCGGCTGCTCCGCGGCCGGTCGTTCCGTGGAACTTTGATCAACCGCAGGAAGGATGGGGAACTGTACTGGGCCGAACAAACCATCACGCCCATCCGGAATTCACTCGGCGAGATCACGCACTTCGTATCGCTGCTGAAAGACGTCACCGAAGAGCGGGCCCGGCAAGAGCAGGAATTCCACCTGTCGATGGCGGCGAGGATTCAGCGCCGTTTTTACGACCTTGACGACGTTGGCGAAGGCTTGGACCTGGCGGCCAACGTCTACCCCGCCGCCACCATCGGAGGGGACCATGTCGACGTGCTCAGGCGGCCAGACGGCGAGGCCTGGGTGGTGGTGGGCGACGTGAGCGGGCACGGCTTCGGTTCCGCTCTGCTGATGGCGGAGACGCGCGCCTACGTGCGCGCATTCGCGGCTTCGGAGGCGGATTTGGGCAGGCTGCTGAGCCTGGTGAACGGAGCTTTGGCAGCCGATCTTGACGACTCCTCTTTCGTAACCTTGCTGCTGGTTGCCATCGACCCGTACAAACTCACTTACCGATACGCCAGCGCGGGCCACGTCTCCGGCTTCCTCATCCGCCGTTCGGGCGAGGTCGTGCGGACCTTGGAGAGCACGGACCCGCCGTTGGGCATCTTCCCGGACCGCCAGTTCTCGTCCGGCGCGTCGGGAGTGCTGACGCCCGGCGACATTTTCGTGCTCCTCACCGACGGTGTTACGGAGGTAAAAGAAGACGGCGGCGCCTGGGTAATCGAATATGTTCGCGCACATGAACGACTGAGCGCGAAGGACCTGGTGGAAGGGATCTGCATGGCTGCTCGGGACAAGTACGACGGCCGGCAGCAAACCGACGACTGCACCGCGATGGTTTGCCGCGTCAACCGCTGAGCCTCCGCGCTCCGGATTTGTCATACTGTGCCTAGGCGAAAACGGGATGAGATCTTCCGTGCTCTGGTTTTTGTTGTGCGCGCCCATCGCGGCGGCTTCCACGGACGGAATTCTCATCACCTCCGCGCCGTCTTCCACGCCTCCGAAGCAGGTCTATGCGACACGGGGTTTCGTGCCGGGCAAACCCCATCTGCTCTCCTGGAGAATGCGCGTCGAAGGCGACAGGCCCTGGCGATTCCGCGCCCGCTTCGCAGGCATCACCGTATCCTTCTATGACGACGCCGGAAGCCTGACCGGAATCCAAACCAGGCACACGCATTGCTACCGCACCCTGGCGGAACAACAGGCATGGACCCTCCTGGATATCCCACCACGCAGCACCCGCCTGCAGGCAGCTTTTTCTATCGTCTCCGCGGAGCCGCTGCCTGGCAGATTCCGGGTGGGCGACTTCAAACTTACCCCCTACGATCCCGCTTCAAGGCCTACGGCTGGCATGGCCGCGCTGGCACTGGTCCCTTGCCTGGAAGATGGAACGCCCACCCCGGCCCGTTTGAGTGTGCGCGATGAACACGGCAAGCCCGTGGCGCTGCCTTACACTTTCGGCATCGGCAACGGGGAGTTCGGATTTCACCTTTCCTCGCCGCGTGTGAATCGATTCTTCCTTCCGCCCGGGACCTACGAAGTATCGGCAATGAAGGGCTTCGAGTATCAACCGGTGCGAAAGACGGTGGCCCTGTCGGCCGGTGACGACGCCACACTTCGAGTGGCCCTCGAACGACCCAAAGGCCTGCCGGCCGGTGGCTGGTACCCGGGCGAACATCACGTCCACTTGTTCCGGCATGGGGGCAGCATTTACCCATTCATGAACCTGGAAGATGTCTACGCCATGGCCCAAGGAGAAGGACTGGCCTTCGTGGGCTTCATGGGCGAAGACCAGGTGCCGCCCTCCGAACGGCTTCGCGAGAGACCCGGCTTCCTCGGCTGGGTGAGACCCGAACTCACACGGGACCTCTGGGGGCACCTCTGTCCTATTGGTCCTTTTGAATGGCCCCGCATGGAACGGCACGATGAACTGTGGCCGATGAGCGTGGACTGGATGGACGCGGCAGAGAAGGCCGGGGGCGCCATCGCCTTCGCCCATCCCGGGCTGAACGAGGACATTCTGGTGAAAGTGCTCACCGATCCGCAGACCGGCCACGCCGCGCGAGAACTGCCCATAGCCGCAGCGCTGGGCCGACGTTTCTCCATCGATATGCTCACCGAGGAAGGATCCCAAGCCGACTTCTCTATGAAGCTGCGCGACTACTTCCGGTTGCTGAACCTGGGTTTTCGCCTGGGCGCTTCCGGATCCACCGACATCCACGCGGACCAGGGCCGCCAGCCGCCAGGAGCCATGCGGACGTATGTGCGCGCAAACCACCTCACATGGCCCGCCGTCGCCCAGGCCTATCGGGAGGGCCGCACCTTCGCAACCAATGGGCCCCTGCTGGCGCTTTCCGTTGGCGGCGATCAGCCCGGTGATGTACTCAAGCTGGGCGCGGGCGCGTCCGTCGACTGTGCCGTCCACGCTTTCAGCCATTGGGGGATCAGCCAGGCGATCCTCTGGCATAACGGTGAAGCGGTGAAACAATGGCTCGCGGGAGGCGGGTCAGCAGTCCGAGGTCATCACACGCTGAGGATCTCCGGCTCCGGGTGGATCCTGGCGACCGTGAAAGGTCCGGCAGCGAAGGAGCTTACCGCCCAACCCGAAAGGCCCGGCATCGCGGGCGGCCAGTTCGCCATCACCAGTCCCGTGTATGTTGAGGTCCCTGGTGCTCCCCTTCGCTCCGATCGATCCGCCGCAGAGTATTTCGTCAAGTGGGTAGATGACACGCGTACCGGCTTCGAAGCCGCGGCGAAAGACGCACAGATCCCCACGCAGATCCGCCAGCAGGTGCTCGCACGCCTCGCGCGAGCCCGCGCGGTCTTTAATCAAAAGGCGAGGCAGAGCCGTTGAGGTTAACCTTGAACCCGCATCGATCCACTCTTGTGGCGGCCGTGCTGGCGCTGTCCGCCGTTTCCGCAGTTGGGGCCGAGTCGCCCTATTCGGCGGCCGCGCGAAAATTCGCCGAAGCCGTGGTCGAACACGCCCGCGACCACTACGGCCCCCGTCACACCCCGTTGTTCGCACAGATCATCGACCTGCGCACGCTGGAGATTCCGAAGCAGTGGACGGCAGCCGAGTGGCGGGCCGAGATGGCCGGCTGGAAAGACGACAAGAACTACTCCATGTGGGGCAAGGACCGCAGCAGCGTGGCCTGGGCGCGCGACTCCAACCTACTTTGGGACACGGACACCGTCCGTCTGCTCTATGAGCTCGGCGATGAGCGGCTAACCGCGGCCGCCGACGCTTACCTCCGGTACTTCCTCGCGAACTGCGTGAGTCCGTCCACGGGCCTGTTTGCCTGGGGAGAACACGTCGCCTACAACCTTGTGGAAGACCGCGTCATCGGGAGGCGGCATGAATTGCAGCACTTTAATCCGTTGTGGGAAGAACTGTGGAAGTTCGATCCCGTGGCGGTGCGCAGGGCCATCGAGAGCATCTACGCTTACCACATCACCGACAAGCGGACCATGGCTTACGACCGCCACGCCAATTTTTGGAATGGCTTGCCTGAGCGAGACCAAGCCACCATCCTCGGTTACGCCGGGTACTTCACGATCGCTTTCGAGTTTTTGGGCCGGAAGACGGGCGATCCGAAGTACGACGAATGGTCGCGCAGACTGGTCCTGGCTTTCCAGGCCAAAAGCGACGATACGGGACTCTACCCGGACAACTGGACGGACCGCATGGCGCGCGAACAGCCCCTGGTCTTTCCGGTGCGTCCGGAGATCGCCGCCGCGTTCTATGGGAACTACCGCGCGACGAAAGACAAACGGTGGCTGGACGATGCGAACCGCTACCTGGAAGCCTGCGACGCCGCGATTTCGGCGGGCCGCGTGCAGCCGGTAGAGCGGCTGGCCTGGAGTCCGGTGCTGGGGGCGGCGGCGATTCAGGGATACCGGCTGACCGGGAACGCGAGCTACCTCCGCATGGCGGAGCGCATCGGAGGGGAGCACTTGAAGATGGACGAACCACGCGCGCAGATGGCAGGGTACTTAGCCGTGCGGCTCAACTTCTTCCTGGACTTATACGAAGCGACCTCGGACTCTCGCTGGCTTGGCGGGGCGCGCCGGCTCGGGGACCACGCGCTGCGCGCATTCGTCCACCCGAGCGGACTGATTCGCGGCACGGCGGTCGTCGACCGGCCGGATTACTACGACGCCATACAGGGGCCAGGGATGCTGGCGCGGGCACTGCTCCGCCTCGGCCAGCGGGACTCCAACCCGTTAGCTCAGGGAAAGCCGTTGTGGAAACCCGAGCAGCCCTCCGGACCTGACACCGCGCCGCCGGCTATCGGCGAACTGGAGTATTCACCCCTGGCTGCGAATGCCGCGCGGGTGCCGGTTCGCGTCCAGATCTCGGACGCGAGCGGCATCAGCCGGGCGACGTTGCACTACACTTACGGCACGGAGGTCGGTTTCGAAGATTCAAAGCCGAAGATCTCCGGAAACACTTATATCTTTCATATCGAACCACCGGGGACGGCATTCATCGGCGAAGTATCATTCGCCGTGGAAGCGGTGGATGCGAGCCCGGCGCGCAACCGCGCCATTTCGCGCTGGCGCAGGATGAAGCTGGTGCTGGAGCAGGACGGCTCGCAGCTTTCGAACTGGCCGCCCGCTGATACCAAGCCTCCGCGCGATGGTTGGGTGGCAGCCAACCGCTATTGGACTGTGACCGCATCCCCGCCTGGCGAGCGCTTCCGCGTGACGTACGCGCCCGAGGACACTTGGCGCTTGATCGAGGCGACGTTAACGCTGGCGTACTGGAACGGAACAGCCTGGACTCGTGTTCCATCGCGGCTCAATCTCGAGCACAGAACGGTAACCGCAAACTATCAGGGCGCGACATATTGGGCGCTCCTGGGTGAGGATCGTGTCCTGTGGCGGGCCGCCGGAAGGGAGACCGGCCCGGCGCTGGCCGATGTAGACAGAGATGGGAAATTGGAAGTGCTGACGACGAATTACCTTCCCGGCCAGTTGCTTTCCTCCAGCGGCAAACCTATCGCCGATTTTCCGATCGACCAGCCCTACCATCCGGTGATCAACTCCTCGTCGCCCGCCGTTGCCCAATGGTTGCCGGGAGGCGAAGCATTGCTGCTGTTTGGCGCGCCGAGCGGCTACGTTTACGCGTACGACCGCACAGGGAAGCGGCGGTGGAGGACGGAGGTTGGCGGCGAGATCCTGGGCGGACCCGCAGTGGGCGTCCTGTTGCCCGGAGGGCGGCAGGCCGTTGCAGTGAATTGGGGAGGAGGCGTCAGTGTGATGGATTCGTCAGGGGCGCTGGTCTGGCAGAAGGAGCACCCGGTCCCGGCCGCATCGACTCCGGTGCTGATCGACCTGGACGGCGATGGTCAACTCGAAGTGGTGGTGAACGCCGGCGCGGAGATCCTGGCGCTGGACGGAGGGGACGGACGCCTACGGTGGAGGTTCACCGTTCCGGGCCGCCAGTTTTGCAATCCCGCGGCGGGAGCCTTCACACGCGACGGGAAGCCGCGAATCGTGGCGGGCGACGACCAGGGCTCTGTCTACGCGCTAGATGAGTTGGGAAATCTGTTGTGGCGTCAAGCACGCATCTTCGGCCCTCGCGAGGTGCCGGAGCCGGTCGAGCAGTATCTGCCGATTTCCGAAATCGGACTTGCGGATCTTGATCGTAGGGGCGAGCGGCAGGTGATCGCAACCACCAAGGGAGGCGAGACGGTGGCGCTCAGCGCGCGCGGCGAAAGGCTGTGGCGATACTCGAGCTACGAGCGGCGTGTCGGCATCGCACTGAACATGGGAGCCCGGATGGCGTTCGCCGACCTGGATCAGGACGGCAGACTCGAAGTGATTCTGGCGCAGCAGGACTCTTACATCCACGTCCTCGATCATCAAGGCCGGGAGAAGTGGACCTATCTCGGCTACTTCTGGTACCACTACGCGCCTGCGGTCGCCGACTTGCAGGGCACGGGAGAATTGAACATCGTCTTCACGGGACCCGAAGAGGGCGGTACGTTCGCACTGCGCAGCGGCGTCCGCGGGAAGCCAGGGCAGGCGCCCTGGCCAATGATGCGCGGCGGTCTGGAGCGAACCAACTGCGCGCCGTGGTGAAGTCACCGATTCCCTATGGAATGAACCGGCCTGAGCGGTAGTCTTCGATCAAGCCGCGAATCAACTCAAGCGCTTCCGGGGGAAATCTCCAGGTGGTCTCCTTGAGCAGGTCCTCCAGTTGCGGGATGATCTCGGCATCGCACAACGCTTCGCTAGTCCGCGCGCGCTTCACGAACGACTCGCAGGTCGGGAAGCGCGAAAAGAACTTGTCCATGCCTTTGGACGCGTAATCCTGGCCGTAGATGTGCAGCGATCCGATGGCTTCGCTGTAAGGGCCTACTATCACTTCGCGGCCGGTCTTCCCGGCGAGGCGGGCGGCGAGGCGCGCCTGAAGATTGGTGATGCCAATCAGGTTGTCACCCCAAGCCTTGTAGAGGTCGCGGCTGCGCCAGTTGGTGTGCATGTTTAACAGCAGCCTGCCCTTCGCGTCTTCGATCGCGCGCAACTGAACCTCGCCCAGGCACGGCATGTCGGCCGCCATGAATAGATCGATCTCCGGCACCCTGGTCGTGGCGATCGCTCTCCGGGTGATGTTGTCCTTAGCGAGCTTGTCCAGGATCAGCTCCAATTGATCGATGGTGGTCCCATCCGAGCGTGGGTATGCGGTCAGGCGCTGGTGATAGCAGTAGGGCCACTCGGTGGCCTCGAATTCTTCGTTCTGCCGCACTCGCCGGAGCAGTTCCTTGTATGGGACTACCAGATGATCCTTCGCGCCCAGAAATTCGGCGATGTACTTACCGCGCTCGCAGTAGCTCAGCGCGGGAAACCTCGGCTGCGCGAAGGGATCGCGAATCCGGATCGACACCCTGGCGTCCTTACCTGGCGGGTCGATGTACTCGCCGTTGCTGTTCCGGCGGTCGTACTGCGTGCGCATGGTGTGTCCCTGGAAATGGACCACCTTCAGGGCCTCATAGTAAGCCTCGGGAATCGAGTTCGCCTCGATGTGATAAAAGGGCAGACTCCCTGTGTCCTCAGCTCCTGGCGCCCCATGCGTTGCCTCGTCCATGATGTCCTCCTGGTCCTGCATGATTGCGATTCAAGACATCCTACTATATCGCCTCGGGCCGGAGGAGGCTTTCTGCCCTTGATGCTTCATTTGGTTTCGCGCCGGTGCTATACTGAGGCCGGCCGTGAGGGCGAACCCGGTAATGACGTGGCAAGGTGAGCAGGGCAGGTTCGCAGAATGAAAACAGTGGACTGCACCTACCGGGTTTCTATTGCATGACTGGATGCGGATTCTGCCGGCTGCTGACACCAGGGCAGTGAATGCCGTGGAGGTGGGCCTGCAATGAGCCGCTGGGTTTGGTTATTCTTCCTTTCGTTCCCCGCGCTTGCCCGCGTGAACATCCTGTCAAGCAAAATGCCCCTGGTCTTCGAGCGTAACGAAGGCCAGTCGGCGGTCGAGTACAAGTTCGTGGCCGTGGGACCGGACCACGCACTTCTGTTGAGCCCCACGGGCGCCGTCGTTCGACATGCCGGCGCTCGAGTGCGCATCCATTGGCGCGGCAGCAAACGGCGCGCCGCCATCGCCGGCCTGGAACCGCAGACAGGTAAGATCAACTATATCGTCGGCAACCGGCGGTCCGGCTGGCGCACCGATATCCGAACCTACTCCAAGGTGCGGTACCAGGGCATCTATCCGGGCGTGGATCTGGTCTTCCACGGCAGCCGGGGTGAACTCGAATTCGATTTTGTCGTCGCTCCCGGAGCGAACCCTGAGGTGATCCGTTTGCGTTTCGATGGCGCCTCCCGCATGGAGATCGATGCGGCCGGCGACCTTGTGCTCACCGACGCCAACTTGCGCCTGCGAAAGCCGCTTATCTACCAAGAGGGCACGCCAAGCCGCCGTACGCTTGAGGGCGGCTACTCTGCGCTCAGTCAGCAGGAAGTGGGCTTCCGGATCACGAGCTACGACAAGTCGCAGCCGCTGGTGATCGACCCTGTCCTCTCATTCTCCACTTACTTGGGGGGCACATCATCGGAGAATGTCACGGCGAGCGGTGACCTGAAGAGCGCCGGCATCGCGACTGATCCCCAAGGGAACGTGTACATCACTGGGTCGACCTCGTCTACGGACTTCCCGTCGGGCGGCAAGATCGGCTCCGTCGAGGCCGGATCGGCGGATCTCTTCGTCTCCAAATTCAGCTCCGCCGGCGAGATGATCTACAACACACGCATCGGTGGCAGCAGCCTGGAACGCGGTTTCGGTATTGCCGTGGATTCTTCCGGCAACGCGTACCTGACCGGCCGCACCCAATCTACCGATTTCCCACTGGTGAACGCGGCGCAGGCAACCTTCGGCGGTATCGAGGATGCGTATGTGCTCAAGTTGAATCCAGCGGGCAATCAGTTGCTGTATTCGACCTTCCTCGGGGGCAATGATACGGATTTCGCGTGCGGGATTGCGACAGACGCATCGGGAAACGCGTATGTCACGGGCGACTCGGAGTCGTACAACTTCCCCGTGACATCGGGCGCATTCCAGCGCCAGTATGGCGGAGGGACTTCGGATGCGTTCGTGGCAAAATTCGGGCCGTCCGGTTCGCTGGCCTACGCGAGTTACCTGGGCGGGCAGGACTTCGATCACGGCGAGTCCGTGGCCGTCGACGGCAACGGCAATGCTTATGTGACGGGATTCACTCCCTCGCCGAATTTTCCGGCCGCCAACCCGTTGCAGTCCGCCCTCAAAGGACCCCTGGATGTCTTTGTAACGAAGCTCAATGCAACCGGCACAGGCCTGATTTACTCCACATATCTCGGCGGCACCGGGGCCGAGGCGGGTGTCTTTGTGAGCGTGGACTCGTCCGGCAACGCATACGTGGCCGGAGCCACCCAATCGACGGATTTCCCGGTCACGCAAGGCGCCGTGCAAACCACCTTCAAGGGTGAACAGGACGGGTTCCTCGCCAAAATCAATACCGAGGGATCGGCCATGGTGTTCTCCACCTATCTGGGAGGCGGGAAGGCGGACAGTGCCGTTGGAGTCGCCGTGGACGGAAGCGGGAACAGCTACGTCGTAGGCTCGACAAGATCGCCCGAGTTCCCCACGGTCAACGCCTTCCAAGCGACGCACGCCGGCAATGACGAGGTGTTCATCACGAAGATAAACGCTGCCGGTTCCGCGTTGGTGCACTCGAGTTTCCTAGGTGGAAGCGGCTGGGACCTGGGATACGCAATAGCGCTCGATAACTCCGGGAATATCTTTGTGACCGGCCGTACGGACTCGACGGACTTCCCGACATTGAAGGCACACCAATCCACGAACAAAGGCAACCGGGATGCCTTCCTTGCCCGGATTGCAGAGACCGCACTGGCCGCATTTGTCACAGTCTCCTCGGCAAGCTATGAGGGAGGCGTCGCGCCCGATTCTTTCGCTAGCGGTTTCGGAGAGAAGCTCTCAGCGGGCGTCGAAGTGGCGACGACGATCCCCCTGCCCACTGTACTCGGCGGCGTGTCGGTGAAAGTGAAGGACGTTGCCGGAACCGAACTTCTTGCGCCCCTGGTGTACGTCTCGCCAGGCCAGATTAACTACCTGATCCCCGCAGCCAGCAAGCCCGGCCCGGCGACCGTTACGGTCCTGAACCAAAACACGCCAATAGCTGCGGGGACCGCCGGTATTGCCAGAATATGGCCGGCGTTGTTTTCAATGAACGGTGACGGCAAAGGTGTAGCCGCCGCCATGGGAGTGAGGGTGGCGGCGAACGGGAAACAGATCGACTTCCCGGTGTTCGTGTGCGGTAGCGCGCCGGGGAGTTGCGTCACGAATCCTATTGACCTGAGCGCGGCGAATGAGCAGGTGATTCTGCTGTTGTTCGGCACGGGGATCAGGGGCCGCACCGCGCTCGACCAAGTGAAAGTCGAGATCGGCGGATTCCAAGGGGAAGTGCAATACGCCGGGGCGCAGTTGGAGTACCCCGGACTCGACCAGGTCAACGTCACGATGCCGTCCATGCCGAATGTTCGAGGCCGCCAGGCCCTCTGGCTAACCGTCGAGGGGCAAACAGCGAACATGGTGGAGGTGGAGATCAAGTAGCATATCCGGTTCCTGACGATCGGGAGAGCGGCGAACGCAGATCATAAGGCCCTAATTTGTCCATTGAAGGCTCTGCGTGAAAACGTTCATGTGCGTTTGCTTCGTCCCCGTGATCCTCGTCTTCACCGCCACCGCTCAGCCGGTGGTCCAACAGGGCGGCGTTTTGAATGCCGCCAGTTACGTTATACCCGGTTTGCCGAACCATGGTATTGCACAAGGTTCGATGTTCATTGTCTTCGGCATGGGTCTCGGGCCCACCCCTCTACGTAAGGCTGAGACCTTGCCCTATCCGACGCAGTTCGCAGGAACATCAGTCCAGGTGACTGTGGGAGGCGTCACTCGCGATGCCATCATAGTCTACACTTCAGACCGGCAGGTGGCCGCGATCCTGCCCTCGAGCACCCCGACCGGTGACGGGACACTCACCGTTACTTACGAAGGCCGGACCAGCTCGCCGGTTACCATTCACGTAGTGAACAGTATCCTTGGAATCTTCACGCGCAATGAGGCAGGCTGTGGGCCGGCCATCGTACAGAACTACAACACGCCGACAGACCAGCCGGTCAACGCACTGACGGAGACTGCCCGGCCTGGACAGATCATGATCTTGTGGGGCACAGGACTAGGCCCGGTCGATTTCGATGATGCCGCCACCCCGCAAGTGCGTAATCTGAACGTCGACATGGAAGTACTCGTTGGTGGCAAGGGCGCGAATGTGCTTTACAAGGGGCGATCCCCCCAATTTCCTGGCATCGATCAGATCAATTTTCAATTACCCGGTAATGTCGCCACGGGTTGCCGCGTGCCTCTCGCCGTGCGGGCCGGCGGAGCGATGAGCAATTTCACCACGATCGCCATTTCCACCGATGGCAAGGCCTGTTCCGATGTGACAGGTTACATGGCGGCCGACCTGCAGAAAGCGCAGAGCACGGGAGAACTCAAGGTTGGGGTGATAAACCTGGTCCACTGGGTGGCAAAGGGCCAAGGCGCACTGGACATCGGCTTGGCCGAGTTTGACCGTTACGACTATTCAACACTGCTGAAGGTGCTCGAGATCGGCAGTGGCCCTAAAATGATTGAAGCCGGCATCCCGCCGCTTGGTACATGCAATGTGCTCGCAGGCCGTAACGCCACAGGTTCTGCCTGGGGCGCCGCTGAGGATCCCATAATTCCGACCGGTATGGACGCGGGAACAGAACTCAACATAGCCGGGCCGCTCGGATTGAAGCAGATAAGAAAGAGGACGGATCGGACAGCCTTGTACGGTGGCTATATCGCAGGCACCATCCCGGGCTTCGCCAGCTTCGGGGCACAGTTTCTGACACCGGGAGCCTACCAGGTGGAGAACGGGTCGGGAACGGCTGCGGTGGGGTCCTTTCTGGGCAAAGCCACGTTGCCATCACCTCCAGAGTGGACGAACCAGGACGCAATCACCAGCGTCTCCCGGTCGCAAGATCTGCTGATTACGTGGAGTGGAGGCGATCCCTACAAAGAGTACATCTACATAATGGGTGTGTCAAACGATCTGACCACATGGGCAAGTGGTGGATTCCTATGCACGGAACGGGTTTCCGCGGGCCAGTTCACCGTTCCGGCTTACGTACTCTCCATGCTGCCGCCCTCCGGGATGTCCTCCGGCAAGCCGGCAGCAACCCTGGACGTAGGTTTGTCACCCATTCAGGAAGCGGCCAGGTTCCAGGCACCGGGACTGGACGCCGCCCACCTTCTGTACGCCGTCTCGTACTGGAAGCTTCTGAGCTACCAGTGACCGAAGCGATGGGAAAGCAAATCATGCGCGGTGCTTGCGAGACGCCGGCTGTCAAGGCAAAGTAGAAACTTCCGGTTCCGAGCAAAGTAGAAAGTTCCGGTTTTGAGCGGTTGGTGGACCCGCCCGTAGTAAGTTCGATCAGCCGCGCCGGGGTCGCGCCTGGCGTGGCGC
>Ga0116191_1002810_pt1 | contig 13014 bp, 7 predicted proteins | sample AD_UKC111_MetaG_FD_89897 | JGI IMG/M metagenome (GOLD analysis project Ga0116191, IMG submission 89897) | Active sludge microbial communities of municipal wastewater-treating anaerobic digesters from Hong Kong - AD_UKC111_MetaG | ecosystem: Engineered > Bioreactor > Anaerobic > Digestate | place...
AATATAAATTGCCAGCGGAAAAAAGACGCATTATCGGTTTGAATTACACGAACGATTACCGTCGTATAGATTACAATTACAATAATTTTCTGTATCTCGAAAATCCGCTTGTAAGTGGCGATGAAGATATTGCCGGCACCATTTTTGCTCTTCGCAGTGCCGGTCGATTGAACGAAAGAAAAGAATGGACGCTTTCTTTCTCCGGCGACTGGAACAGGAATATAGAATCCGGATTGTATTTCAGGTCTTTGCAGCAGCTTCCATCCGATGCTTTACCGTTAAAAAAGGACGGAGTCGATATTGGCAATTTCCAACAACAATCTTTTACCTTTTCAACACGTTTTTCGTTCAACGAAAAAAAATACGAAGACCATTTACAGCGAATTTATATCAATAACCACAACCCAATAATTTACGGCATTTTGGAAGTGGGGAAATATGAACTTGGAAATACTGAAAAATACTACGGAAAAGTTTCGGGTATTCTTAAACAAAATGTCCAGTTCGATTTGGGACAAGTCAATTATTGGATGGAAGCCGGAAGTATTTTTGGAAGCGTTCCTTATCCACTGTTGGCATATCAACCCGGAGCCGAAGGCGGATACGGATTTTACCGTTTCAGCATGATGAATTTTATGCAATTTGCAGCCGACAAATATTTTGATTTTCAGGGAGAACTGATTATGAACGGGCTGATATTAAATCATATTCCGCTCCTCAAGTACCTGAACATGCGCGAAATGCTTTCCGTTAAGTTCGGTTACGGAAAAATGAGTAACGACCACTTGTCGGTCATGGATTTTCCGGCTTACGTTTATCCTTTTAATCGTCCCTACACCGAAGTTGGCGTCGGACTGGCCAATATTCTGCATCTTTTCAACTTACAGGCAATCTGGCGATTGACCGATATCGAACAATTTAATAGCGACAATTTTGCTATTCGCGGAAGTTTACGAATTAGTTTTTAAAAAAGCAGTAGTTTCAGAATAAAAATACTTATACGCCTTTCCCCTTAAAAATAATTTCCAACGTAAGAAGAAGAATTTTCAGGTCGGTAATCAACGACATGCTTTCCAAATAAATAATGTCATAATTCAGCCGCTCGATCATTTTTTCGATACTGTCGGAATAACCAATGCGAATGGGTCCCCACGAAGTAAGTCCCGGCCGAATTTTGTACAACAGACAGTAATAGGGAGCTTCCTGAACTATTTGCTGAATATAGTAACGTCTTTCGGGACGCGGACCAACAATGCTCATGTGTCCCAGCAAAACATTGATAAATTGAGGAATTTCATCAATTCGGTACTTTCTCAATTTTTTCCCGATATTCGTTATCCGATTATCGTTAGGATTGCTAAGTCGGGGAATGCCATTCTCTGAACCTTGAAACATGGTTCTGAACTTGATAATGTGGAAAGGTCGCCCATAACGTCCAATTCTTTCCTGAAGATAAAAAACTGGGCCTTTGGAATCCGCTTTAATCCGAATTATAAAATACAAAAAAACGGGAGAAAGCAAAACCAAAGCCAACAGCGAAAAAACTATGTCGAAGGCACGTTTGACGCTTTGCTCCCAATCGGGCATTTTTACATCGGTAATACTTACCAGCGGACTAATACTCAAATTGTTGATGCGGGCACTTCCCGTCAGAATTTCATACAGTCGGGGTGTAAACTGAATATCGATGTTGAACCGGTAAAGAAGATTAATAATAGAAAAAAGCTGATAATCGTCCGTCTGATCGAGTGCAATAATCGCTTCCTGAATGTTGTTTTTCTCAATAATGTGATCTATTTGATGTAAATTGCCAAGTACCATTTCCGGTGGAACGAGCTTTTCGTGATTCGTTTCTACATATCCAACCACTGTTTTTTCGGGAGCCGCTTTCGCCAGTTCATTTCCTATTCTGATGGCATTTTGTCCTGTCCCGATAATCAGCGTCGGTATAGTCCATTTTTTTGTACGATAATTGTTTTTAACGTTGGAATAAATAATTAGTCGAGGCAGATAAGTAAACAGAAACAACAAACCAAACAAAACGGCAAGAGAATAATAGTAGTATTTGTAGGATACCACAATATCATCGAGCATTAACACAAAGAAAATGACAATGGAAATAATCAACGAAGCCACAAAAGTGGTAAAAAATATTTTTATGCCCGTAAGTTTTTCGGGATAAAGATAGAATCCCGAAAGGTAATGAACAACGATACAACTCAACGGGAAAAGTATCAGACTGGTAAAATAATTGTAATTCGGAAAGAAAATCTGAACATTTTCAAAAATAGCTGCATCATTCACCATTTTTCGGAAAATCATGAACAGCACCCACACCACCAGTGAAGCCAGCAAATCCGAAATTAAATAATGATATAACAGTTTCCTTTTATTCATTCGCTCGCGGAAGAAGAAATTTTTTTTTAAATAATTTGATAGTTTATTTCCTTAAAAAATTTACATTTTGACAAACAACAAAGTTCGGCAAAGAATTTTAAGAAATAAAACTTCTCTTTTCGACAGCCTTATATTGCTACTTTTTATAAACGAAAATTAGCATTCTTTATTTTCCTTTCGCCGCTTTAAAAAAGCACTGATACAAAGCAACGGCTCGTCGCTATTTTCTGATAATCTCTATTATGTTTCCCTTATTCAACTTGATAATGGAAGAAGGTTTGGGTTCTGAGATGTCGTCCTGTCGCCAATTTACCACATAATCGACAGCCGATTTTATGGCTTCATCTATTTGCGAAAAATTTGACGGCGTGGGGTTCCCGCTGATATTGGCGGACGTGGAAACGATGGGTTTTCTGAATTGTTCACACAAGTTTTTTGAAAACAATTCCGTTGTTACCCTGATGCCTATTGAACGATCGGCCGCAATCAAATTGGCAGCCAGATTTTTGGCTTCGGGATAAATAATGGTGAGCGGTTTATCGGAAATTTCAATCAACTGCCAAGCCATATCGGGCACCTCGTCCACATAAGAAAGAATCCTCGAGGCGGAATCAACCAAAACCAATAAGGCTTTGCTATCGGCTCGCCGCTTTATTTCGTACACTTTCTTAACGGCTTCTGCGTTGGTAGCATCGCAACCAATTCCCCACACCGTATCGGTGGGATAAAGTATAGTACCTCCTTGCCTCAATACTTCAACAGCTTTTCTGATTTCTTCCTGTAATACTTTTTCCATTTTGTAATGATAGTTTAATCCAAGCCCTCAATGAAGACTGCAAGCAAAAATAACAAAAATACGCCTTACTTCAAAAAAGGATGAATTATTCCACCCAAGTTTTGCTTCTATCGAAACTGATATTTCCTGACAATTTCCAGCAAATTGGTTTATTTTCTATCCTCTTGTAATCCCGATTTGGGTAATGAAAAGAACATAAAGAAGTGTTATAAAACTTATTTTTCTGACGTTTTCGAGCCAACTGTTAGTTATACTTTCAATTTTATTGATTAAAAATTAACATAAAATGCAGTAAATTTTGTCTCAACTGTCATTATTTTGCTTGCTAAAATGTTAAATATTTGGTTTTAACAAAAAAAATTTTGCTGTATGAGATTTGTTTACTTAAGGAAAGATTTTTTTAACGGTAATTTGTGTAAAATTATCAATTAGCTTATTTTCAATTATTTATAAATGAATTTTCTATTGAAAATTTATCTTTAAAACTTAAAAAGGGATAGGAATTTTGGCAATAAACTGCAAAATGAAAGAGAAAAATTGAATATTTTTTCTATTTGTCATCAAAAACACTTGTTTTTTATTTTTTAATATTTTATTTTTGCCAGCACGTTTTCCCTGATTTTAGGTGAAAATAATAAATAATAAGATTAATAAACAAAAATGTAAAATTTATGAGAAAACTAACATTCTTATTTGCCTGCCTATTTATGATAGGAGTTGGTTTGGTCAATGCCCAATCTCTGACAGTCAAAGGAAAGGTGATTTCGGATGAAGATGGGCAACCCGTTATTGGTGCATCTGTGCTGGTAAAAGGTACCACTACAGGCACAATTACCGGGACTGATGGAAGTTTTTCCATTACCGTGCCGGCTGACAACCGAACACTGGTTATTTCCTACATAGGAATGAAATCAGCAGAAGTTCCAGCTGAAAACGGGATGGTTGTAAGGCTGAAACCTCAAACGCTCGAAATTGACGAAGTAGTGGTTACGGCTTTGGGTATTCAACGTCAAAAAAGAGAATTGGGGTATTCTACTGTAAACATTAACAGTGAAGAATTAACCCAAGCCAAATCGGTTAGTGTAGCAACAGGACTTCAAGGGAAAGTAGCTGGCTTAAATATTTCTTCCTTAAACAGTGGAGTCTTTGAAGATGTTAAAATCAATTTAAGAGGACTGCGTTCATTAACTGGTAATAATAATCCCATGTTATTGCTTGATGGAGTTCCAGTTGGTTTGGGACTTTTAAACACATTGAATCCAAATGATGTTGAAAGTATAAATGTTTTGAAAGGTTCTTCTGCTGCAGCTATTTATGGGCCTGATGCCCGTAACGGAGTAATTGTCGTTACAACAAAAGCCGGATCAAAAGATTCAAAACCAGTTATAACATTTAGTAATGCAACACAGTTTAGCAACATATCTTTCTTCCCAAAATTTCAAACGCAGTTTGGTTCCGGAGGATATGGAGGATATATCCCTTATGAAAACTGGTCATGGGGTCCTGAATATGATGGTACAATGCGTCCATTAGGTGATGTTCTTCCTGATGGTTCTCAACAAACAGTAAAATATTCACCAATAAAAAACAACAGGCAAGATTTCTTTAATACAGGAGTGACTGTTCAAAATGACATTTCCTATGCAGGAAAAGGATTTTATCTGAGCATTCAAGATGCCAATATTAATGGAGTGGTACCAGATGATGAAAACAGAAGAACTGGAATTCGTTTAAATGTTTCAAATACATATAAAAAATTCACCGCTACCTTTAATACAAACTATATTCAGTCAAACTACAATGTCTTTGACAATTTGGGTATGAGTGATTATTATTCTGGTAACAATGTTGGTTTAAATGATGGTTTGATGAACCTTATTTTCAGCACACAAGCTAATATCCCTTTGACTTCCTATAAGGATTTTGTAAACAACAAGTTTGCACAATACAATAATTATTACAATAGATATGGGATAAATCCTTATATTGCACTTGATACATGGAGGGAAAAAGGCAAGGATCAAAACCTTATAACAAGTCTTGACCTGAAACTGGAACCTACCAATTGGCTTGATTTGAATTATCGGGCAGCAATGACTTATCAAAGCATTGTAAGTGAAAATCGCAGCAAACGTCAGGTGGCAAATTCATTTGGCGCATCACGCGGTATCGATAATATTCCACAATCTGTAAACAATGAATCTTACATAGGAAATAGACTTTCATCCGAATTTTATGCCAATTTACATCACACATTTGGTGATCTCAAATTAAATGTGCTAGGTGGTACATATGTACGTGATGTACTGTCAAGAAATACAGGAGTAAATGCTACCAACTTGATTATCGAAGGATTGTTCAATGTTTCAGCTCGACCGGGCGAATTAGGTGGATTTTCAACTGAATCACATACCAGATTATTTTCACTTTATGGAAGTGCCAGCGCAACATATAAAAATTTCCTTACTTTGGAAGTTACCGGTAGAAATGATAAAACTTCTGTTCTTGACCCAAGTAATAATAGTTTCTTTTATCCCGGTGTAAGTGGTTCCTTCGTTTTGACCGATGCTTTCCCATCACTAAGATCAGACAATTTCAGCTTTATGAAATTGAGAGCTTCTTGGAATAAGACAGGTAATGCAGACATCAATCCGTATTTATTGGATGCTACTTTCTCTCAATTAACAGATGACGGAGATCCTTCAGGATTCCCATTTAATGGATTGCCAGGTTATTCGGCTGATCGTACTTCTTATAATAAGTATTTGGACCCTGAATTTATTAATAGCACTGAATACGGGTTCGAAGCAGGCTTTTTAAAAGGTAGAATCAGCCTTGATGCTACTTATTATACACAGAAAAATACAAATCAGATTGTAAGCATTAGGGTTCCACGTTCAACAGGTTATACTTTTGCTTTTGTCAATGCTGCATCTTTCAGAAATTATGGTTTTGAAACACAATTAAGATTAACTCCACTTGTAAATTTGGGAGAGGTTCAAGTTAATTTAACGGCCAACTATGCTTACAATAACAGTGAAGTCTTAAGTATTTATCAAGATTTAAAGGAACTTTCAATCGGTGGTTACGTGATGTGCTCCAATCAGGCCGTTATAGGTAAACCGGCTTTTGTTTTTAACGCTACTGATTATAAGAGAGATAATAAGGGAAGAGTAATTGTTGATGCTCAAACCGGATTCCCAATTATAGATGAAGTAAATAAGAAGTTTGGACGTACCATGCCACTTCATAACATTGGTTTGAATCCATCTATTTCTTGGAAAGGGTTAACTGTATCTGCTTTATTTGAATACAAGGGAGGCCATTATGTTTTCAATCTTCTTGGTTCCGAAATGGCTTGGACTGGTGTTTCTGAAATTACTGCTGCCAATCATCGTGAACGATTTGTTATTCCCAATTCTGTTTATGAAGATCCTAAAAATCCTGGTACTTATATTCCAAACACCAATATTACTGTTTATGATGTAAATGAATTTTTTACCAGTGATAATTATAGGACAGTGGCTTCTAACTTTATTACAAGTGCTGCTTCCTGGAGATTCAGAGAATTGGCCATTACTTATGATTTTCCAAAATCGTTACTTTCCAAACAAAATTTAATTCAGGGTGTAACTGTTGGAATTGTCGGACGTAACCTCGCTTTATGGTTGCCAAAAACGAATGTTTATAATGATCCTGATTACAGAGGAAACAATGATTTTCTGACGGGAAATATTTCGGGAATTTCAAATGCAACTGTTAATCCTCCAACACGTACTATTGGTGGCACATTGTCAGTTAAATTTTAATGTAAAATCTTATAATAAATAATTATATGAAAAAGCTATTAACAATATTATTTACCTCTGCTTTTATATTGGCCGGTTGTAGCGACGAATTCTTTGACATCAATAAAAGTCCAAATAACGCTGTCGAAGAAAATATGACTCCAAGTTTGATACTGCCCCGCTCTTTACATAGGCTTGCATCAATGTCAGCTACCGAGTATGACACATATAACCGGTGGATGGGTTATTGGGCTCGTTGTGCTGGTACTTACGGCCCTAATACAGAAGAGGAATCATACCAGATTACTTCTTCAACTTTACGTACCAGTTGGCTCGATATGTACGATATTTTAAAAGATATTGATGTTATCGAGAAAAAAGCTGAAAGTAGAAATGAGACAGCTTATCAGGGTATTGCTAAAATTTTAAAATCAATAGGTTTTATGCAACTCGTCGATCAGTATAATAATGTGCCTTATTCAAAATGTTTTGATTTAGGCAATTATATGTTGACACCTTATGATAAGGGAGACGAAATTTATACCGCTCTTATCAATGATTTGGCAAAAGCAGATTCACTTTTGAAAAATGCAGATGTCGCAAATAATCTTGATATTAAAACAGCCGATATCACTTTCAAGGGAGATTTGAGTTTGTGGCGGAAGCTTGGTAATTCTCAAAGATTACGACTCTTGATGCATGAATCGGAAGTACTTGGAAATGCCGGTTTAAAATCCGAAATAGACAAAATCGTTGCCAATGGTGGAGGATTTCTTGGAGCTGGCGAAACAGCCAATGTACAACCAGGATACGCTGCTGATAAATATAAACAGAATCCCTATTGGAATACTTTCAACATTAACGATGCTGGAGGATTGGATAATTATAATAGGGCAAACAACTATTTTCTTAATTTATTAAAGAACAACAACGATATTCGTTATCAGTATTTCTATTCAAAAGCAAAAACTCCTACAAACAATGAAGAATATGTAGGTTTTGACTATGGTTTTGATTATCCTCAGGATACTCCGGAAGATCAAAAAAAGGCTGCAGCCAATTCTTCGAATGTTGCCGGACCTGGAATAGCAAAAGGTCCTAATATGCCTCAGTGGTTGTTTACTTCGTTTGAAAGCATGTTTTTACAGGCTGAAGCTATTCAGCGCGGAGCTCTTGCTGGTGATGCTAAAGATATGTATGAATCTGCCGTTAAAGAATCTTTTTCATGGTTGGGAGTTCCGGATGCAGAAGCGGTTGCTACTGGATATCTGAATTCAACAATAAAAACTTTTGCCGTTTGGGACGCAAATGCAGACAAATTGAATCTGATTCTGACGCAAAAATATATCGCCATGTTTGGTATAAATGGCTTGGAAACATGGACTGATTATCGCAGAACCGGCATCCCAAATGTTCCGCTGTCCATTTACCCGAGCAGAGGGACAAACGTCATCCCCAAGCGTTTGATTTATCCATTGGAAGAATACCAGTATAATTCAGCCAATGCAACAAATGAAGGTACTATTAATCCTCAAACAATGACTATATTCTGGGATAGATAAAAAATTATTAATCGTAAAATTTAGAAAATATGAAAAGAAATTTATATGGGTTAATCTTGTCGATGTTGGTCGTTTCTTTAGGATTTACCTCCTGTCTTGACGACAAAAACATTGAAAACATGGAATATGGCTTGATTAATCTCAACGCCAATAAAATTATTGAAATTCCTGCTGAAGCAACACACGAAATCAGTATGACTCTTTTACCTGAGGGACAAAAAGAAATCACTGTAGGTGAAATAAGACTTGCTGCTGAAAAGCCAGCTTCGGAAGACATTGTAGTAACTCTGACAACTGATAGCTCCGCGGTAATTTTAGGTGAAGATGCAGCTCTATTTCCAGCTAATGAAATTTCAGTACCTGCTTCAGTAACTATTCCTAAAGGTCAACGTTCTGCACCTTTAATCATCACTGTTAATACTGCTGCACTTCAAAGTGATCCACAGTATATTGCAATATCGATTGTTAAAGTTGACAAGCCGGGTTATATCATCAGTGGAAATTTTAACTATGTTAAGCTAAACATGAAAATAAAACATAAATACGAAGGCAGATATATCTTGACTGGCACAATGGAACATTTACCGAATCCAGGAGCTTATTTACATATTACCAACTATCCCGGTATAGATGAATATACTGTTCAATTACGTACTTTAGATGGGAAATCGCTTGTATTTTATGATGAAATAGGGTGGGAAGATTTTATGTATCCAATGATGACTGCTGCAGGAGGATTTAGTGGTTGGGGTTCTTTTGATCCAGTGTTTACATTTGATGATAATTGTAATATTACTGCGGTAACAAACTACTATGGTCAACCGGCTACTAATACTCGTAGTGCTGAACTTGATCCTTCTGGCATCAATAAATATGATGAAGCTACCAAATCATTCAGTGTGTCATATTGGATGAATCAACCATCTGTGGTTACAACTCCACCTTATCATCGTTGCCACATGGTAGAAACTTACAAGTTTAAAGAAGATTTGTAAAATAATACAGGATTTTTTACAGGTACGCCCCAAAGTTGTGATAAACTTATGGGGCGTATCTTTTTGATATGCACAAAATAAAAAAATAATAATTTCTATTTCCTCACTATCGCTTCCAAATTCTTGTTTCGGATTTGAATATAAATTTTCGTACCGGGTTGCGCATATTCCGTTGCCACATATCCCATCCCGATTCCCTTTTTGCTATCGGGCAGCATGGTGCCCGAAGTAACCTGTCCAACGGGTTTGTTTTCATTGTTTACAATTGGGTAGCCATGACGCGGAATACCTCGTTCGGTAAGTTCAAAACGTACCAGTTTTCGCGTTACACCTTCTCTTTTCTGCTTTTCGAGCAACGGACGGTCGATGAAATTCTTTCCTTCCACAAATTTGGTAATCCAGCCCAAACCGGCTTCTATGGGAGAAGTGGTATCATCAATATCGTTCCCGTAAAGACAATAACCCATTTCGAGCCGCAAAGTATCTCGGGCTCCCAGTCCAATGGGGCGAATGCCTTCCTCTGCTCCGGCTTCAAAAATGGCATTCCATACCGTATCGGCATACTCGGGACGGAAATAAAGTTCAAATCCGCCGGCTCCCGTATAACCGGTATTGGACAGCAACACCGGCTCCACACCGGCAAACTTTCCTACAGCAAATGAGTAATAAGGAATTTCGGAAAGCCGAACAGGCGTGAGTTTCTGAAGAATTTGCGTAGCTTTGGGACCTTGCACGGCCAATTGAGCCACTTGTTCGGAAATATTTTCCAGCTCAGCATTTTCAGCATTGTTCTGCATGCACCAATTCCAATCTTTTTCGATATTGGCAGCATTTACCACCAGCAAATAATTTTCCTTATCGAGGCGATACACCAGCAAATCGTCCACAATTCCACCTCTCCCGTTCGGGAAACAGGAATATTGCGCTTTTCCCACCGGGAGGGCAGCCACATCGTTGGTAGTCATTTTTTGAAGAAAAGCCAATGCATGAGGCCCTTTCACCAGAAATTCGCCCATGTGGGACACGTCAAAAACGCCGGCAGCCCGTCTGACAGTCAAATGTTCTTCGTTGATGCCTGTATATTCAATCGGCATGTAAAAACCTGCAAATTCGGTCATCTTTGCTCCTAGAGCCATGTGAAAATGTGTAAATGGGGTAATTTTCATGAGTTTGGGTTTTATAGAAAAATTTTTAAATTCAACTAACTGTTTTTGAAATTTTTTCTGGCTTTTCATTTGACTTTGCCAAAACACCAGTAAAATTTATTTTTTTCCTTGTTTTATAGAAACAGGGAATTTCACTTAAAGGCGTAAATCGAAAAAATCCCCACAAACTTCGAAATGATGCATTTTGTCCTTTCAGGGAAAAACATTTTTACTATTCACAAATCATTTACTCGAAACTCTGAACTTTTAGAATTCCCTTCGGTTTGCTCAAAACTTTTCGTTCATGGTGCGGAGTACGCGATCGATTACCGAAGTTTCAAAGCCTCTGTTTTGTGCAAAACGAAAAAGCTTTCCCTGTTTTTCGTATTCATAGTCGTATTTGAGCGTGGCAAGTTTCGATTTGAGAATGGAAGACAGCATTTCCTGATATTCTCCCTCATCAATAGCCGATAGAGCCATTTGAATGATTTCAGGGTTCAGTCCTTTGACTTTCAGTGCCAACTCAATTTTAATTTTTCCCCATTTGTTAAATCTGAACTTATCCCGTACAAAAGCAAGAGCATAACGTTTTTCATTGATAAAATCTTCTTCCACCAACTTGTCGATTAACTTCTTCCTTTGCAGTTGAGGCACTTTCCAAGCCATAAGCTTTTCTTCCACATCCGAAATGCAATGTTCCGAAATGGAACAGTAAGAAGCTGCCTTGTGAAAAAGTTCATCAAAAGTATATTCTTTTTTCATCGGGGAAAAATATTTGGTTAATTGATTAAAGCAATCCGCAAACTCAATTAATGGGTGCAACTTTTAAAGTAAAGATTTTTACGCTAACCTTGACTTCCAACCTGAAAAGTTAACAGGGTAAAACCTTGAACTGAAGAACAAATTTACAAGATAATTTTCATATTTCACAACTCCAATAAAAAACCGTTTTTATTTGATGAGAATCGGGCAGGGAAAAAAACTTTCAATGAAACCATGCAGCTGCAAAGTTGACAACTTATTTATTGATATACAAGATCGTAGGTCAGAAAAAAGAAAGTATGTGATGTATAAAACTTTAACCCAATTTTAAAAAATTCATTTTGGAATTATTTGATTTTTGTTATTCATCAAATGAGAAACTTTCCAAAAATTCAGAAAAAACTATTTTGGTTGTATCTAAACATTTTTTTCTTTTTTGCGTTTGTATTGACAATTGAGCTATTTCTGATATTTTGCGGATAATTACAGATTGAAAAAAATAATATTATGAAGTACGGATTTTTTGTGGTAGTATTTTCCATTTTTGCAGCTTTGTTTGGATATGTTGGTTTGCGCGGTTGGCAATCATTGGCATTGTATCCGTCTGCACGGCCGGTTTATCTCGTCATCTATCTTTTGCTTTTTATTTGTTCAATGGTTGGCTTGATTTTCGGCGATTCCATGCCTCTGCCGCTTGCCAAAGCCATTACTTTTACGGGCTATTCTTTTCTTTTGGTTGTTGCTTATCTTTTACTTTGTTTTTTGGTGGTCGACGTAATCCGCATGGCAAATTATCTGTTTCATTTTGCGCCGGCCGGTATGACTTCATTTCGATTCTGGAGCATGATGTCCGGTTTACTGGTGATTGCAATCGCCATGATCATTGGCAATTACAAATTTAATCATCCCGAAATAGTGCATCTCGAATTGCAAAGCAACAAGCCTGTTCAGAACAAAGAAATAAAGATAGTGGCAGCCAGTGATATTCATTTGGGCAATGATATCGACAAAAACTATTTGAAAAAATACGTTCAGCTGATCAACGACCAGCATCCGGATATCATCTTACTGGCCGGCGATATTTGTGATCGGTCGCTGAAGCCTTTGATGCATCAAAAAATGAATGAGGAATTAGAGAATCTGAATGCTCGTTTAGGCGTTTATGCCATTCCCGGAAATCACGAATACTACTCGGAGAATTTGCAAAAAACGTTACAGTTTTACGAAGATGCCGGTATAAAGGTACTCACAGATAGTGTTTCACTCATCGACAAGAGTTTTTATGTGGTCGGTAGAAAAGACAGGATGGATAGAAGCAGGGCGAAACTTTCAACAATTTTGTCATCACTGGCTACCGACAAGCCGATTATTTTGCTTGACCATCAGCCTTCAGCATTGGAAGAAGCCATCCAAAACAATGTAGATTTACAAATTTCGGGACATACGCATGAAGGTCAGGTTTTTCCGGCCAATTTGCTGGTAAAAGGAATGTTTGAAGCCGGATACGGCTATTTTAAAAAGAAAAACACTCACTTGTACGTATCTTCGGGACTTGGATTGTGGGGACCT
>Ga0116191_1002816_pt1 | contig 13002 bp, 9 predicted proteins | sample AD_UKC111_MetaG_FD_89897 | JGI IMG/M metagenome (GOLD analysis project Ga0116191, IMG submission 89897) | Active sludge microbial communities of municipal wastewater-treating anaerobic digesters from Hong Kong - AD_UKC111_MetaG | ecosystem: Engineered > Bioreactor > Anaerobic > Digestate | place...
CAGCCCGATACTGGAGAACAAGCTCTGGAAATCGCTGAAACACTCGTTCGCTCCGGAGCAGTCGATGTGGTTGTGGTCGATTCGGTAGCCGCGCTTGTTCCACGCGCGGAGATCGAAGGGGATATGGGCGATGCCAGCATGGGTATGCAGGCCCGTTTGATGTCACAAGCGCTGCGAAAACTTTCCGGCGCCATCAATCAAACAAAGACAGCGGTCATTTTTACAAACCAGTTGCGCCAGAAGATCGGTGTAATGTTCGGTAATCCTGAGACCACCCCGGGCGGTCTTGCCTTGAAGTTTTACGCTTCAGTTCGCCTTGATACCCGCCGTATCCAATCCATCAAAGTGGGACCTGAAATCGTTGGTAATCGCACTCGCGTCCGTGTGGTCAAGAACAAGGTAGCTCCTCCCTTCCGTACCGCTGAATTCGATATCATGTATAACGAGGGTATTTCCAAAGAGGGTGACATTATTGATCTGGCTACTGCGCTGGAGATCATCACCAAACGTGGGGCGTTCTTCTCCTATGGTGATGTGCGTCTTGGTCAGGGTCGCGAGAATGCCAAAGATTACCTCAGACAAAATCCGGAACTATGTAAAGAGATCGAAACAGCCGTGCGTCAACGCGCCATGGGCGGTGAAATTCCCTTGACGGTTGGTGTTACCAGTGATGATAGTGATTCCGATACAGATGGTGAATAATTTCACTCATGCGGATCTATAAACAGGTTTTCAAGAAATCGCTCACATTCTGCGCCATAGCCATGCTGATGAGCATGGCTATGGGTTGCAGCGCGTTACGACCACAGGTTGCTCTCGCTTCTGATAAACAAGCCCCAATTTTCATCCCTCCCACTCTTGTGTCTGCATTCACTCAAACCCCAACTCCGGATCTTACCGATCCATTAAATTCGCAGGTTAAGGATTGCAAGAATGATTTGGAATATCTCAATGACCTTAACTACCCGGATGGCACTTTTGTAAAACCCGGTGAGACACTCGAAAAACTATGGAAAGTCAAAAACTCCGGAACATGCAATTGGAACGCGACTTATACCTTACGCCTGATTGATGGGATCGAACTTGGTGCTGTAAACCCCCAGTCGATAACACCTTTGCGCGCCGGTGTTGACGGTACCATTCAGATCGTTTTTACGGCGCCAACTGAACCCGGTAACTACATTTCCACATGGCAGGCTTTTGGCCCAGACGGAAAATCTTTTGGCGAATATATTTCGATCGAGATCAATGTGGTGCAGGAATAACCAAAAGTCTTTCAATGAGTGAATCCACCCGTTCCAGAATCTGGAAAAGGTTACTTCTGGCCGTGTTTATATTTTTATTGATCGCAGCCAGTGTCATTTACTTATTATCGTCAGGAATGCTCCAGATTAGCTTGTCATATAACATTCTCACTCCTTCCCCTACGATCATTGTTTTCGATCAATTTGCTGCCTTGCCTGCAACAATGACTCCCTTCCAACCACTGCCGACAAACACAGCTATACCAACTTTCACGCCCACCACTACAGCAACCACCACGCCAACTAAGACCCCCAAACCAACCAAAACACCCACACCCATACCCACCAACACACCTATTAATCCGACTGTTGAAGGTCTTCCACCGAGCTACTTGATCAATGGCATGTATGGTTTCAACCAGAGCCATTCACTATCTTGTGAGTCGCGTTCCGCTGTCGATTGGGCGAGCTTTTTTGGAGTTACGATCAGCGAGAATGAATTCTTGTACGCTTTACCACAATCGGATGATCCAGATGCCGGTTTCGTTGGCAGTCCAGATGGCACTGAAGGTCAGCTTCCCCCAAATTCATATGGTGTCCATGCTGACCCGGTCGCTGCTTTGCTCAGGGGATACGGCCTCGGCGCCAAAGCTGTCCACAACTATTCGTTTGATGATCTACGCATGCAAATCACCAGCGGTGAACCCGTGATCGTATGGGTTTACGGAAATGTCTGGGCTGGCGGTGTCTCGCAAAATTATGAAGCCTTGGATGGTCACACGACTCTTGTGGTTCGATTCGAGCATACCGTGATCATTTATGGATATGACGAAACCAGTGTCTGGGTTTTGGATGGTGGCATGACTTACACCCGTCCAATCTGGATTTTTCAGGATTCCTGGGCGACTTTGGGAAATATGGCTGTAATTATGAAGTAAACATTGATTGACAAAAACAGGCTTCGTTATTAGAAGCCTGTTTCTTAATATCTCATCTATTCTCGGGTTCAACCGATACTCGCCGGATTATGTTCCTTCTTCCCATGAACCCAGGTACTTCACCTGCTCGGCTGTTAACTCATCGATCTCAACTCCCATTGCGGTAAGTTTAAGTTTAGCGATGTTCTTGTCAATTTCATCTGGAACACTGTAAACTTGCTTCTCAAGTTTGTCGGCATTTTTCGCCAGGTATTCCAATGACAAAGCCTGGTTAGCAAAGGACATGTCCATTACCGAAGCTGGATGCCCTTCAGCGGAAGCCAGGTTAATTAAACGACCTTCTCCGAGGATATAGATACGGCGTCCATCGGGTAAAACATATTCATCCACAAATGGGCGAACAAGCCGCTTGGATTTCGCCATCTTCGCGAGCGCGGGAATATTGATTTCAACATTAAAATGACCCGAGTTAGCAACGATCGCGCCGTCTTTCATCAGTTTAAAGTGGCGTTCATCGATTACGTTGATATCGCCTGTGAGGGTGACAAAGAAATCACCGATCTTAGCTGCTTCATCCATCGGCATAACCCTAAAACCATCCATGGTGGCTTCCAACGCCTTCAGCGGATCAACCTCAGTAACGATCACGTCCGAGCCCATACCTTTTGCCTTGCTAGCCAAACCACGTCCGCACCAACCATAACCAGCGACCACGAACTTCTTGCCAGCCAACAATACATTGGTAGCACGGATCACACCGTCAAGGGTTGACTGTCCTGTCCCATAGCGATTATCGAAGAAGTGTTTGGTCATGGCATCGTTGATAGCAATGATGGGATAGTTCAGAGCTTTGTCGGCAGCCATGGCATGAAGGCGGATGACGCCCGTGGTGGTTTCTTCAGTACCAGCGACGACATTACTCAATAATTCGCGGCGGTCCTTGTGAAGCACACTTACCAGGTCAGCACCGTCATCCATAGTGAACTGAGGCTTGTGGTCGAGAGCCGCGTTGATGTGCTTGTAGTAGACTACGTTGTCTTCACCCTTGATGGCGTAAACAGGAATCTCATCATGTGTAATGAGAGATGCTGCCACATCGTCCTGGGTTGAAAGCGGATTGGACGCGGTCAACACAATATCTGCTCCACCAGCTTGCAAAGTCTTCATTAAATTGGCGGTTTCGGTGGTCACATGCAGACATGCAGAAATACGTAGTCCTTTCAAGGGACGCTCTTTCGCGAAACGTTCTTTGATTTGGCGCAGTACGGGCATCTCACGCTCGGCCCACTCAATACGTAAACGGCCGCCGTCTGCCTGCTTTAGGTCCTTCACATCATAATTTGACATCTATTCCTCCAGAAATGACATTACTTCAACAATTTATCCAAAGCGCCGTGATCATCGAAATGAGCGCGGTAACGCTTAATGAACTCGGGAATGGTATAGTGATGGTTTTGTGTGCCTTTTTGTTCAAGCACGTACGTCGCTGCAAGGGCTCCCATTTGACCGCAGGTCTGCAAATCCAGATTCAAACGATAGCCAGTCAAAAAACCACCGCGGAACGCATCGCCCACACCCGTAGGATCGGCTATGAAATCAGCTGGAACAATGGGAATATCATACTGTGTTCCGCCAAACTTTACGATCGCGCCTTTTTCTCCGCAAGTGACCACCAATAATTTAACTGCTTTCTCAATCTCCACAGCACTCATGCCTGTATGGCTCTGTAACAACTCGAATTCGTATTCGTTAACGAATAAAGCATAGGCATTCTCAACGCCACGTTTTAACTGCTCGTGGTCATTTCGCGCGACTTGCTGAGAGGGGTCATACAAGTACGGGATTCCCAATTCAACGCATTCACGCACGTATTGATCCATTGCTTTGGGATCGTTAGGTGAAATGACCACAAAATCAGCTTCGCCTTTATTCATTTGTTTGAGTGAGACCTCGCAAGCATCTGCCATCGCTCCGGTATAGAAACTGGCGATTTGATTGTTATCCAGGTCTGTATTGGCGAAGAACGAGGCCGTGTATTTGTCAGGAATTTCTTTCATGTAATGCGTGTTTACTCCCTGACATTCCAACCAGGCACGGTATTCGGCAAAATCCTTGCCCACTGTGGCCATCACCATCGGTTTCTCACCGAGAAGAGCTAATGTGTAGGCAATATTTGGCGCGATCCCGCCGCGCTGGCGAGACATGGAATCTACCAGGAACGAAAGACTGATCTTGTCGAGTTTATCGGGTAAGATCTGCTGGTTGAAATGACCTGGAAAGGTCATTAAATAATCAAATGCAACAGAACCGGTTAATACGATTGACATCTTTCACCTACCAGACTTTGAATTATAAATGATTTGAGGGAGATTTTGCGAAAATGGAGGGTAGCAAATCCCTTGATCGGTCACAAGCGCCGTAATCAACTCATGCGGTGTGACATCGAAAGCGGGGTTTCGAGCCGCCACATCTTTGGGATATACAGGTTCCCCGTTGATCGACACATTGACGACTTCTTCCTGATTTCGTTCTTCGATTGGAACCAGATCGCCGGAAGTCATGCTCATATCGAGGGTGGAAAGGGGGAAAACTGGATAGACAGGAACCTCGTTACTATACGCTGCCAGGCTAAGCATATACGTCCCTACTTTATTGATCACATCTCCGTTTGCTGTGACCCTGTCTGCTCCGTAAAAAACCTTTTGTACTTCACCTCTCCTTAGGAAATAGCCAGACATGTTATCTGTAATGACTTTGAATGGGATGCCATATTGCTGGCACTCCCAGGCTGTCAGCCGCGCGCCTTGAAAACGCGGGCGAGTTTCATCCACCAGTAGTTGAATTTTCTTCCCCTGCTCGTGCGCGAATCGGATCGCACCCAACGCGGTTCCCCAATCCACCGCTGCCAGTGAGCCAGTATTGCAATGAGTAATAATCGTGTCTCCGTCATTGATCAGAGATGCACCGAATTCAGCCATCCGCAAATTTGTAGCCACATCTTCTTCAGCCATTTCCCTGGCAATCTCTACTATCCTATGGACTTTCTCTCTTTGATTCAAACTTGAATCATCGACAATGGAAAGCAGACGTTTCACTCCCCACGCCAGGTTGATAGCTGTCGGCCGCGCATTGACCAACTCTTCAGATGCTTGGTGCAAACGCTTTTGGAAGGTCTCTTCGGGTGCTGTTTCATACAACAATGCTTCTAAAGCCATACCAAAGGCACCCGCAACGCCGATCGCCGGAGCTCCTCGAATTGCCATTGTTTTAATCGCATTCACCATCTCGCTTGCTGAATGGATAAGTAGGTACTCCATTCGACCAGGAATCAACCTCTGGTCGATCAGTTGGACACTATTGGAGTCATTCAACCATTCAATCGTTCGCATCACGCACCAAAAAACGCCCTCCATGAGAGCGTTACTACTTATCTAGTTTAACATGGCTGGTGATCCTTGACAATGTTTTCATTTTCCCACTTACCCACCAAGGAATATCTTGATGAGTTTTTTGCTTTTTCCGGGTTACAATTTGGTCAAGTAAAGAGTATTTTGCCATTTATGTATTGTTTAGGAACGCAATATGAAAATTAAAGTCTTCATTCTGGGATTTTTGATCTGTGCCTTATTGGCTTCTTGTAGTAATGGTGTTTCAATTGTTGCAAACGACACAGACCAATCCACTGCTATCCCCTTTACCCCAACTCCAACAGCCACGCCTACACCTGAAGCACGTGTTGTTCTCGGTGAGGTGGCCATGCGTAATGGCGACTATGACACCGCCCTCTCGCAATTCCAGATTGGTCTTACCTCTTCAGACCCCGAAATTGCCGCCGAAGCCCAACTTGGGATCGGACGGATCTATCTTCTCAAGCAGAATTTCACCAAAGCTGTTCAGGAGTTGGGATGGCTGATAAATTCAGGCCCCGCTGGTGATTCACGGAATAAAGCCTTTTTCTTTCTTGCCAAAAGTTATGAAGGAATGAAATCTTACTCCCGGGCTGCAGATGCTTATCAAGGCTATCTCGACCAGGTACAGACTGCACTTGAAGGGGATATCCTCAAAATGCAGGGGGATGACCTTTTTACAGCAGGTGAGTATTCTAAAGCACTCCAGGTTTACACAGATGCGCTGGACGTTGCCCGTCCGGAATACCAGGACGAGCTTCAATTGAAAATCGCGCAGGCAACAGCGGCTACTGGTGACGAGGAAACCGCGCTGTCACTCTACCAGGCATTGTACGAACGGACGTCAAATAAAAACACCAAATCAACAATCAATCTATACATGGGACGCATCTATCTGGACCGAGGGGATGCCGAGAGCGCGTATGATCGTTTTCAATTAACTGTGAATGGGGGCCTGGTCAACGCAGGTGATAGTTTTAGCCAATTGGCTGCGCTTGTGGATGCCAATCAACCAGTCAACGAACTGATGCGTGGTGAGATCGACTATTTTGCCGGACAATATGGCATGGCGGTTGCTGCTTTGGATCGCTACATGGCTGCCAACCCCAATCACGATGATACTCCACATTACTTTAAAGCACTGAGTCTGTATAACATGGGAGATTATCAAGGCGAGGTTGCAGAGTGGGATACATTAATTAGAGATCATCCCAACGGTCAATACTACGCTAGTGCTTTCCTTGAGAAAGCGACCACTCAGATGTATCACCTTTCTCAATATCGGACCGCGGCCCAGACTCTGTTGACTTTTGTTACCATTTCACCTGATGCTCCGGAAGCAGCAAATTATCTCTTTCGGGCTGCACGTATCTATGAACAAAACGGAGATCTTGATTTAGCAGCCCAAACCTGGGAAAGAGTAATCATTGAATATCCCTCAAATGAAGACGCCATCCTGGCACAGTTTGAAGCGGGTATTTGCTTATTCCGTTTACAGCGTTATTCGGACGCTCAAATTGTGTTCCAAAAGAATTCAATGCTCGCTTCGGGAACAGCGGACCGCGCTCGTGCCTTCTTGTGGGTTGGGAAGAGCCTTGAAAAGCAGTATCAGCATGATGAAGCCTTAACCTATTATCAGCAAGCCGCTTCTGCGGATCCCACCGGATACTACTCTATCCGTGCACAGGAGATCCTCAATAGTCAGCCTCCATTTCCTAGTGAGACAAATATCAATATCGGGGTAAATTGGGCCAGAGAGGAAAAATCCGCGGATGATTGGATGCGTGAGAAATTTAATATCGCTAATGATATCGACTTGAACTCTGCAGGGGATCTGGCAAATAATATCCTCTATCAACGCGGAGATGCATTCTACAATCTTGGGATGTTGTCGAATGCTTCATCAGAATTCGAATCATTGCGGTTGGAATTGAAAAACGATCCTTTGAACTCATATCGTTTGTTGAAGCATATGGTTGACCTGGGAATCAATTACACTGCAGTTTATACCGCCCGCCAGATACTAGACTTGACTGGATTAGACCAATCCTCATTCATCGATACTGCACCAGCCTATTTTAACCACATACGCTTCGGCACGTATTACAGTGACCTGATCATTCCCACAGCCAATGAAAATGGTATTGATCCATTATTGCTCTTCAGCTTGGTTCGGTTGGAGAGCGTTTTCGAACCGGAAATCGTTTCTAGTTGGGGTGCGGTGGGGTTGATGCAGATAACACCTGAGACCGGAACAGAAATATTCGCCGATATAGGTTGGCCTTCAGATTACACTTCGAATGACTTGTATCGTCCAATTGTGAATATCAAATTTGGAACCCATTATTTTGCCAAATGGTACAACTACTTCGATAAAAACCCCTATGCAGCGCTGGCTGCGTATAACGGAGGTATTGGAAATGCCATGACCTGGCAAAACATCTCTGGAGATGATCCTGATCTGTTCCTTGAGGTCATCCGTGCCTCTGAAACACGTGATTACATCAGATATATTACTGAATATCATGAAATTTACAAAAAGATTTATTTCGACAAGAATCAATAATAAAAAAACCGCCTGATTTCTCAGGCGGTATTCATTACTTACAAGGCTACTTTACGTAGGCTTTCAAGGCTTCTTTGCGGGCTTTAGCCAGCTCAGGTTTGAGAGCGGCCTGGGCGGCAGCAAGTCTGGCCACAGGTACGCGGAACGGGCTGCAGCTAACGTAGTTATTACCGATGCTGTAGCAGAAGGCGATGGATTCTGGATCACCACCGTGTTCACCGCAGATACCCACCTCGAGTGCCGGGCGGGTGGCGCGACCATCAGTCACAGCCATCTTCATTAATTTTCCAACACCGTCCTTGTCCAAGGTCTGGAATGGGTTCTTGGGTAAAATGCCTTCTTCCACATAGCGGACGAGGAAGCTACGTTCCGCATCATCACGGCTGTAGCCGAAGGTCATCTGTGTCAGGTCGTTGGTACCAAAGGAGAAGAACTCAGCGATAGTGGCGATTTCACCAGCAACCACTGCGGCACGTGGGATTTCGATCATGGTTCCAAACTTGTAGCTGAAGGTGACCTTCTTGGACTTCATTACATCTTTGGCAATGGCTTCGAGACGAGGTTGTATCCACTTGAGCTCATTGATGTGACCAGTTAACGGAATCATGACTTCTGGCTTAACCACGATCTTCTTCTTGGCGCAATCGGCTGCTGCTTCGAAGATCGCGCGGACCTGCATCTCAACGATCTGGGGCATGGCAATGGAGAGACGTACACCACGCAGCCCCATCATTGGATTGGATTCGTGCATTCCTTTAACGGCCTCAAGCAGGGCTTCTTTCTCAGCAAGACCTTTCTTCTCGCCTTTGACGCGCATGGTGATTACCTCTTCGAGGAGGCTTTCTTCAGAGGGCAGGAACTCGTGCAGAGGAGGATCGATTAGACGGATAATTACAGGATAGCCATCCATGGCTTCGAACAAACCAGCGAAATCTGAACGCTGGAATGGTAAAAGCTCATCCAGAGCTGCTTTCCGGGTGGCATCGTCTTTAGCCAGGATCATGCGCTGGACGATTGGCAGACGCGCGGGTTCAAAGAACATATGCTCGGTACGGCAAAGACCAATGCCCTTGGCGCCATATGCACGGGCACGTCGCGCATCCTTCGGGTAATCGGAGTTAGCCCAAACCTGCATGCCAGCAATTTCATCAGCCCAGCTCAAAAGAGTCAATAGATCGGTCTGCTCTTCAATGGATGGGGTGGTCAAGTCAATCTTTCCGGTATAAACCTCACCTGTGGTGCCATCAACGGAAATCCACTCGCCTTCTTTGATGGTGACGCCGTTACATACCATTACTCGTTTCTCAAGGTCGATCACAACAGAGGAGGCGCCAACAACACAGGGAACACCAAACTGACGAGCAACAACTGCAGCATGTGAGGTAGCGCCACCTTCGCTGGTGAGGATACCCTTGGCAGCCAACATACCGTGCACATCATCCGGCTTGGTGAACGGGCGCACCATGATGGTGTCCTGTCCTTCTTCTTTGCTCTTCTTCTCGGTGAGGTCAGCATCAAAGTAAACCTGACCCACTGCGGCGCCCGGAGAGGCATTCACGCCAGAAGCATAGAAACGGCCGTCTTTCTTGGCTTTCGCTTTGGTTTCGGCAGTGAACTGGGGATGAAGCAGTGTGTCAACATTTTCAGTAGAAACACGTTTGATAGCTTCTTCCTTACTGATGAGGCCTTCATTGACCATATCCACCGCGATTTTCACAGCAGCCAGGGCAGTGCGCTTGCCGTTGCGGCATTGCAGCATCCACAGGCGTCCGCGTTCGACAGTGAACTCGAGATCCTGCATATCTTTGTAGTGCAATTCCAGCTTCTTGACAACTTCGAGGAAGGCTTTGTTCGCTTCGGGGAGTGATGTGCCAAGTGTTTCGATCTTCTCAGTATTGCGAATTCCTGCGACAACGTCTTCACCCTGCGCGTTCAGCAGGTAGTCGCCATAAAGTTTTCGTTCGCCAGTGGAGGGATTGCGAGTGAAAGCAACACCTGTGCCTGAATCCCAACCCATGTTGCCAAAGACCATGGTCACAATATTGACGGCGGTGCCCAGATCATCTGGGATGTTGGTGGCGCGGCGATAATCGATGGCGCGCTTGCCCATCCAGGATTTGAAAACAGCTTCCGTGGCAAGTTTGAGTTGTTCCAATGGATCCTGCGGAAAATCTTTCTTATAATGCTTCTTGACAACAACCTTGAATTTTTCAACCAAAATCTTAAGGTCTTCGGCAGTCAGGTCGGTATCGGCTTTATAACCCTTGTCTTTCTTATAACCATCGAACACTTCCTCGAAGGCTTCGTCGGGTAATCCAAGGACAACGGTGCCGAACATCATAATCAAGCGGCGATATGAGTCGTACACAAAGCGTTCGTTGTTTGTCAGTTTAATCATGCCCTTGGCGGATTCATCGTTCAAACCAATGTTCAAAACGGTGTCCATCATGCCAGGCATTGAAAATTTCGCGCCAGAGCGGCAAGAAACCAACAGGGGGTTCTCATTGCTACCGAATTTTTTCCCAGTATCCTTTTCAACCACTTTCAATGCGGCAAGCATCTGGTCCCACATACCTTCTGGGAATTTTTTGGATGCAGAGTAGGCATTGCATGCTTCGGTAGTAACCGTAAAACCGGGGGGAACAGGAAGTTTAATACGAGCCATTTCGGCGAGGTTGGCTCCCTTTCCGCCCAATAAACCGCGGACGGCTTCCCAGTCGCCTTTGACATACTTTTCAGCTTTTTCGATCTCGCTAAAAAGATAAACCCATTTTTTTTCTGCCATCTTGACCTCCAGAGAAAATTATTAGAGCGTTTTTGTTACACCGCGATGCGGGGAACATTAACTTTTCCGAATTTTGAAATTTTACCATTAACCCGTAACGCAGGGATGACTTCATCATTTATGTTGAGGAACCACATTTTTGATCTTTTTGTAAACACTTTGCAAGGTAGAATCTGCAAAATATGGTTCATAATACTGTTGTAATACAAATAATATTTCGGAGTAAAAATGAAGATCCTCGTCATCGATGATGACCCGGCTATGACAGATATTATTCGTTTAATGCTAGAGCCTACAGAAGCCAAGGTTATTACCGCGCATTCTGGCGATTTTGGTCTTGAGAAGCTCAAAACGGAAAATCCTGATATCGTCCTCCTTGACTTGATGATGTCGGGTATGGATGGTTGGCAGGTGTGCGAAAAGATACGCGCGATCAGCCGAGTTCCCATCATGATTCTATCAGTCCTTGACAATCCCGGTTTGGTTGCCAGGGCCTTGGATATGGGCGCGGACGATTACTTGATTAAACCAGTTAAAAGCACCACCTTAATCGCGCACATCAATAACCTGACTCGAAGAAATATGGATATTAATCCAAACACTTCTCCGTTAAAACTAGATTCGATCATTTACCACCAATAACAAAAAGGCTACTTTTCAGTGGCCTTTTTGTTATTCCCAACTATTTCTTGCCGAAATTCCCGTAAGTCGTTTTTCCACCCATTCCATCGCTTCGCTTCTTGTTTGAATACTGCCAGCTGCTTGCTCTTCTCGTAGCCCTTCAATCAATTCTCCCACCAAAGGTCCAGGTATCAGATCAAAATTAACCATCAGGTCATTGCCATTTAAAAGAAGAACCGGATGTGCCACATTCGGCTTCTCAAACCAAAATGCAATCGTATGCTCACAAATTGTCTGCGCAAGATCCAGATCATCCGATTGACCAATCCCCATTCTTCCAGACCATAGCTCGGCCATAATTATCAGGGCAATGTCAATACCTGATTCTCCATTCACCCGAAAATAATGATACAACTCGCGATCACTCGGAAGACGTCTCGTTTCCCACAATTCTTTGACTCCGATGCGCTGTTTGATTAACCCGATCTTGTCGATTTCTTCCCTCGATAAGAGCAATCGAGATGCGACATCTTTTGCTTCGCTTGAGTTCAGTGAACTCAAAATCACGGATAAAAAGATTAACTGTCGTTCATTTCTATCCGATGAATTCTTCTTCGTTACAAAAGCGTGAAGCTGTTCGGCGGTCTGGTCTCTCAATTTTATTTTTGTTTGGAATAGACCATTCGTTTCGACTTTTTCAGAAGAGAAATTAGAAATTTCACTAAATATCGATTTTAGGTAAATGATTTCTTTTCCAAACTGTTCATATTTAATATTTTCAGGCAAATCGATCCATCGATGGATCTTTAATTCGAAAAGTTGTTTGACTGCATTCTCGCTATCGAGAAGATCCAAAATTTTAAACAACTCGTCGCGTTTTCGTTCTATCGATACACTTTTTAGTAACGGAATTGCCTCTTTCAAGATGGATAAGGTTTGATCCTCGATTTTTAAATTCAGTAAATGACTATAGCGGAACGCACGTACGATCCTGACCGGATCATCTTTAAAACTTGTTAGGGAACAACTACGCAATATACTTCGTTCCAGGTCAGCTTTACCGTGTAGTGGATCGATGATCCGGTAAGGTTCATCTAAATCGAGCGCCATCGCATTGATGGTAAAATCTCGCGCTCCCAGGTCACCCTCAAGGTCAGTTGCCCGCAGGCGCGCGAAATCAAAGATCCTTTTGCCCAATTTTCCAGGAATGATCACGCGTGATATATTCCTGCGAGCGTCCATTACGAAATAATCACCCCTATGCGTATCCGCGAACCTTCTCGCAATCAATCGTGTATCGAAATTACATAAGATATCTACGTCCTGGTTCTTTCGCCCGACGTAAAAATCGCGGATAGCACCGCCGACCAGGTAAATTTTTTGTCCCTCTTGTTTTAATCCAACCAGGTCTTTGATTTCTTGCGAAAGTAATTGCGAAATA
>Ga0116191_1002817_pt1 | contig 13001 bp, 9 predicted proteins | sample AD_UKC111_MetaG_FD_89897 | JGI IMG/M metagenome (GOLD analysis project Ga0116191, IMG submission 89897) | Active sludge microbial communities of municipal wastewater-treating anaerobic digesters from Hong Kong - AD_UKC111_MetaG | ecosystem: Engineered > Bioreactor > Anaerobic > Digestate | place...
CATTCCAATATTTGAATAGAATAGATCCTAGTGGTGAAAGATGGGCAAAATATAAAATCATGGTTGAAAATAATCCTAGGTACGGAAGAGGGACAGACGAGAAGGAGAAAGGAAAAAATAAAAAAGATAATTGTCCGTCTGCTTCCTCTTATAGGTCTCGTTTTCTTAGTGGTTTTATTTTATTTCCTGAGTGATGGCAAGCTGGTTAGAACCAACAATTTAAAGAGTTTATTTAACCAGGCATTTTCAGTGTTTATTTGTGCTATCGCAGGCGTATTTGTAATGTCTACCGGCAACCTTGACTTTTCATTGGGTGCGAATATGGGCTTATGTGCAACGTTAGCTTGCTTTGCTGCATTTGTATCAACCAGCCTGGCACTGCCTACCGCATTGTTAGTAGGTGTTGCCGTAGGATTCCTTGTTGGTGTTATTCAGATTTATGCGAAGCTGCCCAGCTTTATTGCCTGCCTTTGCATGATGTTCATTCTTATGGCTCTGGCACAATCGCTAACAGGCGGCACAACCAAAATGTTACCACCATCAATGCTTGGAATGAAGCTTGATGCTGTAAAGATTATTGTTCTGATTGTCTATATTGCTGCTATGTACATACTCTTTGAGTACACCCGTGTCGGCAAACAGCTCAAAGCAATGGGCATTTCAGAGGAAACCTGTATCCAGAGCGGTATAAAAACAGGCAGATTAAGAATCATTGCCTATATGCTCACTGGCTTTGCGGCGGGTCTTGCAGGTTACTTCACATTATTAAGAACCGGCTGCGCAAGCTATCAAATCGGTTCAACGATGACCATTGATGTAATTATTGCGATTGTTCTTGGCGGAATGGCCGTAACCGGCGGTTCATCAAGCCGCATCAGTGCTGCTATTTATGGCACATTGATGACTGTTGTTCTTGATAACGGTATAGTTCTTTCAGGCCTTGGCGGTGATGCGCAGCAAATGATTAAGGGTATTCTCTTCATTATTGTTGTTGCCATCTCCACAAAAAAAGACAAGAATGCTGTTATCGCTTAAAAACTATCTGTACTATTCGCTTTCGGGCGTTTAGATTGGGGCACTGACTTTCATACGTGTTCCGAACAAATAAAAGGAGGAAAACCTAATGAAAAAAACTCTTGCATTGTTAATGGCTGTTCTCATGATGATCTCTCTGTTCGCAGGTTGCGGCGGCGGTTCAAATACCGACACCAAAACAACAGGAAGCGGTAGCGGAGCAACAACTGATGTCCCTGAATTCAAAGCCGGCCTTTCAATATGGGGCACATCAGACTCTCACGGCCGCGGCGTTTCCACAGCAGCTTCTTGGATTGAGTCCCTCGGCGGCAAGCTGATTATAGACACAGGTGCTTTTGATGCTGACGCTCAGATTGCTTCTGTTGAAAACCTTATTAACTCCGGCGTTGATTTCCTTACCTTCTGCGCATACACAGGTGAATCAATCATCCCCGCAATCGCTTCAAAATGTCAGGAAGCTGGCGTCTACTTTGCAATGTGGGATACAACCGTAACAGACTCTACCATTCAGGCGGCTCTTGATGCTAACCCGTATTATTGCGGAACAACAAATGAAGATCAGTATACGGCAGGCTATAACGGCGTTTCCGAGCTTGCTAAACAGGGCGCAAAAGAATTTGCACTTATCAAATACGCTGTCGGCGTAGCAACCTGCGATGACCGTGAAAAGGGTGCTGCTGCTGCAATCAAAGACTTAGGCCTTAAGCTTTCATACACACTTGTTGCTCCGGAGGATGTTGTTAAGGGCGTACAGGATGTTCTTACAAACTACAAATCAATTGATGCTATTTTCGCGCTCGGTGGCTCCGCAACATATGTTACTCCTTCCATCCAGGCTATTGACGCTGTCGGCAGAACCGGCAAGGTTAAAACCGCTGGCTTTGACTTCTCTGACACAATGGGTGACGAGCTTACTTCCAAGAAAGCTTCTCTGTTTATCGGCGGCCATGTCTGCACATCCTACTATGCTGAAATAATGGCTCTCTCCGCATGGATGGGCAAGCCTGTCAATCCTGAGAAGAAGCAGCTTACAATCAACTATCTCTACATTACAGATACTAACGGTATTAGTGATTATCAGAAATATGTTATTGACAACGCTCCATATTCAAATGATGATATGCTTAAGCACCTAAACAGCAAATCATTTGATGAATTGCAGAGTTATGCGGCTGCTTTCACAATTGAAAACATTAAAGCAGCTCGCGCCGGCTGAAAAAGTCTGGACAATTAACACATACCGAAATAAACGGTAGCTTATTACGGCCGTCTGCAGGTTGCAACGCCGCCCGCAGACGGCTGACGCCCGAAAAATAGCGAATGAAAGTTTAGGTGATTTAAAACATGAAAGGTCAAATATCATCTATTGCAAAACGAATTTTCTTTTCATTGATTCTTCCGGTTTGCATGTACGCATTTCTTTGTATAGTAAACCCAGGCAACTTCATGCATTTTAAAACATTTATAATGATGTTTACACAGTGCCTGCCTTATGTTGCAATTGGCTGGTCAATGCTTTTCGGCATGTCTGTTGGCCTATTCGATTTCAGCGCTGGCGCAAGAATAGTTTTATCCGGTCTTGGCGGTATTCTTCTTTCACAGAGCTATGGCCTTTGGGGATTTGCATTGGGCTGCTTAATAGTTAATATTATCCTTTCAATTATTGTCGGAGCAACATATTCTTATTTGAAAATACCTTCAATAATTGCAGGCTTTGCAGGTCTCTTGATTTTTGAATCTTGCAGTGTTATTATTGTTAAACAAATGAAAAATACCATTTCTAGCCAAAATCTTATCCTTGGTAAATCTCCGTACATTTACATTTTTATAACAATTATCTTCTTGATAACATACTTTGTATACAATAACACAAAATTTGGATATCAGATTAAAGCTATCGGAGGCAATGAGCATGTTGCACGCAGCATGGGTATTAACTCAGGCCGCTTAAAGCTGCTCACATACATTATCGGCGGTGTTTTTCTCGGAGCCGCAACAATAATTTATGTCTCCTATGCGGGCACAGTTCAGCCAAAGGATGGTATGTCGAGCATGAACCTTTGCTTCACCCCGATGATGGGTGTCATGATTGGTCAGCTTTTGACCTCTTGTAATCCCGTTATTGGTACATTTATCGGTGAGCTTTGCATTACGATGGTTTCAAGCGGCATGGTTGCCTTAGGTATTGAATCAAGGCTGCAGAATGTTCTTGTAGGCACCTTCCTTATCATTTTCATGGCGTTCCAGATTAATAAGAACAGTGATTTTGTTAAGAAGCTTACCAGAAAAAAGACTGCGGTACCCGCGCAATAATCATATTTTTTCTTAGGAGGTAATACAATGTTTTACGAAAAAGACGGCGCTGTTGTTTATTCATACGATAATGAAACCGTAACAGTTGAGGCATGGGGCCCGAATGCACTTCGTGTTCGCTCAACCATGAACCCTACATATACAGATAAAGACTGGGCTCTTCTGCCTGCACAAAAAACATCCCCCGTTATCGATATTTTTATCGACAATAACAAAATCCCCGGCGTAGTGGGTAATTTATATCCCGGGGTTGATAGAAGCTATGCAGCTATCACCAACGGTAAAATTACCGCAAAATTCAATAATGACGGTAACCTTACTTTTTATAACCAGAATGGCAAGGTTCTCCTGAGCGAGAGGTGGACCCGCCTTAAAGACAAGCCCTCTATGTCACTTAACAGGGCAGGCAGAGAGTTCAAGGCGGTCAACGGTAGTAATTTCCGTGTTGCTGCCCGTTTCTGTTCAAATGATGATGAAAAAATCTTCGGTATGGGCCAGTATCAGATGAAATACCTCAATCTTAAGGGCTGCTCCCTTGAATTGGCTCACAGGAATTCACAGGCTTCCGTACCTTTCTATGTTTCAAACCTAGGTTACGGTTTCCTTTGGAACAACCCTTCAATCGGCAAATGCACCTTTGGTTTTAATGAAACCGAATGGACTGCAGAGAGCATTAAACAGCTTGACTACTGGATCTGTGCTGGCGACACACCGGCTGAGATTGAAGAGACATATGCTGCCGCGGTTGGCAAGGCTCCTATGATGCCCGACTATGCCACTGGTTTCTGGCAGTGTAAGCTTCGCTACAAGACACAGGAAGAGCTTCTTTCTGTTGCTAGAAAGCATAAATCACTCGGCCTACCCATGAGCGTTATTGTTGCTGACTTCTTCCATTGGACCCAGCAGGGTGAATATAAATTTGACCCGAAGTACTGGCCTGATGTAGAGGGTATGTGCAAAGAGCTTAAGGAAATGGGCATTGAATTGATGGTCTCCATCTGGCCCACAGTTGACTATCGCAGTGAGAATTTCTCGGAAATGATGGAAAAGGGTATGCTTGTCCGCACGGAGCGCGGCGCAAGAATTAATATGCAGCTTTTCGGTCAGGAAGTATTCATGGACCCGACTAACCCCGAAACAAGGAAATTTGTCTGGGGCAAAGCAAAACAGAATTACTTTGATAAGGGAGTGAACATTTTCTGGCTTGATGAAGCTGAGCCTGAATACACAGTCTATGACTATGACAACTACAGATATTTCCTAGGCTCCGACCAGGAAGTGGGCAATATTTATCCTGTCATGTACGCAAAGACATTCTTTGATGGTATGAGAGAAGCGGGCATGGAGAATCCTCTGAATCTCCTTCGCTGCGCATGGGCAGGAAGTGCTAGATATGGTGCCCTTGTCTGGAGCGGTGACATTGACTCTACTTGGGAATGCTTCGGCCGCCAGCTAAGAGCAGGTCTCAGCATGGCTATTGCTGGTATTCCGTGGTGGACAACAGATATCGGCGGCTTCCACGGCGCTGATTATCGTGACCCCGAATTTCATAAGCTTCTCATTAGATGGTTCGAGTGGGGTTGCTTCTGCCCCGTATTCCGTCTGCATGGCAACCGCAGTCCGCTGGAAGGCTTTGATGGTGATATGATAAGCGGAGTTGCTTCCTTTGGCAGCGGCGCACCAAACGAAGTATGGAGCTACGGCGAGGATAACTTTGAAATAATGAAGAAGTATCTCTTTGTTCGTGAGAGAATTCGTCCTTATGTCACAAAACTTATGGCTGACGCTCATGAAAAGGGCTCACCTGTTATGCGTCCACTCTTTTATGACTTTGACAAGGATGCAAAGGCATGGGATGTCGACGACGAGTATATGTTCGGACCTGATGTTCTTGTTGCTCCTGTTTATAAAGAAGAGAATACGCGCTCAATTTATCTGCCCGAAGGCGCATCATGGACATATGCCTGGGACGGCAAAGCTTATGAAGGCGGCCAGACAATCACTATGGATGTCCCCTTTGATGAGATCCCCGTATTTCTTAAGGACGGTGCAGTTATTCCTATAAAGGGTTAATTACAAGCAATTATAAAGGAACTTGATTCTATGAAAATTTATTCGGTTTTTGATAAGGAATTCAGACCTTACGGCAAAATTGTTGAGGGATATAACACTGCTGAACTGCTTAACAAGCTTGTTGAGGTCAGTGAAAAGCCTCACGACCGCACTCTTTATGTTGCGAGTGATTCAAAACTCGAAAGTCTTCCAATTGCCAAAAGCCTGTCCGCCAATCTGTTTGGCGGGCAGGATATACAGATAGGTTACTGCAATGGCTCCAATACTGTGCTCAACGCCCTTGAATACCATAGGGACAGTGAGGTTAACATAAGCCCCGATGATTTTATTCTTTTGCTCGCGCTCAGGGAAGATATTATCGAAGGCAAGCTTGATTCCTCCGTTGTAAAGGCATTCAAAGCTCCGGCAGGTGTTATGGTTGAGGTTTTCGCAACCGCCCTGCACTATGCTCCCTGCAACGCTAAGGCAGGGGAGGGCTTCCGTGTTGTTGTCATTCTTCCCAGAGGAACCAATGGGGCGGCTCCTGAAATCACTCCCTTAAATTGTGAGGACAAGATGCTGCGTGCCCGTAATAAATGGTTGCTTGCACACCCTGATTCGCCTGACGCCGTAAACGGCGCCTATGTTGGAATTACGGGTGAGAATATAGACATTGCAGCAATTATCTGAAAACGAGGAGAGATATCGATGAAAAACATTCCGCAACTGAAACTAGGTTTGATTTCTGTTAGCAGAGACTGCTTCCCCATCGCATTGTCCGCAACGCGCCGCCATGCGGTTGCAGAAAGCTATAAGGCTAAAGGCAAAGATATTTTTGAGTGTGACATTACAGTCGAAAATGAAAACGATGCAATGAAAGCATTAGCTGCTGTTAAGGATGCTGGTTGCAATGCCATTGTTGTATACCTTGGCAATTTTGGCCCCGAAACATCTGAAACAATTATAGCCAAATACTTCGACGGACCGGCGATGTATGTGGCAGCCGCTGAGGGTGACGGCGACCTTCATGATGGCAGAGGCGACGCATTCTGCGGCGTCCTCAATTGCTCCTATAATTTAGGTCTTCGCAACATTAAGGCTTACATTCCCTCTTATCCTGTCGGAACAGCCAACGAAGTGGCTGATATGATTACTGAGTTTGAGCCAGTAGCAACTGCTCTTATTGGGATTGCCGGCCTTAAAATCATTACATTCGGGCCCAGACCGCAGGACTTCATTGCCTGCAACGGTCCGATAGGCCCGCTGTATGAGCTTGGTGTTGAGATTGAGGAGAATTCCGAGCTTGATTTGCTCGTAGCTTACAATAATCACAAGGATGATATCCGCATCCCTGCCGTTATAGCGGAAATGACTGCGGAAATCGGTGAAAACAATCCGTATATTGGTGTTCTGCCCCGTCTTGCTCAATATGAGCTGACACTTCTTGATTGGGCTGAGGAACACAAGGGCGCAAGAAAATATGTTGCATTTGCCAACAAATGCTGGCCGGCTTTCCAGACAGAATTCGGATTCGTTCCCTGCTATGTCAATTCACGCATGGTCGCAAAGGGCTATCCTGTTTCATGCGAGGTAGATATTTATGGATGCCTGTCAGAGTATATAGGCATATGCGTTTCCGGTTCACCTGTTACTCTTCTTGATATTAACAATACTGTTCCCGCTTCAATTTATAATGCGGATATCAAGTGCAGCTATAACTGCCGTCAGGATGAAACCTTTATGGGCTTCCATTGCGGCAACACCTGCTCCTGCCTGCTCAAAAACCCGCATATGGGCTATCAGCTCATCATGAAGCGCTCGCTTGAGCCGGAGCTTGAGTTCCCGGATATTACCAGAGGAACAATCGAAGGTGATATCAAACCCGGAGATATTACATTTTTCCGCCTTCAGGGCACTGCCAAGGGAGAGCTTAAGGCTTATATAGCTCAGGGAGAGGTTCTTGACGTCCCCACACAGAGCTTTGGCTCGATAGGCATCTTCTCAATCCCCGAGATGGACCGCTTCTACCGCTATGTTCTTGTTCAGAAGCAGTATCCTCATCACGGAGCTGTTGCCTTCGGCCATTACGGAAAGGCTCTTTTTGAGGTGTTCCGTTATCTTGGCATTCCAGATGTGGCATATAACCGTCCCGCATCCCTGCCATACCCAGATGAAAATCCTTTTTCATAATGCCTTTTTGCTTCCAGTTTATACATACAAAAAGAGCCGGATTTTGTTCCGGCTCTTTTTGTATCTGAATTTGTAATTGAGGGCTATTGTGAAACGTCAACTGAAAGTAAAAGTGGTTTATAGCTATTTAGAGTAAGCTTGCCCGTAAGAGCAGTTTCGCTTATTAAGTCAGTATAAGAGGTTACTTTTTCTCCGTTAATATAAACATTGACATTTTTAATTGCTTGCGTGCTCAGGTTGCAAATATTGATTAGAAGCCTACCGTGATATTCGACGCTTTTCCATTCTACATTTTTAACTACCTGCCCTGTCCACGCATTTTTCAGCATAACGGTGCTGCTCTGCAAATCGAGAATTACTTTCTGCAAATTACCCTGGTTAACATACCATGGGAGCATGAATTTAGTTAATGTCAGCAGAATTGTCATACAATTTCTATTCTTTTTTAAAAATGAGCTGAGGGACTGAATATTAAATATGGATAAAATACTATCAATGGCTTTTATAAGTTTTTCAAAGGTTTTTGAAAAAAAGTCAATTGGATTAAAACCATATATTTCGCAGTTATTATAAAGCTCATTTAGAGCACCTGCTTCCTGCTTTTGCCCGAGCTCATCGTAATCCATACATTTGCTTAATAATATTACATCGTTGCCTCTTTTTGCAAACTCATTCACCGCCGTTACTGTGCTTTTCGGCACATAAACTGCATTCGGAACTATAAGCATTTCACCGTCATTGAGTTTATCAATTTCGTCCTCATTGACAAAGCCTATTTTTTTGCCCGTATTTGAAGCAGCTTGGTATGCTGTGAGAAGAAAGTTTGTGTAGTATTTATCAAATCTCCATGAGGTATCCGAGAACATTATATATATTTCTGGCTTCGCCTCGTTAAAGGCATGAACCTCTTCGGCAAGCCTGTTAAGGTCAAGCGAAGCCTTGCCAACGGAGGCTATGCATTGGGGTCTCATCAAAATGCTACCGTTAAAATCACTCTTATCATCATATGAACGCTCCCATACCCAGATTTCTGAGGAGCTTCTACCGTGAATTGCGCCAAGCCACATATCTGCACCGACATGGGCGGCGATAAGCTCCCTGTCCTTATCATTATAAAAGAGCGAGCGGTCACCAATAATATGATCCTCGGAATTGTTTATCGGTTTATCAGCTATTGAGGAAGCATAGTCATACCAAGCCATTTTATTTGTAATGGTTGAACTGCCTTTTTCATAAAGGGATGACCATGTATCGCATCCGTTCATATCGAGAAATTTAGAATAAAGTCTGTAGTCTGTTCCTCTTGAAGAGGAGGTTTCGTTATAGGTAGTATAGCTCATGATTTTTGCATCAATCGGCTTTGAGCAGTATTCCCTGATTATCTTTGCCATCCATTCATGCCAAGAGGCGAAAAACTCGTCGTTAAATTGAGACCATATTTTGTAAAGAACCGTTGAATCATTTTGCTGCGGCATATAAACGCTTTCAAAATTAGAATAATTAGTGCCAAGCTCATTGTTAAGCGCTTGAATATTACCGTATTTTTTAGTAAGCCAACTGACCCACGCGGGGTGGTCGTATTCGGAGCAGCAGGTTTTGTAAACCGGTTCGTTTGAAAGGCAGAAGCTGAAAAGCGAAGAATAATTACATATCATCGGAATAAGCGTTCTAAGAAAAACCTCAATCACACGCCTGGCAACAGGATGATTTATATTGTATTTAATAAAAGCATCATTCTGATTTTGAAGGTCAGGATAAATATTATAGAGGAAGGAGGGGAAATAATGAGGTGAAAGAAGCAAAACAACCTTAACATTGTTCCTTTTGGCACTCTCAAGCATAGGAATTATTGAGGAATAAATCGAATTGGTATTAATATCAAACATATCATCCTCGTTGAGCCCCTCATGACTGCCCTGACCAAGAGGAACAATTACATTGTGCGGCCCTATTTCGTTCTGTATTACCGAGCATCCTAAATCATTGAGAATAGGGATGTCCGATGCTATTTGGCTAAAATGACCATAGCCTGTCATATAGACAGGTTTCATTATACCGTCAGTTTTAGCGTAGAGTGTGTCTCCTTTTATTGAAACTGTGCTGTAATCATAGACAGGCACGGAAAGAGGCTGCGCAGAGCCGTTTATGTATGATAGAAGAGCCGCTTTTGTTTCAACATAGAGTGAATTTACACTTTTGATTGTTGAAGAAAGCTCCTCCGCATATCTGTTCTCATAATCACTTTCAAGAATTGATGCATATTTATTGAGAACGGTTATTTTCATTTTTTCATATGAGCATTCATATCCCATGCTTTTGCATTGACTTAGCATTCCCTCAAGCTCTGCTATGTTTGCCATGTAACCTTCAAGGTTCAGAGCGGTGATGTCATCAGTAACAGGTATTTCGGCGGCGCCTGCGTTTATCGGAGAAAAAACAATGCACATTATCAGAACAGCTGCAATAATTCGTATGAAGCCTTTTTTCATTTGTACTACCTCCACTTAATTCAGAGTTTACCAAACAAATTTATTGTATTTTTTATTCCATATTTTGTCAAGTTAATAATAAAAAGATAATGAACAGTATAATAAGCGGGGAATGCCCCGCTTATTGATTTTAATAAACTAAACTTTCATTGTTCGATATTACTTGTTTTTTTTTGTCTGATATATATTTTTATATAGTAATAATAAAAAAATATAAATAAATGTAAAATATTTACGCTAAAACAGTCATAATAAAGTTAAATATATTATTGACTTTCGTTTTAAATATATTATAATTAAGTTAACAACTGGTTATGACAACATAACATTAAATATTATAACAACATTACAAATGAGGGAAATATGTCAGATAAAATACTAAAATATCTATCAATTAAGAATAAAATTATAGAAAAAATAGATAATGAAGAATATGAAGTCGGCAGTTTAATTCCAAGTGAACGCGAACTGATGGATATTTTCCAGATGAGCAGAATAACCGTCAGAAAGGCAATTGATGACCTGGTTAACGAGGGCTATCTTTACAGAGTTCAGGGTAAAGGAACTTATGTGAAGAGTGTCGATGTCAGACATGACCTGTTTTCAATTACCAGCTGTACTGAAGATATCAAAGCAAGGGGAATGACGGCTTCAAACAGGGTAATTCTCAGTGAACCCGTTTCTGCCGATAAAAATACAGCAAAAAAGCTTCGGATTAACGAAAACGAGCCGGTTTTGAAGCTCAAGCGCGTATTTTTTGCTAATGATGTTCCGATAAACTTGACTACAACCTATCTGCCGCTGACAATTTTTCCCGGGCTTGAAAAACATGATTTCAGCAAAGAATCATTGTATTCAGTGATTGAAAATAAATACGGAATAAAAATAACACATGCGGTGCGCACTCTTGAGGCAATTCTTGCAGACAGTGAATCGGCAGAGCTGTTGAAGATAAAGCAGGGTCAGCCACTGATTCTCTTCAGCTGCGTGACCTACGGAGAAGTATACGGCAAGGAAAAAATTATTGAAGCATTTAAATGCCTGTATCGTTCGGATATGCATAAGTTCTATATTAATCAGGTTAGATAAATTTGCGCTGCAAATTTATTTATAAATTATTATTTGAGGTGAATTGATGTGAAAAAAAGAAGCAAAAAACTCTTATCATTGATGCTGGCTGTTACATTAGCATTTGTTGCCGTTATTTCACTGGCTTTTTCAGGCTGCACTAATAAAGACAACAATAATAATACAACAGGCGGCACAGGCACTACTGCTAAGCCTGTCAGCGGCAAAATTGCCCTTGTTTGCTCATCCGCAGGCGCAAACGATAACGGCTATAATCAGACAGCAATTAACGGACTCAAGAAGCTTGCGAGTGAAACAGGTGTCGAATATAAGGTCGTTGAAACAACAACAGATTATCCAGGCACATTAAAGAGTCTTGCGCAGGCAGGCTACAACCTTATTTTCTCTCTTGAGTATGACTTCACGGCATTGATTGAAGGCGTCGGCGGTGAAAAGCCTCTGGCCGAGCAGTTTGCAGATACAACTTTTGTTGTTTTCAATGCCAATCCAAATGTTGATACTAACGGCAATGTTATTCACAAGAATGTCATCTCGGTTATGTTCAATGTCAATGAAGGCTCTTTCCTTGCCGGTGCGTTGAGCGTACAGGTAAATGAAAATGCAAGCGTATTGTTCGACTCGTCAAAGTATTCCTTCAAAACAGGCGATGCAGGCCGTAAGGTTGGCTTTATTGGAGGAACTCAGTCATCCGGTATTGAAGTATTCAGCTTCGGTTATGCGGAAGGCATCAACTATGTTGCAAAAGAGCTTGGAGTTAATTACACCTATTATTCAACCTATGATGCGGGCTTCACAGACACTGCAAAGGGTGCAACAACAGCTGGCACATATTACAGCGAAGGCTGCAATATTGTTTATGCAGTTGCAGGCTCGGTTGGTGATGGTGTTGATGCAAAGGCTAAAGAGGTTAAGAGGCTTTCAATCGAGGTAGACGCAAACAAAGACGCAGCACAGCCCGGTTATGTTCTGACAAGCGTTCTTAAAAATACCAATGTTCCTGTTTATGAGCTGGGCAAAAAGCTTGTTGACGGTTCGCTGGCATCAGTCGGCGGTACAGTCATTAACTATACCCTTGAATCCGGTGCGACCGGCATAACCGACCTAAAAACAATCGAAGCTGCAATTAAGACTGATGCCGCAGCGCAGCAGAAGTGGGCTGACATTAAGAAATATGTCAACGATGTATCCACAAAAATCAGCAACGGAACTATCAAGGTTACTAATGCTCAGGTCGGCGAAACACTTGATATCTCCTCACTCAGCAATGTTAAATTACCGTAATTATTAAAGCTTTAGGTAAGGGGCGAAATTAATGAACATTATTGAAACTGTAGACATTACAAAGAAATATGGGGATTTTACAGCGAATAATGCGATTAATCTTGCAGTTCAGGAAGGCGAAATAAAGGCTATCGTCGGTGAAAACGGAGCCGGTAAAACAACCTTGATGAATATGCTTTACGGATTAATCAGCCCTACAAGCGGCAAGATCCTTGTTAAAGGGAAAGAAGTTTGTTTTTCGTCCCCGCTTGATGCGATTAACGCAGGTTTAGGTATGGTGCACCAGCATTTTAAGCTGGTGCCCAGCCTGACCATTTGTGAAAACATTCTTCTGGGCATTGAAATTTTGAAATCCGGCAAACTTGGAAAAACTCCATTTATAGACATGAAAAAGGAGTTTGAAAGTGTTCAGGAAGTTGTCGATAAATTTAAGTTTGACCTGAATGTTAGGGATAAGGTTGAGAATATCTCAATCGGTCAGCGCCAGCGTGTAGAAATAATGAAAATGCTTTACCGTAATGTTGATATTCTCATTCTCGATGAGCCGACGGC
>Ga0116191_1002825_pt1 | contig 12979 bp, 11 predicted proteins | sample AD_UKC111_MetaG_FD_89897 | JGI IMG/M metagenome (GOLD analysis project Ga0116191, IMG submission 89897) | Active sludge microbial communities of municipal wastewater-treating anaerobic digesters from Hong Kong - AD_UKC111_MetaG | ecosystem: Engineered > Bioreactor > Anaerobic > Digestate...
GAAACTATTACGATACAACTTTTCTTCGATTTACGAATACCTCTCTCCATAAAACGAGCCAACTGATCGACATCTGTAGAATCTTCTGGTATGATGGCTGCTTCTGCTCCACTAGCAATAGCACTATTTTGTGCCAGGAATCCAGCGTCTCGGCCCATAACTTCCACGAAGAATATACGTTCGTGGCTTTGAGCGGTATCGCGGATTCTATCTACACACTCCACTATAGTATTCATAGTTGTGTCATAGCCGATAGTGGAATCTGTGCCATAAAGATCATTGTCTATGGTACCTGGTAAACCAATGCAACAAACATCAAAATCATTTGCAAAATTCATTGCACCAGTGAGAGATCCGTTTCCACCTATTACTATAAGGGCATCAATACCATGAGCAACTAATTGATCATAAGCTTTTTGCTTACCTTCCTGAGTCATAAACTCTTTAGACCTCGCCGTTTTTAAAACAGTACCTCCAGACATGATGATACCACTTACATTTTCTGTCGTGAAATCCTCGATTTCACCATTAATAAGGCCATCATATCCACGATAAATGCCCTTAATTTTGAATCCGTTGCAAATACCGGAACGTGTTACCGCACGAATAGCTGCGTTCATACCAGGAGCATCACCTCCCGAAGTTAACACTCCAATTGTCTTAATCTTTGCCATAACTTATTTATTATCTATTATTAAATAATATGTGTCAACCACATAATAATCAGTCCGACAAGTCCTCCTACCATGGCTTTCCAACCGACATTTCTAAAATACCAACCCAAATGCATTCGTTCTGCTTTCATAAGTGCCAATCCACTCATTGATCCGATGGATAATATATTTCCACCTATTGCAGATGTATATGCGATGACTTTCCAATATATACCATTCTGTATAAAATTGAAAGCATAATCGAAATCTGAAGAATGCGATATTGTTGAAATATCCAACACATGATGCAATGAGAACATGCTCGCCGCCGTCGCAAAATTATCAAGTACTGTACTAATCAGACCACTAACGATTCCTGCTATCCAGATGCTATGAACATTCACATCCAACCAATGAGAAAACGTATTTAATGCACCAGTTTCGTTTACGACGCCTAATGTAAGCATTATGCCCATGACAAAAAGCATCATTTGCAAGATACCATACTGCAACACTAATGGAATACGACGATGAATCATTGCATCCACCCTCATCAATTTACGGTTGAAAATTTCATTGACAATCCAAAGTACCGAAAGAACACACAACGCTCCAACAAAAGGACTAAGTTTTGTAATACTATGGAATGAAGGAATAAACCAAAGACCGCCTATACCTACAAAAAGCATGACTAGACGCTGCCAAACATTTAAATTTGTATCATCTCCTCTATAAGGCATAACAATCCATTCCGTTTCCACAAAATCCGGAAGAGATCTTCCGAGCCACCATGTGGGTATAAGCCATGCTGCTAGACATGGAAGCATAAGTGACATTGAAAAATTGGTAGCTGTAACAGCACCATTATTCCATAGAACCAAACCAGTTGGTTCACCAATCACTGTCAATGCTCCTCCACAATTAGCAGCCAATACTACAGCTGAACCATAAACCATTCTTAATCGTCTGCTCGGCAATATTTTGTGAATAATTGTAAGCATCATCACTGTTGTAGTGAGATTATCAAGATTAGCGGATATCAGAAACGTAATAATTGCTATTATCCATAGCATTTTGTGACTCCTACGTGTTTTCAACAACTGTGAAATAAAATCAAAACAACCATTGTTATTTAATATTTCAACAATTGTCATAGTTGCCAATAAAAATAAGACTATTTCAGAAGCTTTACCAACATATTTCAAAAAAATATTTTGAGAAATGTATTCTTTTACAGCTACACTTGTAGGATTAGCTCCAGCTAAGAAATTGATGTATTCATTAGGGTGTTGGCTCATTACAAAATCAGTACCGTAACATATATATAATACCCACCCTAAAGTGCATGCAAACATAGCTACAGCAGCTTTATTGATATTAGTAACATTCTCAGTTGCGATGAGAAGATAACAAATTAAGAGTATAATGACAATAATTAAAGTCATAAATTATCATATTGCTGCTACAAAGTTACAAATTTATCTTGAACTTGCAAGTACAAAGAGTGTTTTTTATTATTGCATAACTAGTTTTTTTATAAAACAGATGTCATTGCTTATAAACAGAAAGCTTTTATCTTGATATGGCATAGAATAATATACATAAACATGGATTAAACCATCACTTCAAGAAAAAAATCGGTTATCGTCTCAACTTTTTTGATAAACGTGCATAAAAGATAGAAAATTTTATGTAAGTTTGCAGAAAATTAAAAACACTAATAATGAAAGCAACAGATCAGACGACACAACAAATTGAGCGAATAATAAGGAAAATTGCGCAAAAATATCCTCAAACAGATGATACATCTGTGCTTACAGATATCCATTTCCGTTTGTCACAAGACAGTGGAGAACTCTTGGCTTATGATGATGAAGATAATGAAATAACACGTTGTGTCATAGAACAATGGATTGATAATAAAGAAGAGAATTTCTATGATGACGTGACATCCATCTTACGAAGTATATTGAAACGTCTTCACGATGTTGTAGATAATTTTGGAATACTCAAGCCATATAGTTTTGTATTAGAAGATGATGAAAAAGAAAGTGTTGCAGAATTGTATGTGGCAGATGATGATACAATCATCATAGAAGGAGATCTTATGCAGGATCTGGACAAAGAGTTAGATTCTTTTCTTGATGATTTATTAAAAAAGGATTAAGCTTTAAAGCTTAATCCTTTTCTTTACACCTTTGCTCTCATTTTCACAACGGTCCAGTGATGTTATTACATAAGTATATTTATTTTTTCCATCTACATAAGGCAATTTATAATATGTCTGATATGTAATAGAAACAATTTTCGAGGGGGCATTCATATCAATCTTCTCATTCGGTGCAAAACGATATACGACATATTTATTGACATCATCATTCCATTTCTTTGATTTTGGTTTTGTCCAAAACAATATGTATCCGTCACTCGTCCAAACAGGTTTTACTTTTTTTGGCTTCTTGGGACTTTTATCGTCTATGAAAGGCATCAAAGGTTGCAGAGCAGGATCATGCCAATAATAATTTCTAAGAACAGAACCGTATTTTCCAATATCATCTGTTACAGCCTTTGCATACCACAAAACAGTTCCTTTTACATTTTTCATACTAGCATGAAGAGCGAATTTGGCTGACATCTGATTTGTATTAGGATTTGAAATATCAGGATATTTTACAGTCCGTTCTACGTCTTCACCTATATATAATGGACGATTTCCTGCATATTTATTCCACCAATTAATAAGGGCAGAATAATCTGCTGTAGGATGTCCTATTTGCCAATATATCTGTGGAACACAATAGTCTACCCATCCATTATTTACCCATAAAAGAACATCTGCATATAAATCGTCATAATTCTGTAAACCTTTTGTATCACTTCCAATATTTGGGGCATTAATCTTATTTCTATAGATACCAAAAGGTGATACACCAAATTTGACCCAAGGCTTTATCGACTTAATGGAATCATGTAACTGCTTAATGAACACATTTACGTTATCTCTCCTCCAATCGTTAATATTGCTAAAGCCATTATTATTTTGCTGGAAATCATTATCATCTGGAATAACCAGACCACTTACTGGATATGGATAAAAATAATCATCTATATGGATTCCATCAATATCGTATCTACGCACAATGTCGTCAACGATTTTGCAGATATATTCTCTATTTGCAGATTTCGCTGGATTCAAAATAAACTGTCCATCATAAGAAAACACTAATTCAGGATGTTTTATTGCAATATGGTTTGAAGATAACATTGTAGTAGTCTTTGTTTTAGCACGGTATGGATTTATCCAAGCATGAAGTTCCATTCCACGCTTATGGCATTCTGTTACCATCCATTGCAAAGGGTCCCAGTATGGAGAAGGTGCCTGACCCTGCACCCCTGTAAGGAAACGACTCCACGGCTCCATCTTGCTATCATATAAAGCATCGCATTCAGAACGAATTTGAAAAATAATTGCATTAACGCCATCTTTTTGAAGTTCATCCAACTGACCTTGTAGCGTTTTTTGCATCGTTAATGGCGACATACCTTGGAATTGGCCATTTACACATTGAATCCATGCACCTCGAAATTCTCGTTTATTTCCAGGATTTATGGCAGAAGCGTTAAAAACATCGGCAAGCAACAATATTAACGTTATTAGAATGGATTTAAGAAATACACTTCTCATTTGGATAATATTTATGTTTAGTATTGCAAAGGTATTGTAAATTTCAATCATTCATGTATGTAAGAACATAATATTTGTTTATTCGGTAATTGACATGCGTTAAAAATTCCTTTTTCAAATTTTCTACCTCAATGATGCCGTATGGCCTCATATCATAGGGTTTAAGACGCATTTCAAAATACTGCAAGTTCTGCTCGGAATAGAATTTATAAACAGCTTCCTTAGTACTCCAATTTATTAGTTGATATTCCAAACAAGAAGCGTCTTCGTCTTTCCTGATAAATTTATCAACAATCTTTGAGATACGGGAACTTACATATTCTATATCAACTGCAACATTCTTCGTTTTTGAAATAATCAAGGCGGCATATCCTTTAGTATGACTTATACTGACATTTAGACCGTCTACAATTGGTTTTCCATTAGAATTATGTTCAATCTGTAATTTTGAATTACCTGTCAACTTATACAAAAGTGTATAGATTGCAAGACTTTCACGTTTCCTGGCTTCCGAACGATATAAAGATATGGAATTATAAGCGAAATCTAAATTTGGATTCAGCTTTAAAAATTCATCCACAGATTCTGTTATTTGCCATAGTCCTAACGTGACATCCGTTTCTATTTTTTCAATACTGATAAGTGGCATTACTCTTCACTATTTTCATGATTGTGATCTATAGTAACCTTTACCCTACTAATACGACGTTCTTCTATACTCATTATTTCAAAAGAATAATTTTTGTATACTATCTTTTCGTGAACACTAGGAAAGTCACCTTTGATTTCAAGTAGCAAACCAGCTATCGTATCCGCTTCACCTTCTACATCGGAGAATTCTTCATCATCAATTTTCAATATTTTGCAGAAGTCACTTAACAACGTTTTACCTTCGAAAATATAAGTGTCATAACCGATCATGGTATAAGGTTTTTCTTCCTCATCATATTCATCGTTAATCTCACCAACGATTTCTTCAAGAATATCTTCAAGGGTTACAATTCCACTAGTACCCCCGAATTCATCTACCACGATAGCAATATGAACTTTATTCTCTTGAAATTCACGTAAAAGGTCATCTATCTTTTTAGTCTCAGGAACAAAATATGGTGGTCGAATCAAACTTTGCCAACGGAAATTCGAAGGTTTCTGCAAATGTGGCAATAAATCTTTTATATAGAGTATGCCACGAATATTATCGGTATTATCCTGATATACTGGAATACGGCTATAGTTATTTTCAACTATACATTTCAGAACATCTGTATAATTGCTATGTATATCAATATCCACGATGTCTTGTCGACTAGTCATGACTTCTTTGGCCGTCTCATCACCAAACCGAATGATGCCCTGAAGCATACTCTGTTCATCTTTGATATCATCTTTATCTGTAAGTTCCAAAGCCTGTTCCAAATCGTCCACGCTCAACACATGATTCTCTTTTTGAACCACTTTCTCAGCTAATATGCCACTTTTCAACAAAAAGGTCTCAAGGGGCCAAAATAATTTGCGGAACAAAAGCACACCGTTAACGGATTTCCGACAAAATTTAAGACAATTTTGACGACCATAAATCTTTGGCATGATTTCTCCAAACAATAATAGGAGAAACGTTAATAATACTGTGATACTAATAAATTGTAGCCAATATGCCTTCGGACCGAAATGAATGAGGCTACCGAAGACATAATTGCAAAGCATAATAATCGTGACATTAACAAAATTATTAGTTATAAGTATGGTTGCCAATGTACGTTCTGAATCATTACGAAGCATTTCGATATTACGGTCCTTCACACTTTTCTCCTCATCAAGTTCTGTCAAATCTGTTGGAGACAAACTAAAGAAGGCGATTTCAGAACCACTGGCGAACCCTGAAACCATTAAAAGCAATGCAGCCAATATGGCAGCAATAATCACACCGCCAGATATTGTTTGCAAAGTAATATCTGAAAAAGACTCTGTTATGAAAGATATATCCAATTAATTATATAATTATAATTGCAATAATTTATCAAGATTAAAATGGAAGTTTATTATCAGTCGCAGACTGTTGCGATTTATCACTCACAGCTCTAGCACTATCTTGATTTGAAACTGATGATGATTTCGGAGAAAGAAATTCAATATTTTCAGCTAATATTTCTGTAACATATCGTCTCTGTCCCTTTTGATCATCATAACTGCGATAACGAATTCTTCCTTCTATATAAAGTTTATCTCCCTTATGAATATAATTTTCAGCGATTTTTGCCAGATTTTTACCTAGCAATATATTATGCCAATCCGTATGTTCTGGCACCTGAGTGCCATTAGGTAATGTATATCCCCTTTCTGTAGTTGCCAAAGGAAATTGAGCAGTAGCCTGATCTTTCTCATAATATCTTACATCAGGGTCTTTCCCAACATTGCCAATAAGCATCACTTTGTTCATAATAAAAGACAGACTAAATTAAATATATATTTGGTAAATCGATGACAGGAAAAATCATTTCCACATTCCAAGATACTTAAAACGGAAATTCTTGCCTTTTGCCGAAGGGAATTGGCTACGGCTATCAACCCTGTCACGCAGATGCTCAACAATACGGTTATAGCAGTCTTGACCAGAGTTTGCTTTGCAACAAGCCACAAAATGTGTATCCCGGTATTCATGCTTACCTGTGCCAGACACCATAATTACTCGTTTGAAATCCAATGTACCTTCATACCATCCGGGGCGGTCTTCCGTAAGTCTCGTCAATGCCGTAGTGGCGATGTCCCTACGTTCAAACCCCGGAGCACTGGGAATATTTGAACGCAATGCTTTTTTTTGCTTAAAATCAAGCATTGTTGCAGCTGCAGTCTTTATGATAATAAAGTATACACGAGGACGCACTTTATAGCGCTTCGGGTAAAAAACATCACTTTCAGCATAATCACGAATATCTGCTTCCAAATCAGGATTAATATCAATCTCTGGAATAGAACGCAAAAAGTCTAATGCTTCATCAACATTATATGCTAAAGTCTCCTTATCAAAATATCTTAAATATAAATTCATTGATTATGTTTCTCCTAAAAAAAGAGCGGAAAACGGGACTCGGACCCGCGACCTCGACCTTGGCAAGGTCGCGCTCTACCAACTGAGCTATTTCCGCGATAATAAATTATAAATTACAATGGTGAAGAGGAGGAGACTCGAACTCCCACGAAACAATTTTCACTACCCCCTCAAAGTAGCGCGTCTACCAATTCCGCCACCTCTCCAACAATGTATACATCTTGAATAATGCTGTGCCCAGAACAGGACTCGAACCTGCACGTCATAAACACACGCACCTGAAACGTGCGCGTCTACCAATTCCGCCACCTGGGCCCATAGAAATATTCTCTGCCATTAATCGAATGCTGAGCGGAAAACGGGACTCGGACCCGCGACCCCGACCTTGGCAAGGTCGTGCTCTACCAACTGAGCTATTTCCGCATTCATCCTTCTAATGGAGCATTTCTCTAAATGCGAGTGCAAAGGTAATATATTTTTTTGATACTGCAAACTTTTCATCATTTTTTTTCTCAAAAACAGAAAATCATGCTAGTCCATTCTACTTTTATAATCTTCATAAGAAAAATCTCTGAGAATCTCCAATTCACCATTGGATAAGGCAATACCAATAGAAGGATGACTGACACCGTTAAACATACAAGTTTTCACCGTGGTGTAATGAAGCATATCTTCAAAGATGATATTTTCTCCTACTTTTAGCTCATGATCGAACTGCCAACAACCTAAAAAATCTCCTGACAGACAACTATTACCCCCCATGCGGTATACATTATTATATTTTACAGACTTGTCATAATCAGTAATATTTTCATCTACAATAATCTTCGCACCTCTTATTGTTGGCATATATGGCATTTCGAGGCAATCTGGCATGTGACAAGTGAAACTTACATTTAGTATTGCAGTTTTAATACCATGGTCTTCAACAATATCCACAATTTGTGAAATCAATGTTCCTGTTTGCCATGCAAAAGCACTTCCAGGCTCAAAGATGATTTTTAGATTAGGATATCGTGTATGAAATTTTTGTATAGTTTGGATAAGCAAATGAATATCATAATCGTTCCTAGTCATGAGATGCCCTCCACCAAAATTGATCCATTTGAGTTGGAGGAACCATTTCGAAAATTTTTCTTCAATGTGAACTAAAGTACGTTCAAACACATCCGAACCACTTTCGCAGTGACAGTGGCAATGGAAGCCTTCTACTTCATCAGGAAGTATTTCAGGTAAGATTTTCGAATTTATGCCAAAACGAGTACCTGGTGCACATGGATTATACAATGCAGTACCTACTTCAGAATATTCAGGATTGATTCTTAAACCAATACTAATTTCAGGATTGTTTTTCTTAACTAAATATTTGTATCTGTCAAATTGTGTGAGTGAATTAAAAGATATATGACTGGAATAACGAGCAATGTCTGCAATCTCGTAATCTGTATAAGCGGGGGAAAAAGTATGAACTTTGCTACCAAACTCTTCAAAAGCCATACGAGCCTCGTAAAGGGAGCTCGCTGTAGTGGAATGGATATATTCTTTGAAAATCGGGAATGTCTTCCACAGAGCGAAAGCTTTTAATGCAAGTATAACCTCGACGTTGGCTTTTCGTGCCACATCACTGATTAAACTTAAATTATCACGTAACTTATCCTCTTCTATTATATAAATAGGTCTGTCTATTTCCTCAAAAGTATTTAAATCGACTCTCATAAGTTTAAAATTATCATTAATAATTGAATTTGCAAAGTTAACACAAATAACAATCAATTCAAAATTAAATCTTTTATTTTCGTGATTAATCCTCTGTTGACATATCATTTAAATGACTACCATGCACTAGTACACACAATACCAATAGTATCGGTACTCAAATTGCATTTAAAAGAACTGATTATTATATCTATCCTCTTAAGAACAAAACCTCAACTTCACAAGGAACAAATGCGTATAATCAATTATTTAAAGTATTAATCAATAAATTATCGAATATAAATTGCATGTTTGAGAGAATTTTAATACTTTTGCAAATGAAAAGTACAAAATGATGAAGCTAGTAATAATGACCAAATCCACATTTTTTGTGGAAGAAGACAAGATACTCTCCACGCTCTTTGATGAAGGATTAGATGACCTGCACCTATATAAGCCGGGATCATCCCCATTATATTCAGAGCGTTTGCTTACGTTAATACCAGAAGATTACTATTCGAAGATAACAGTACATGACCATTTTTATCTTAAAGACGAATATAATCTTGCAGGTATTCATCTAGATAATCTGGATGTAGTTCCACCAAAGGGTTATAAAGGACGTATTGGTCGTAGTTGTGAAAACCTGGATTTACTGAAAGACATGAAAAAATCAAGTAACTATGTCTTTCTTAAAAACATTTTTGACTGTACTGAATTTACGAATGAAAAATCCTCTTATACCCTGCAACAATTGGAATCTGCTGCCGATAAAGGCCTGATAGACAAAAAAGTTTATGCCTTAGGTGGTATGGGACTAGATAATATCAGGGTAGCAAAAGATTTGGGGTTTGGAGGTATTGTTATTTGTGGAGATTTGTGGAAGAAATTCAATATCCATAATGAAACGGATTTTAAAGAACTCATTAGTCATTTTGAGAAACTGCGCAAAGCAGTAGGTTAATTTAAAAGAAAACACTTTTATAAATATAAACGCTTAAAGAAATGAGTGAAAGAAACTCTTTTTTGGTTTTCTCGGGTACAAATACGAGATACCTTGCAGAAAAGATCTGCGCCAGTTTAGATTGTCCATTGGGCAATTTGGTCGTTACTAAGTTTTCTGATGGCGAATTTGCCGTTTCCTATGAAGAGTCTATCCGTGGTCGAGATGTTTTTCTTGTTCAGAGTACATTTCCAAACTCCGACAATCTAATGGAGTTGTTGTTGATGATAGACGCTGCCAAACGAGCCTCTGCACGACACATCATCGCTGTCATCCCCTATTTCGGTTGGGCTCGCCAAGATAGAAAAGACAAACCAAGAGTTAGCATTGGAGCAAAACTTGTAGCCGACTTACTAAGTGTAGCAGGCATTGATCGTCTCATAACGATGGATCTTCATGCTGATCAAATTCAGGGTTTTTTCAATGTACCTGTTGACCACCTTTATGCATCTGGCGTGATTTTGCCATACTTGCAAAGTTTGCATCTTAAAGATCTCGTTATCGCCTCTCCTGACGTAGGCGGTTCAAAACGCGCAAACACTTATGCAAAATATCTTGGATGTCCTTTGGTTTTATGTAATAAGACTCGTGCTCGCGCTAATGTGGTTGATAGCATGCAAATTATTGGTGACGTAAGCAATAAGAATGTTATCATCATTGATGATATGGTAGATACAGCCGGAACAATCACAAAAGCAGCTGATATCATGAAACAGGCAGGTGCAAAGAGCGTAAGAGCATGTGCATCACATTGTGTAATGAGTGGTCCAGCTTCAGAACGGGTCCAGAATTCGGCATTGGAAGAAATTGTATTTACAGACTCTATTCCGTATTCACGTCGTTGCGCTAAAGTGAAACAACTCTCTGTTGCTGAGATGTTTGCTGAAACAATACGCCGCGTTGTAAATAATGAAAGTATATCATCTCAATACATAGTATAATCAAATAAAGCATTATACTTTTATGGACTGGCTGCAGTTTTTCAATTCATGACTCTGCAACCAGTCCATTTTTTATAATATGCAGACGATAATATATTCACTACATATTATCACAGTCTGATTAACCATTAATCACAGTCTCGTTTACCGTTAATCACAGCCTCGTTTACCGTTAATCACGGTCTCATTTACTGTTAATCACAGCCTCATTGTATGTAAATCACAGCCTCGTTTACCGTTAATCACAGCCTCATTGTATGTAAATCACAACTTAAATTCATGTCTTTCAGAGTCTTATTTCACATCAACCAAACTTTTGTTGTCAAACAAATAACAAAGAAAAGCGGGAACACTAAAAAAAATGCGAATAAGATTTGGTAGAACAAAAAAATATCATTACCTTTGCACACGCAAAACGGAACAATGCCAGTATTTGGTGCGTTAGTTCAGTTGGTTAGAATGCCTGCCTGTCACGCAGGAGGTCACGAGTCCGAGTCTCGTACGCACCGCTTTTGCAATCATTTTCCGCATTTGTGAGGTGCGTTAGTTCAGTTGGTTAGAATGCCTGCCTGTCACGCAGGAGGTCACGAGTCCGAGTCTCGTACGCACCGCAACTTCAAGTTTCGACTTGAAGTTTTTTTGTTTATAGGAGCATCTGCATCAGCAGCGCATCCTGATATTTCTTACCATCAAACAGCCAATCCTGAAGTACCGCAGACTGTTTAAATCCCACAGCCAGAAACGATTTGAGCGATTCCGCATTATCTTTGTCGATCAGCGCATACAGTTGATGGATGTGCAGCACGCTGTCAGCATAATACAAGACATGCAGAATGGCGGCTTGAGCATAGCCGTGACCACGAAAAGGCTTCTGGATGACGATGCCTATCTCAGCACGATGATGTTGAGGATTGAAGTTGATCAGATCGATGATGCCCACAGACTGCCCTTCGATATTTTCGATGACGAAACGCACCTGTTTATCAGTATAGATATCGAACGTGCACTTAGCCAAATATTCGTGCAGCACAAAGCGAGAATAAGGGACATTCGTTGCACCCACGCCCCAAATATCCATATCATTCTCTATCCCATAAAGCCATTCCAGGTCTTCGGGTTCTATGGCTCTAACAGATACTTTTGGAAGACTCATCTTAATACTTCTTCTCCTGTTATAATCGTTTTCGAATGTAAATTAAAAGTGCCGATGTAGACATTAGACATCGGTCTGCGAGAGAATATATCGAAGATGGTATCAAAGCGATACGCATCCACATCGTATACGACAAACGTTTTGGTGCTCTGTTGCAAAAAACCGAGATGACCATCGGGCAAAGACGTCTCGTCACCCACGACGAACTGAGCATCCAGACCTTTGGCACGAGCCAACTTCCTACAGACATCGATTGCATCTTCACGTCCGATAAAAACGTATTTGGACTGTACCAGATGATAACCGGAGAAGCCCATGCTCTTACGCGCCTTGTCCATGAGCATAGAGACCAATGACAATGACGCCTTGAAATATATCGCCAACTTGATGGGCAGACTCAGTATCAGACTCATGTGGGCATAATGCTTGCTGAAAAATATCAGCATCGCCTCGTAGAACACATGAACATACTTGAACGAAGACTTTTGAGTGCTCTCGCCCTTATAGTGCAATATCTTGGATGGGAAATACCAATTCTGGTAACCGCCCTTCAACAGTCGGTACGACAAGTCAATGTCCTCGCCATACATGAAGTAGTCTTCATCCAACAAACCAACTTTGTCTAGAGCAGAACGACTAAGCATGCAGAAGGCACCGCTCACGACATCTATCTGGGCAGGACTGTCCCAAGGCAAATAACTCATATAATATTTGCCGAAACGATGACTGTAGGGATATCTCGCGCACAAGCCACTCATCTTGTAAAATGCGGTCAGAGGAGAGGGCAATCCCCTGCGCGATTC
>Ga0116191_1002833_pt1 | contig 12958 bp, 9 predicted proteins | sample AD_UKC111_MetaG_FD_89897 | JGI IMG/M metagenome (GOLD analysis project Ga0116191, IMG submission 89897) | Active sludge microbial communities of municipal wastewater-treating anaerobic digesters from Hong Kong - AD_UKC111_MetaG | ecosystem: Engineered > Bioreactor > Anaerobic > Digestate | place...
ACCTCGCAACAAATCTATTCTTGTATAGGCATTGTGCGACCCATTGAGGAATTTCCTGTTCACTCACCTCCATAAATTTAAACCCAGATTTTACTATTGAATCCCTGAGTTCCTTTTTTTCAAACCTGTCGCCCCAAAAAGTATATGGCAACGGTTTGGGATAGAACTGAAATTGCGAACATACCGCTCCTAAACTTAATCCTCCATCTCCCATATTAGGATAAACGAACAATTCTTTTACTTCTTCCAATTCATGTATCCGCTGGTTCAATAATACATTGGCAAAAACCCCTCCGGCTACGGCTACATTACTTAATCCCGTCTTGTTCAACCAATACCTGATTAAGGAGCAAAGGGTCTCTTCCAGAAGGTGCTGTGTCCAGGCACACAAGTCCTCTCTTGAATATTTTTGCAATAATTGGAAAAGCCATTTTCTTAACTTTTTTCCATAAGGACCTTTATATTGAAGAACATCCCCTTCCCAGGAAAATGGATTTGTTTCTTCGATTCTTTCTGCTTTTCCATGTGCAGAAAGCCCTGTAAGTTTCCCCTCGTCCCTGCATGGGACAAAACCTAAAACTTCCGTTAGATTTTCAAAAAATAGACCAAATGAACTTTTTGCGGGAGATTTCCAGAGCCTTGTTATTCTATTCCTCTCCCCTACGGAAACGGATATAGATAACCCGTCCCCCATCCCATCTGCGGTAACAATAAGTGCCGTATCAAATCCTGAGCAGAAATAACTTCCCCAGGCATGAGCCTCATGATGCTCTATAAAATGCAAGGGAGTATCTCGAGAAAGTTCGGGCATCTTTTTCCGAACTATCCTTTCAAGGAAAAATGCCAATCTCCTTTTCATTCGGTCAGATGGATTCATATAACTAATAGGATTGTAAGATACTGCCCATTCTGTAACACTATCCCATAGAGAGAAACTTGTGTTTTTCTTTTGTTTTTCTCTCCTTGCGTTGAATGCTTTCTTTTGCAAATTTGGGAACAGTCTAAACAAAGGAAAAGGCGTAACAAAGCCAGAAACACAAACGGCTTCTATATCTTTCCAGGTTAAACCTGTCTGCTTCAATGCCGATTCTAATGCAAGATAGGGAAATCCCCCTTCATTTTTACGACGGGTATATCGCTCTTCATTGGACATAAACAAAATTTGGTCATTATCGCAAAGCGTAACACCTGCATCAAAAAAATCTTCACTAATTCCTAAAATGGCCATAAACTCTTTCCTAATAAATATGAAGTCCACTCCATAAAAGAAACCCAATTACATCCAGAGTGTATTCCACACAGATGAAAGGTTCAAATTCCATATTAAAGCAAGTTCCACGATAGGTGCACACCAACAAGTAGCACAATTCTGTGGAACTTTTAAATTTTTTAATAATGTATCGAACTCTTTAATATCTTTTATATTTTTTGTCTTTTCATGTAATTCACGGGTTTCAAACAAATGACAGGACAGGATAGTGCCATCAGGTTCAATAGAGCATGTCAATCTACCTGCCGAACACCATATTTTGGAAGGCTGTGGCCAATTACTCAAATAAGCCAATCCTGGGAATGAATTTCGGACAGGTGCACCTTTTTTTTTCTGCTCTATAATGTATTGTATTACCCTGCGATACTCTTCCCTGTCGGGGGCAATAGGATTGGGTGAGAGAGACGAATCCAAACAAAGAGTTGCTGGCTGAAACATAACTTTTACTCCTTGCTCTTTTGACTTTTCCAAAACATAATCAATCGAACCTATATTTAACTTAGAAATAACACATAAAAAAGAGAAGGGTATATTCTTTCCTTTACAAAACTCTAACACCTGAAAAAGACGGTCATAAGTCCCTTTCCCCCGAATAGATTCATGAATCTCTTTGGGTCCATCAAAACTTAAATTTATATGGTCAACAAACTTCTCGATTCCACTATATTTTTCTATATTTGCACCCGTAGAACTTAAAAAGACACTCAAACCCGTCTTTTTTGCATATTCCAGTATCTTCATAATATCCTTTTTTATTAAAGGCTCACCACCCCCAAAGGTAATCCATCGTACACCTGCTTTATACAAAACGGTTAATCGTTCTAAAATTTCATCTGTATCCAACTCTTCAACAGATACCTCACGCGAACCGCAATACAAACACTGATAAGGACAACGAAAGGTTAAATTCCACTCAACAAACAGGGGTGCATTAAAGCCCAGGATTTGGGTCTTAACCCACGACTTTATCAATGAAGGAACTCTTTTAAGATACTTCTTTATCATAGGTATCTGTCTTACGAATTAAATTTATTTCTTTATATAATTTTAATTTAATCAAAGCAAACCAGCCCACAGGAATCCATATCCAGAATGTAATTACTCGAAACAGTGCAATAACAAGAATTATTTCAGGCAATTGGACATGTAACCAGTGGAGAGATACACCTATAGTAGTTTCAATCAAGCCCATTCCGCCGGGAATTCCGCTGCATGTAGCAATGAATAAATTACCCAGAATAATCATCTGGACTTGACTTAAATACAAGCCCGATTCTTTGCCTCCCAACAAAAGATAGAAGATAAGACCATTAATTGCCCAGCCCATAGAACATCCAATACAGAGTAAAATTATAAAATAAGGATTAAGCGATTCGTCAGATAAATAAATATTCCACTTAGATAATAACGGCTTTAAAACTTTTAGAAGATAAGGGAAAAATAGCAACATTAGTAAACAAAGCATTATTGGCAAAACAAAAGAATGGGCATAGAACCCCAATGAAGTAAATATAACTAAAAATGCACCCACACCAACGCATAATAAATAAAATATTTCTATTATAATTGCCTTTGAAATAGACACATCGGTAGTTTTAGTAAGCACATAAGACCTCAGTGCCCTTCCTAACTGTGCTGGTAGAATAACCCCTGCCCCTTGTGATAAATAAATCCATACCGACTTCATAAACGGTATTCCGGAACTGTATTTTCGAAGCACACATCTCCATAAATAATAATCAAGAACCCAATCTAACAACCGTAAAGGACACGCAATTAAAAAAAATCCCCAACGGCTCAAGACCAACTTCTTTATCTCAGTAAAATTTTCCCCTCGAATCTGATATACTCCAAAAATAGTCAGAACTACTAAAAGAAAAAGACCAGAGATATGAAGGACATTTAATATTCTATCTTTATTTTTAATAAAATAATTCATCAGAAAAATATTCTTATTTAGGAATGTATAATGATACCACGAAGATGGATATATATTTTACCTGCTGAATATAAACAAATACTACTTCATTCGGCAGATTTATTATCCAATGAAGAGATTATTTACCGATGGGAAGAAGAATTTAGCAAGACTATTGGCTCTCCTTATGCTGTTTCCCTTCCCTCGGGCAGGGTAGGATTAAAACTTATTTTACAGCACTTAAAACCAAACGAAGGAGACGAAGTAATTATTCCAGCCTTAACATTAAAGGCACTCGTGAATATTATTACATCATTGGGATTGAAACCCGTTTGTGCAGATATTGACCCTAACACCCTTACTATATCCCCTGAAACAGTTCAAAAGTTGATAACCCCAAAGACAAAAGCCATTATTGCTCTACATACTTTTGGCAATCCATGCCCAATTGATGAGATATGCCAGATTGGGGAACAATACAACATTCCTATCATTGAAGACGCGGCTCATGCCTGCGGAACTCAAATTAACGGTAAATATACAGGAACTTTTGGATATGCTGGATTTTTTAGTTTTGATATTTCAAAGCCAATTAACACTTATGGCGGGGGCATGGTAGTTACTCAGGATAAGACACTCATTGAGTTTATACAAAAATACAACATCCAATTAGTCTACGACACAAAAGAAATAATAAAGAAAACGAAGTCCATAAAACTTGAACAATTTTTATATAAATTAAAGATAATGTATCCCATCCTATTTTTAAGGACATACCCCATTTTCTTTAAGGCTCTCGAATTTGTTTACCGTAGGATTCAAAGTGTTCCTCCGGAAAATTTCCGTTTTACTCCGTTACAGGCAAGTATTGGCATTGAAAAATTGCCCCTTCTTATTTCTCGTATAGAACAACGGAACGAGATTGCACAATGCTATCGTAAATCCCTTTCAGATAAAATAATCATTCCCTATATACCCACAAACTGTATCCCTTCATACTACATGTTTACAGCAATTCTTCCCGTTGAGGCTCGGGCAATATGTCGTTCTCTCTTATTTCGTGGGATTGACACGGCTTGTGAAAATGAGGTTATTGATGATGTTTCCTTAATAATTGAAAATTCTTACTGCCCCAATGCAAATACGGTTCATTCCCGACTTCTTGCTTTACCTTTTTACGATGGAATGACTAAAGATACAGTGGAATATGTCTGTGAACAATTAAATAAACTCGTTAAATAGTGGCTCTCAAATCACTCACTATACCCTATTTGTTTTAATTTCTCCCTCAAATTCTCATTTTGCGGTTGAAGTCGTAAGGCTTCGAAAAAGCATTCCTTTGCTTTTTCATTTTCATTTAGTTGAATATATGTTTCACCCATCTCAACTAAAACCTCTGCTAATCTTTCTGCAGGCATATTTTTTGCTTTAAACCTATCAAGTGCTTCTTGAAAAAGTTGTATTGCTTCTTTTGCGTTCCCTATCTCTTTCTTAAAAGAGGCATAAATTGTCCATCCCTCTCCATCACTGGGATAAATTTCTATTGCAGTTTTGTAGGCTATTTCTGCTTCATCATATCTCTTTTGTAATCTATACAAATTTCCCAGATTTTGCCATGCTAAGGGGAATTCATGTTGCAACCTTACGGCTTCTTTCAAATGCTTTTCTGCCTCATCATATTTAGCTACTTGTAAGCAGTAAAAGCCTAAGGCATTATGAAGATTATAGTCTTGCGGCTGTATATCCAGTGCTTTCTCGAAATAGGGTATTACCTTTTCCAATCCTCCTTTTGTAGAAAAGGCATCAGCAATATTGTAAAGTGCATTGATTAGGTCGGGCTTTATTTCCAGAGATTTTTGATATAGGCTTATCGCTTTATCTATATCACCAGACATGAAGGCATGATACCCAAGATTGTTATAAGCCAGAGGATTTTTATCATCCACTTCTAATGCTTTGTGATACATTTCCTCTGCTTCCTTTACTTTGCCCATTCGGTCGTACAGCACACCCAGGTCATAAGGGATATAGGAATTATTAGGGCTATTCACCATCGCTTTTTGATAAAGTTCTATTGCCTGTTCCGTGTTGCCTTTTTTTTCCGCTAACTGAGCCAAATTGTAGTATGCCAATTCATCACCCGGCTTTATTTTTAGTGCCTCATAAAATTTACTTTCTGCCTCATCCCATTTATTCAACTTAACCAGTAGACTTCCCCAGTTGTTTAATACCAGAGTAAAATCAGGAACAATTTCAAGAGCCTTCTTAAAATGCTCTATTGCTTCTTCAGGGTTATCATCCTGAATTAAGATGGCTAATTCTCGGTGGGCGCGAGCATCTTCATTGTTCATTTGAAGTGCTTTTCGAAAATAAGAGATTGCATCCTCTTTTTTCCCCATTTGGGTTAATACCTGCCCTATCATGTAGCAAACATTTTGGAAACCTGGGTCTATATTTAAGGCTAACCGTAACTTCTCTAACGATTTTTCATACTCCCTTTTATTTGCTAATATAGCACCCATTTTCGCAAGCACATACGAAAATTGTGGATATGCTTCTAAAGCCTTTTCATAACAGACAAGTGCCTCATCATAATTTTTTCGCTCTTCCATAATTTCACCTAACTCGTTCCAGGCACGTGCATCGCGAACATTAAGTTCTATTGCCCTGCGGAAATACTTCTCTGCTTCATCTAATCTTGACTGTTTCTTTAACACACACCCTAATAAATAAATGCTATCCTGATATTCTGGATTTAACTCAATTGCTTTTTTCAAAGCCATTTCAGCATCATTTAGCATATCTTTGGCAAACAGAATCCTGCCTAACCTTTCATACGCATAAGCAAAATCCGGTTTGGCTAATGTGGCACGGCGATAACAATCCTCTGCACCATCCCATTCCCCGTCATCTGCTAATATATTTCCTAATTCACAAAGGGCTCGTGCATCATTTGGATTTAAGACTATTGCCTTGTTCAATATCTCCTTTGCCTCTTCTAAACGACCCAGATTTTTCAATTCCCTACCAATAAGAAAATAGACATCTTGATAAGTAGGGTCTGTTTCTAATGCTTTCTGGTAAAACTTTAATGCCTCCTCTGAACGCCCATGTGAAGACAGTATCCTGCCATATTTGTCCAATACATAAGTAAAATTAGGAACAACCTTCAAAGCCTTCTCATAATGGGCAAGTGCCTCTTTCCAGTTCCCCTGTTGTTCAAGAATTTCACCAAGTTCATTATGAGCACGAGCATCCTCTGGATTTAGTTCTAACGATTTTCGAAAAAAAGTTTCCGCCTTCTCTTCATTTTTTAGAGCAAGATAGGTTTTGCCGAGATAATAAAACATATCTTGATAATTTGGGTCAAGCCGAATACCTTTTTCAAACTGTTCCCGGGCTTCCTCATAGTAACCCCGATTAAATAGGTCCTTTCCTAAACGATGGTGCATATAGGGCAAACTATGCGGCATATAAATCAAAGTCTGTGCTTCGGATAACGCATTTTGTATTTGTCCTCTCCTTAAATATGAATCGGCACGCTGATAGTGCCACCTTGCTAAATCGGGCTCAAAAGGAATCCAACGGATAGAAAGCAAAACAAAACAAATAAAAAGAACCGAAATCCATCGAGTAAGGGATAGCCATTCTTTATTTCTTAAAAATTGAATTAACCCATAAATTAAATTTGCACCTATAAGAAAAAACAAAGGAAGAATAGGGACTCGGGCTCTGCCATTTACAAAGAACATCAAAAAACTACACAGATAGATAACGATAAATATATAGATTAAGGACAATAAATCCCACAATTGTGATGTCTCTCCTCCATGAGAAAACCAGTAAAAATTCTTCTTTTTTATTGAAGATTTCAGGTTTGAGAAGAGATAAATCGTCCCTGCAAGAAAAAGGCCACCTGCCCATGGAAAAGTAGGTAAATATTTTAATGGTGGATAATGTTGCAATTCATAGTAAACAACCTTATTACATGTAATTTCAATCGGACACCATAGAAGAATAAATTTTTTAATGACCTGTATAACTGTCTCTTTGGGATGACTTTTTATATACTCAACTGCTTTCTGAGCAAATATTCTGGACGCTTCTGTATGACTCAAATCAGTTTTGCCTAACTCTCTGCCCAAACCTTTTACTACATTCACATAATCACGGGCTGTCCAATTTCCTGTCCCTTCCAATTTTTGCAAATATTGGTTCCATGGTGTCGTTCCGTCAGATTCAGGATTATTTCCAATAAACAGATTTTCACCGAAATAAGTGGATATAGGAACAAATTCCCCTGAGGCAACATAATTTCTAATAGTAATCGGTATTATTGGAACAAAGGTGAAAAATAACAGTGCAATCCAGGAAGGGATAAAGGCTAAATATCTCTTATGCTTTATTGCAATCCAGACCATCCACAAGGCTATAAAGGGTCCAAAAGACAGGATATTGGGCCTCATGGTTGCATAAGCACCTATCACCAAACCTAACGCTACACACCAGAACCATTTCAGATGAATACTCCAACGATAAAGAATATAAAAAATGAGGACAACAAAAAATACAAACAGAGCAGGGTCATTCACTTCCCCTTCCCAATAAATAAACAAACTATAAGTAGCCATTAAAAAACTGAAAATAATGCCTACCCATTCATTAAATATTGCCCTGCCTAAATAAAAAGCCAACAATACAGTTAAAAGACCTGCTATTGAATTAATCATCCGGGGAGCAAGGTAACCATCTGAAATAAAGCGATAGATAAAACTTAAAAAATAACCATGTCCCGGTGGACGAAAGAATGGAGTAGTTCGCATTTCAGGGTCAGTTACACCCTCAGGAACACTCCAATTGTCTGTAACTATTGCCCGGGCAAAATAATCCTGGACCTCAGGGTCTTGTTGTAAGGCTGAATAATCCGGTGCATATAAATACACTTCATAAAGATACCAAATTCTCAAAATCACTGCTAACGCAAGTATTAATATTAAAACAAACCGGACCCTCGTTTCTTTTGACATACAATTCCTTCTATATCAAACGGGAGCAGAGGAAATACAGGTAACCATAAGCCTCAAAGAGCATAAATAAATGGAGAAATGACCCCCGCATTTCCTGCAAAGATAAATAGAGCAGCCAGTAGTAATAAAGTAATAATAATTGGGGCTAACCAGTATCTTTTCCTAACTTTTAAAAAGTCCCAAAATTCTTTAATTAATTCACCCATAAATTATGTCTCCATCTTTTTCTAATTATATTATATGAAAAATTACCTATGCTATGAAAAATGAATTTCAAAACTAAAACTATAACTATTTGACAATGTTTTTCACTCTTGTTAAAAAGGGAATAACAATTCCCTGAAGTTCTATTCCTATTTCCTCGACCTTTCGCAAATATAGATGATAAGCCACTAAAGAAGGAATCCCTATAATTAACCCGACCACGGTTGTTATCAAGGCTTTGGAAATACCCTGTGCCAACATTTGAGCATTTCCGAGTCCTCCTGCGGTAATGACATTAAATATATCAACCATACCCAAAACAGTGCCAAGCAACCCCAGCAAAGGACTTATCATCGCAATAATTTGCAACAGTGTTAGCCCACGCTCTAAATGGGTTATTTGTGTCCGACCCAATGTGTAAATATGTTCTGTCAATACATCTTTGGGCTCATTTCTGAGGTTTATAATCTCAGTGATAAGTATCCCGAGAGGTGAATTAGTTCGTTGTGATGAGGAACGAATGGTCTCCAAATCTTTTTCCGTGTTCACATAAGAGAGCGATTGCACAAGAGTCATAGGTATATTTTTCGTTTTCCTTAATGCAAAAAGACGCTCACATACAATAGCCAACGCAAGGACAGAACATATTCCTAATGGCACCATAACCCATCCACCTTCATACAACATATTAAGCCAATTCATGAATCAACTCCTCTACATAAAGTTAAAAGTCCAGCGAATTTGTAAATTTTTGTTTTGATATATGTCAGGAACCTGAAATGGAAAAGGTAAAAAAGGTGAAGATTTTTGCAGGGCTTGTTTACAAATGCCAACATATAATAGGTCATTTGGCTCATTCACTACCTCTATTTTAACAATTTGTCCCTCCGAATTTATCTCACAGTCAATAACAACTTCTGTAGGTTTCGTTCCTGAATAACGGGTTAATAAATAATGTATCCAATGCTGTTCTACTTTTCTTTGAATCTCTCTTAAATAAGGCGCTAATTGGTCCTGAATTGCTTCAAAACCAAGTAACCCCTCTTTTTTTACTTGATTATACAATTTTCCCTGTGGCTTTTGAATAGAACCTGTTAAATGTTCAGGCTGTGCTATTTGTTGTTCGTTTTTATTCTCTTTTGGTAGTTCATTCCCAACTATCACAGAGGCTACCTCTTCTTTTTTAAGCATTACCTTCTCTTCTTTTTTATTAATATTACTTAATACCTCCGGAACTTCCTCTTTTTTTGACGGTTTATTATTTGTATTTATTGCTTGTGGACTTTTGGATTGGGGAGTAACATTTGCAAGTAGAGTCTGTTGTGGATGAGAACCCAATGTCTCAAATTTAGACTCTTCCATCAAAGGAGGACCGGGTTGGTCCCCTTCCTTTTTTTCAGGTCCAGAAGACACGGAGTTAAATTCTGCAATGTTTTCTGTATTCGTAGGTACTTCATCTGACGGCGTTGTTACCTCAACAAGTTTCTTAAATGTTTTTTGCTGTTCCTGTTTTACAAATTCAATTTTAATCGGTTGTGATGAAACAGTAAATGAAGGTGCTTTTACAATAACTGAAACTCTCGTTAGTATAGTTAGAAGAATAAGATGAATTATTAATGAAATAAATATGCAAATACACATCCTCTTTTTGTAATTATTTTTTGTAAGATAGATACTTTGATTTATTCTTGTAATTGACATCTTTCCAGAGTTTTTTTATTAGACATTATTATTTGCCTGTTTGGTAAACACAATTGTTTCATTCTCAATAATATAAGAATAGGATTTGTCCAACCATTGGGAAACCAGCAGGTCAAGAGCCGTTTTAAGTTTTATTTTATTCAGGTAGCAGGGATTCACTGGAAGGTTCTCCGTTCCCGGCATCATTTCAATAGTCAGCCCTGTCTGATTTGCAAGAACAGGAGCCACTTTAGATAGTGGCATAGCACCATCATAAAAAGGGAGTGAAACTTTTTTATCTAATGGAACAGATTTCGGTAGAGAAATTATTACCTCCTTTTCGAATAAGGGCTGTGTCTTTTCAGTATGAAATACTTTGCAATCTGTTAGTTCATCAAGTCGAGTATTACGCGGTGTATATAGAAATATAAAATCGTCTGTCGCACACCATTTTAAGTTTTGAGAGACTACACGGGCACTCTTAAATATCATTTCCAGTGATGTAATCAATGGCAATTTAGATATAACCAATTCGCCCACAGGCAACTCTGCAAGGCTATTGTCTGCAACAATATTACAACCATAAGTAAAGTTCAGACTATTCAAAACATTAAATAATTGCGTACCTGCCCCAAAACTTGCAGAAACGATTATATCTTTATATTTTTTGGGTAGTCCACCAGATATAGATAAACGGGTTAAAGTTTCATAAACTGTCTGTTCCGTAGGATACAAAAAAAAGTAATTATCAATATTTTGACATGCCATATTCGTATTGGCAGCAATTTGTTTTATTAATTCTGGTATCTCCTTTGCTGGATTTTCAAACTGAACCCAGCGATTCTCTGTTCCACTTACTATAGAAATTGAAACAGGATAATCATCTCCCAATCTACGAACAATCACATTTAACAATGCCGATTCTCTTACAAGGTCAAATACATTCTCCCTTTGTAAAGTTAGATTTTCACCATAAATGTCCGTTTCTTTTTCTTTTGGTGTAGATTTGCACGAAAAATTACTAAATATCGTGCAAATCAGAAAAATAAAAATCCATGTTAAACAAGTTTTTTTCATTATTTTATATATATAACTATTGGTATAAATTTTTGTCTTCCTTTTAAAATTATGGAAGTAATTACTAAATATCATACAATCATATATCATATAACGAAAAAGAGTAAAAAAACTTTTACTTATGGATTTTTCTATGTCTTATTTGTTCTTAAGTATAGCCTTTTTGAGTTTGAATTTTGGAGCACAAGATTTTTATGGTGAAGTGCCTGAAAATATTCCAACTTTTTTAATAAAAATCCAGCGTGACCAATCCGAATTTTACGGGGGTATTGTTATTCAAAACCAATGGCTGAATAATACCTCTATTCCTGAACTAAAAAATAAAGCCGTTGAGATAGTGGTGGATACACCGTGGGAGACACCTCAGTTGCATCGCCGTGAACTTGGACATCGGCTTGAAATTTCTTATGAAGCACCTGTATTGCGAAAAAAAAGATTGGAGGATAGTTGGAAAAAAGCCGGTTATATAGTTTTAGATACGCCGTATGGCAAGAAAGTAATCAAAAATACAGTCTATAAACAAGCATTACAAGCAATAGAGATGGCTCAATCAATTTATAAACAGAATCAACCCCCAGAACTTTTATATAGCCCCAGCAAAGTTGAGTTGGATTCTGATTTTACTGGAACAAGTTTTCTAAAAATGTGGATTTTCCATATTATTGTAGTAATCATTGGAATCATTGCCCTATCACTTATAATCTGGAAATTCCTCCTTCCACAAAGCAAACCCTAATCGGCTCTGATAAAAGGTTTATTCAGAAATCAACAAGATAAAGAACAAAAAAATTATAAGAGTCCAGTGATTTCGTAAGCAATAATAAGTCGTTCTTTACCCTTTAATCTAAATGTGCCAATAGGGGTTCCTTTTACCCTTCCCTTTAATTCTGACCATGTTTCACTACCGACCACAACCGTTCCCGGATTTGCCATATCACATAGTCTTTTCGCAGTATTGACTCGGTCTCCCACAACGGTATACTCCATTCTCTTTGGTGAGCCGATAAAACCTGCTATCACCTCTCCTGTCTCAATTCCTATGCCAATCTGGAAGACAGGTTTTCCCTCCAATACCCTTAATGTGTTCAATTCTTCGTTTCGCTTTAATATATTCAATCCCGCACAAACTGCCGCATAAGCATCATCTCCTGTGGCAAGGGGAGCACCAAATATAGCCATAATTTCATCACCAATATACTTATCCAGAGTTCCATGCCACGCAAAAATAAGTTCTGTTATGGCTGTAAAATGTTCATTAAGCATATACACCAGTTCTTGTGGAGAGAATTGTTCTGCTAATTGAGAAAAACCTCTAATATCACAAAACATGGTGGTTACTCTCTTCTTCTCGCCACCCAATTGAATAGCAGAGCCTTCCTTAATTATGTGCTCAACCACAATATCTGGCAGAAATCTCCTGAAATTATCCTTTTTCCGTTCCTCATTAAGCATTTTTTGATTAAGTTGAAAATTTTCAATAGCAAGTGCAATCTGATTACCTATTGAATAGAAAAGTTCGAGGTCTTCCTCATCAAAAAATGCTTTCTTTTTAATGGTGTCTATATAGATAGAACCCAGTATCCTATTTTCAATCTTCAAGGGGACACACATAGCACTGGCAATTTCCCGCGAAATTACGCTCTCCCTCATTCCAAATTCTGTATCTATGGAACGGTCTGTCATCAATACAGGTTCTCCATCAATTGCTGATTTTCCTGCAATACCCATACTTGGAGAAGACGCACCTAATCCATTCCCCATTTCTCTTGCTACTTTTGTAAC
>Ga0116191_1002841_pt1 | contig 12925 bp, 9 predicted proteins | sample AD_UKC111_MetaG_FD_89897 | JGI IMG/M metagenome (GOLD analysis project Ga0116191, IMG submission 89897) | Active sludge microbial communities of municipal wastewater-treating anaerobic digesters from Hong Kong - AD_UKC111_MetaG | ecosystem: Engineered > Bioreactor > Anaerobic > Digestate | place...
CCATATAACAGGGAATTGCTCCTACACTGCTTACCCCATCAACAATTAAAATAACATCAGGAAATTTTGAAATAACTTTACCATAATTTTCTATGTCAAAAGCAGTCCCTGTTGATGTCTCACATAAAGGAGTGCAAATACCTCTAATATCTGGATTTTCTCGTAGTAATTTTTCAAGTTCTTCTGCTTTTAATGTTTTTCCCCATTCAATTTCAACCGGCAATATTTTAAGTCCGTAGACATTTCCAATTTCTGCAAACCTTTCTCCAAATTTTCCACAACAAACAACAGCAATTTTTTCTCCTTTTGAGAAAACATTTGTAATTGCTGTTTCCATCGCTCCTGTTCCTGATGAACCGATAATAAAAACGCTATTTTCTGTCTGAAAAATATATTTTAATCCATTAGAAACATCTTTTACTATTGCTCTGAACTCATCTGTCCTATGATGCATTATTGGCTTTGCCATTTCAAGAAGTATTTCTTCCGGGACAGAAGTTGGTCCCGGCGTAAACAATCTTTTCTTTTTCATCTCTCCCCTCCATTATCAAAAATCAAAAAATTTTGTTTGGAAACATTATGTTTTTAAAAATGAAATTTTAATAATATTTTATCATATTTTTTAATTTTTTAAATTGCCTAAACTATTTTATAATTATTTATGTCAAATATAAATATATGAAAGTTAAAATTATATGTTTTCTCTTAATATGTTTTATTGTAAATGGGTGTTTTGCTCAAAAAGAAAATAATTTGTTTTATTCAGAAAAAATCATTTCCACTTATGAGAAAAATTCATGGGATATTCCTGAAACAGAGATTGATAAGTATGTTTTTTCCAATTTAAAAAAACAGGGAATTGAACCTGCATTAGAGTGTTCTGATGAGGTATTTATAAGAAGGGTATATCTTGATCTAATTGGAAAATTACCAGAAAATCAAGAAGTTATTTCTTTCCTAAATGATAAAAACCCAGATAAAAGAAGTTTGCTTATTGATGCTCTTCTTGAAAAAGATGACTTTGCTGACTATTGGTCAATGAAATGGTGTGATATTTTAAGAGTAAAATCAGAATTTCCAATTAACCTCTGGCCAAATGCAGTTCAATCATATCATAAATGGATATTAAATTCTTTAAAAGAAAACAAACATTATGATAAGTTTGTAAGAGAATTACTTACTTCAAGTGGTAGTAATTTCTATACACCACCTGTAAATTTTTATAGAGCAATACAGGGAAGAGACCCATATTCTATAACTTCTGCGGTCGCATTGACTTTTATGGGTGTAAGATTTGATAAATTACCCCAAAAAACAAAAGATGAAATGAGTAAGTTTTTTTCAAGAGTTTCTTATAAGAATACACTTGAATGGAAAGAAGAAATTGTATATTTTAATCCTGAACCATCTGAAACAATACAATGCACTTTTCCTGATGGTGAAAAAGTAATAATTCCTTCAGGAATTGACCCAAGAATTGTATTTGCTGACTGTTTAATAAATCCGAAAAATCAATGGTTTTGCAAAAATATAGTTAATAGAATTTGGGCATATCTTTTAGGAACAGGAATTATAAATGAAGTTGATGATATAAGACCTGATAATCCTCCATCAAATCCCGAACTTATTATTTATCTTGAAAAGCAACTTGTTAATTCAAATTATGATTTAAAACATATTTATCGTCTTATATTGAATTCAAGAACATATCAGCAATCATTTATTCCAAAAACAAATAACCCAGAGGCAAAAAAATATTTTGCGTATTATCAAATCAAAAGAATTGATGCTGAGGTTTTATTAGATATCTTGTGTAATATAGGAGGAGATGGAGTAGAATATATCAGTCAAATTCCTGAACCATATACTTTTATTCCAAAATATCAAAAAAATGTTCTTCTTGCAGATGGAAGTATTACAAGTCCATTTCTTGAAATGTTCGGAAGACCATCAAGAAATACAGGACTTTTTTCTGAAAGAGAAAATAAAATTACAGAAGTCCAAATTAGATATCTTTTGAATTCATCAGAAATACAAAAGAAAATAAAAAGTAGTCCATATTTAAAAAGAATTATAAGGGAAACAAAAGGAAATAGAAAAGAAATAATTAGAAATATATATTTATTTTTACTTTCAAGATACCCAGAACAATCAGAAATTGATACATTGGAAAAATATTTTCAAGATGGAAAAGTTAATTTAAATGAGGGAGTAGAAGATATTGTTTGGGCAATTATTAATAGTAAGGAATTTTTATACAATCATTGAAAATTAAAATGAAAAATAAAATATTTATTAGTTTTTTAGTTTTTAATGTTCTATTTACTTTAATGGGATTTGGAGAAGAGGAAAAATCATTTGATAAAAAAGCAAAGGCAGTTATTCAGATATGGTTATGGGGAGGGCCATCACATCTTGATACTTTTGACCCAAAACCAAATGCAGGGTATGATTACACTGGACCATTTCAAGCAATACCTACGAATGTTCCAGGAATAGAAATAAATGAGTTATTACCAAATCTTGCTAAAATTGCCGATAAATATTCAATTATAAGAAGTATAACACATGGTATTACTGCCCACGAAACAGCATCTTATATTATGCAAACAGGACATTCTTCTGATGAAAGGGTTTTATATCCAAGTATTGGTTCAGCAGTTACATTTTTTAAAGGAAAAGAATATAAAGGAATTATTCCACCATATATTGTTTTAACAACTTCTCAGGGACGTTTTTCTGAAGAAGGTTTTTTAGGACAAAAATATAAACCATTTGTTACAGGAGGGGACCCTAATAGAACACCTTTTGCTGTTGAGGGAATTGTTGTTGAAGGGATATCTGAGGAAAGAAATTTAAGAAGAACAAAACTTCTTAATTCATTAGATACACTTGGTTCAATTGCATCTCTTGAAGAGTTTCAATCTTTTGATTCTTGTAAAGAAGAAGCATATAAAATTGTAAATGAATGTAAAAAAATTTTTGACATATCAAAAGAACCAGAAGATTTAAGAAATATGTATGGAAGAAATAAGTTTGGGCAATCATGTCTCATGGCGCGTAAACTTATTGAAAACGGAGTAATATATGTAACAATAAACTATCCTGGATGGGATACACATAGTAACCATTTCCAACAGATGAGACAAAAATTACCAGAACTTGACCAGGGACTTTCCGCATTAATAAAAGACCTTTCTGAAAGAGGACTACTTGAAAATACAATTATATGGGTTTCTGGTGAATTTGGAAGAACGCCAAAAATATCATGGGAACCACCATGGAATGGTGGTCGTGGTCATTATGGAAATTGTTTTTCTGTTTTAGTTGCTGGAGGTGGTTTTAAAGGTGGTATTGTCTTGGGAAAAAGTGATGAAAAAGGAGAATATGTTATTGAAAGACCTGTTTATCCAAAGGATTTACTTGGGACTATTTATTATTTATTGGGGATTGACCCAGAAGGAATTTTCCCTGATATAGGTAAAGGGGAAATAAGAGTTCTACCACCAATTGAAAAAGGAACTGGAAAGGAAATTTTGAAGGAGATAATAAATGAAGGGAATTAAAACAATTTTTATTTTTATTTTCATTTTTGGTTTTACCTTAATAGCACAAAGTGTATCTCAACCATCAATTGGTTATATTTATCCTTCTGGAGGCAAAAAAGGAAGTTCTGTACAGATATTAGTTGGAGGGCAAAATTTAAGAGGTGTTAAAGATATATGTTGTTCCTCAGATGGAATAATGGCAGAAACAATTATTTATATTCCTGTATTAAACAACATGCAAAGAAATTATCTTTTAAAAAAAATTTCTGAATTAAAGAGAAAAAACAAAGGTATCTACCAGGAAAAAAAATTAAGTCAAGATGAAATTGTTGAACTTCCAGATAATCCTCTTTTAAAAAATCTGGAAAATTTAAGTCCAGAAGAATTAGATAAAATTTTTGAAATTTTTTTAATGCCAATTCAAAGAGTTCAAATAAAAAGGTCTATTCAAGAAAAAGTTCTAATTTATTTGAAAGTTGATTCTGATGTTGAACCTAAAAAATATGAAATAAGATTATTAACACAAAGAGGACTTACAAATCCACTTTTTTTTGAAGTAAATACCTTTAATGAAATAAACGAAAAAGAACCAAATGGTCCAATAGAACAACAGAAAAATATTCTTGATTTACCAATTATTGTAAATGGTAGAATTATGCCCGGTGATGTTGATAGATTTTGGTTTAATGCAAAAAAAGGACAATTCCTTTTTATTGAATTAAAAGCAAGAGATATTATTCCTTATATGGCAGATGCTGTTCCTGGATGGTTTCAAGGTATTTTAACTCTTTATAAATCAAAAGGAAAAGAAATATTTTATGCTGATAATTATTATTTTAATCCAGACCCTATAATTTTTTATGAAGTTGAAGAGGATGGAGAATACATAATAGAAGTCAGAGATGCTCTTTTTCGTGGAAGAGAGGACTTTGTTTACAGATTAATTATAGGAGAAAAAAGTGCATTTAAAAATAATTTTCAAGAAATTAAAAATGTTATAAATTCCGATATTTTAAATAAATTGCCAGAAATTTGTGAAAAAGAGCCAAATGATAAGTTAAATAAAGCAAATTATATAATATTACCTCAAATTATAAAAGGTATTATTGAAAAACCAGGGGATATTGATACTTATAAGTTTAAAGGGGAAATAGGGGAAGAAATTATTTTTGATGTTTATAGTAGACGACTTGGTTATCCATTAGATTCTTTTATCCGTATTTTAGATAATTCTGGAAAAACATTAAAATTTAATGATGATTATGAAGATAAAAGTTTTGGACTTATCACTCATAATGCAGATTCATACACTTCTTTTGTAGTTCCAAAGGATGGATATTATTATTTACAGATTTTAGATATTCAAAACCATGGAGGAGATAATTATCTTTATTATATTCGTATTGAAAATCCAGAACCTGATTTTAAACTATTTGTTATTCCTTCAAGTATAAACATTTTGGCGGGTAGAAATAATATCTTAAATATCTATGCTATCAGGAAAGATGGATTTGATGGGGAAATAAAAATTTCATTAAAAGAACCTAATCCTAACTTTATTTTGAATGGGGGAAGAATTCCAAAAGGAAAAGATAATGTAAGAATAACAATTTCATCTTTAAAAGCACCTTATGAAAACCCATTTGATATTCAAATAGAAGGTAGTACAATTATTGAGGGGAAAGAAGTTAAAAGAATTGCTATACCAGCAGAAGAAATGATGCAGGCATTTGCCTATTTTCATTTAGTTCCTTTTGAAAAAAATTTTTGTTATGTTATAAATAGAGGAAAAATTTCTCAATTTGACTTTAAATTGATTGATGAAGATATTTTAAAAATTCCAATAGATGGTGTTGTCAATGTCAAAGTAAAGACATTACAAAAACTCAAAAGTGATGAAATATCATTAGAATTAAAGGAACCACCAAAAGAAATTTCAATTGAAGATGTGAAAATTGAAAATGGGATTTTAAGTTTCAATTTAAGAACAAATGGTAAAGAAATAAAGTCAGGATTTGCTGATAATCTTATTATTGAGGTCTTTAGAGAAAATAAAACTTCTACTCCTGAAAAACCAGTTCAAAAAGTAGAAAAGGTTTCTATTGGCTTTTTACCTGCTATTAGTTTTGAAATTATTTAAAATAAAATTATGGAAAATTATTCTTATGAAATTTCAAAAATTCCTGTAATAATAAATTTCTCACATTTTTGTGGTAAATCTGGTACTGATGAATACCATTTAGTTTTTATACCAAAAGAATATGGGAATTTTGAAAACCAGATTAAGTGGGTATATACTGCATATAAAGAAACATTAAAATATATTGGATTAGATGAAGAAACATCGGTTTTCAAGCGCTTTTATTGCAGTGATTTATTCAATCAGGCAATTTATTTAAAAAATAAAAATTTATTCAATTTCTCAAAATGTGGTCTTTCATATATCTGTCAACCACCAGGTCCTTGTGGAAAAGTTGCTTTATGGTCATATCATATAAAGGATAAATTAAATAAAACAAAGAAGAAGTTAAAAAATAATAATTTTTCTTTCAAAAGGGGAAATATTATTCATAATTTGACAACTGGTATAACTTATCCAGAAGGGAAAACAGTTTATGAACAAACAACTGGAGTTCTAAAAAAATATAATAATTTTCTTTTAAAAAATAAAATGACACTTTTAAATAATGTTATTAGAACATGGTTTTTTATACAGAATATTGATTTAAATTATAAAGAATTTGTTGATGCAAGAAGAGAATTTTATGCTCAAAATGGATTAACAAAAGATACACATTTTATTGCAAGTACAGGTGTTGAAGGGAAATATTTTGACTCTGATGTAAAAGTTGTTATGGATGCATATTCAATATTAGGTATTTCAAAAGAACAGGTTGAATATCTATCTGCACCGGAATATTTAGGACCAACTTATCTTTATGGAGTTACATTTGAAAGAGGAGTAGCAATTTCTTATAAAGACAGGAAACATATTATAATATCTGGAACTGCAAGTATAAATAACAAAGGAGAAATTTTATACTACGGAAATATTACAAAGCAATTAGAAAGATGTCTTGAAAATGTTCATGCACTTTTAAAAAAAGCAAATGCTAAATTAAGTGATATATCACTTTTGGTTGTTTACATTAGAGACCCATCTGATTATACAATTGTTGAGAAGGAAATGAGAGAAAAATTTTTAAATACTCCTCTAATTATCTGTTATGCTTCTGTATGTCGTCCTGGATGGTTAATTGAAATTGAATGCTTTGCAACAATTCCTCTGTCTACTTCTGTTTTCTATTGTTAAGAATTCACTTCTCTAATAAAAATAACTGAAAATCCCGCAAATTTTAATAACTATGCAGTTAATACCAATTTGACAACATACATAGAGTAAATATTCCCCCCTCACCTATCCTCTCCCCCAAGGGGAGAGGGAAGGGGTGAGGGGGGTAGTTCCTTCTACCCAATGGGGAGAAGGCTCGCCCGTAGGGTCCTCGCTTTTTGCTTACGGATCCCTCTGGGCATAGCCCAACGGGCGAGCCTTCGGACTACGCCCGAGGGATATAGGTGAGGAGGCTGATTTTTATTACACCTTTGATGTAAAAATAGTATTAACCCCTTTCAAAATCTATACCCAAATTCACAATCCTAAATCCACACTACTCCTTGTTTTTGATAATTTTCTCCTTATCCATAGTTATAAGAAAACGGGATTTTAGGAGAGAAGATTTGAAGGAAACATGCCAACAATTACAGGAGGACTATTACGGGACTCACGGGTTGAGATGGAATTATGCACAAGAACAACATCAGGAAAATATGGAAAATGGTATGACTTATGAACAATCCCTTAATGAAACATCTGAAAAAATGGGGCATTCAAGGGCTGATATTACTGAACATTATTTAAAGTAGTCCTTTCTTTTGTTTGAAAATTCTCAGTTTTTCTAATCTTGTCAGCGGAAATGTTACCGGTAATACCAACCACATGAAAGAGAATGCTTCCCAGTATCCCAATAACTATACAAACGGTAAATATTCTCTTAATCTTTCCCATTCTTCTTTTTCCCATCGTATATTACCCTTCCCATTTTTTTTAAGGTTTTAATCCTTTTTCATAGATTGAGCGATCTTTTCCTTGACATTGGATATTGAAGAACTTTGCAGGAATTCCACAGGCAAATCTTTCCTTGAATAATGTGCATGGAAATTCTGAAGAACCTTATTAACTTCCTCTGTCAATTTTATATCTGTCTTGATGGAGTTCAATGTCTCTATGATTGACAAGGATTGCTGATTCATCTTCTCGTATGCTTCGCTCTTGTTCTCCATCCTTTCTATCCGTGGGAAAAATCCGCTCCATACTTCCCAGAGGAACTTCGCAGTAATTTTTTTATCCTCAATTGAACCCTCTGACAGAAGAAAATTATTGGCAAATCTAATTCTATTTTCTTCCTGTTCAAAAGTAGATTTATCTACCAGATAAAAAATTCCATTTCTCATTGAATCTCGCATCTCTTTTCTCTGCATTCTGTCTTCATACTTATTTAAACAAACATATGCTTTCAAAAATGTTTCAGGATTACTTTCTATATCCGAAAAACCTTTAGCAAGGATCCAACCGGCCGATTCAGAGTCTTTTATATCTATCTCGACTGCAAGCAAAAATATCTTTTCTTTTTGTGGAATAAGAATTTCAAAAAACTCTCTCGATTTCTCCTTAAGTATCTTGTCGTATTTCTCAAGTTCTTCCTTGTAAAGTTGTGCTGGCTCTTTATCTTTTGGGTTCGCAACATCAAAACTTGGCCCTACTGCCTGCCAGTACTTTCCACTGACCTCCTTTTTTTTGGATTGTATTCCTGTTAATTCCTGGTATCTATTCCATTCTTCCATGGTGAGAATCTCCTTGATATTCTCTTCAGAACCCCAAAGAATATATTCTCTATGCAATCCTCCAAAGAATAACAATACAAAACCAACTAAACAAATTACCTTTCGCATTTTCCTACCTCCTTTTATCCAAATATTTCCCAAAATTTATTCTTATATTCCCTCTCTTTTTTTGCTTTATCTAAATCAAAAACCATTATGTTACATTTTTTATTTTTTTCATCATAGATTAAAGGCAGAATATTTAAATCATTAAATCCTGAAAATTCTTCGCTTTCTAAAATCTGCAAAATTTTATCGTTCCCTTCAATTGATTTTCTGTTCCAAAAACCTTTTGAAAAGCAGGGAACATTTTAAACTCTTTATCTGTTGATAATTGAAGCGGTCCATATCCATATGCCTTTATACTTATTAAAAATTCCTCTCTGTTAATCTCATTAATTATTTTTATATCTTCTTCAAATTCTTTCGCTCAGAATTTTTGCTTTCCAATATGTTCAGATTTATAGTCATACATATATTGATTAATAAATTCTGCGAGGGCTATTTCCTCTAAATCTCCATGTATTTTATTTCTTATAAGTCGCATTGTAAAAATATTACTCAAAGTAATTTTAATAAGATGAGGATTTTTACTTATCAGTGTTTTAAATCTTTCCAAAAAATTCTTTATATGGTTGTTTTGTCATATTTATTGGATTAATGCTTTTTCAAGGACATCTTTTACAGTTTCAACTGGTATTATTTCAAGTTCATCTCTTATTTTTTTTGGTAGGTCAATAAGGTCTTTTTTATTTTCTATTGGTATTATTATTTTTTTTATTCCTGAAATATGAGCAGCAAGAATTTTTGATTTAAGTCCACCAATTTTTAAAACCTTCCCTCTTAAAGTTATTTCTCCTGTCATTGCAACATCACCTCTTACTGGTTTTCCTGATAAAACAGAAACAAGAGAGGTAACTATTGTAACTCCTGCTGAAGGTCCGTCTTTTGGAATTGCTCCTTCTGGTACATGAATATGGATATCTATATCTTTGTAAAAATCAGGATTTATTCCAAATTCTTCTGCATGACCCCTTACATAACTCAATGCTGCCTGTGCTGATTCTTTCATCACATCCCCTAATTGTCCTGTCAGAATAAGATTGCCTTTACCTTTCATTGTTAACGCCTCTGTAAAAAGTATTTCTCCACCATATTCAGTCCAAGCCATACCTGTTGCAACTCCAACTTTCGGTTCTTTTTCAACTTCTGTTTCAGTAAATTTTTCAATTCCAATAAATTTTTCAAGATTTTTTGAAGTTATGATATATTTCCTTTTTTTATTTTCCTGAACTATTTTTTTTGTAACTTTTCTACAAACATTTGCTATTTCTCTCTCTAAATTTCTAACACCTGCTTCTTTTGTATAATTTTTTATAATTTTAATTATAGATGCCTCAGAAAATTTTATTTCATCGTCTCCCAAAGAATGTTCCTTCATTTGTTTTGGAATTAAAAAATGTTTTGCAATTCCCTTTTTTTCCCAGATAGTATATCCATCAATAGAAATTATTTCCATTCTATCAAGAAGTGGTGCTGGAATTGTATATGGGTTATTTGCAGTCGTTATAAATAAAATTTTAGATAAGTCAAATTCCACTTCTAAATAATTGTCCGAAAAAGAGTGGTTTTGTTCAGGGTCAAGAACTTCTAAAAGTGCAGAAGACGGGTCTCCCCTGAAGTCAGTTCCTATTTTATCAATTTCATCAAGTAAAAAAACAGGATTGTTCACTCCAACTTTTCTTAATGACTGAATAATTCTACCTGGTAAAGCACCTATATAAGTTCTTCTATGTCCTCTTATTTCTGCCTCATCTCTTATGCCACCTAAGGAAATCCTAACGAATTTTCTTCCCAAAGCCCTTGCAATTGATTTTCCTAATGATGTCTTTCCTACTCCAGGAGGTCCAACAAAACATAAAATCGGTCCTTTCAAAGAATCCGTCTTTTTCTTTACTGCAAGATATTCTAAAATTCTTTCTTTAACTTTTTCAAGCCCATAATGGTCTTCATTCAATATTTTTTCTGCATTTGAAATATCTGTATTATCTTCAGTTGAAACACTCCATGGTAAATTTATAAGATATTCTAAATATGTTCTGATAACTGTTGCCTCAGGACTCATAGGCATCATTTTAGATAGGCGGGATAATTCTTCCAGTGCTTTATCTTCTACATTTTTTGGCATTTTTGCCTTTGTTATCGCATCTTTTAATTGTTTTATTTCAGGACCTTCTCCCTCCTGTCCTAACTCTTTTTCTATTTCTTTTAATTGTTCAGTAAGAAAATATTGTTTTTGAGTCTCCTCAATTTTTTTAATAACTTTTCCCTGTATTTGTTTCTGAACTTCAAGTATACCAATTTCATTATTGAAAATATCAATAAGAACCTTCAACCGCTCTTTTACTGGTATAGTTTCAAGAACTTTTAATTTATCTTTTACTTGTAATGGTAAATAACCTGCAATTGTATCACAGAGTTTTGATGGTTCTTCTATTACAGATATTGTGCTATAGATTTCTTTTGGAACAGAAGGATTTAGGTCAATATATTTTTCAACAAGTTCCAGCAGCAGGCGCATAAGTGCTTCTGTTTCCTTATCTTTTACCTGTGTTTCTTCCCTTATTTCTTCAACTGTTGCAATATAATATTTTTTATTACTTATAAAATTTTTAATTTTTACTCTTTTAATAACCTCAACAAGAATTTTCATCGTTCCACTTGGTTCTCTTATACTCTGCATAATTTTTACAACAACTCCTGTTGAATGTATATCATCAAATGTTGGCTCTTCAATAAGTGGACTTTTCTGAAAAACAACAATTAAATATTTGTCATTATTTAATGCCTCTTCAATTGAATTTAATGAGCGAGTTCTTCCAACAAGAAGAGGTACAATCATATTTGGAAAAATAACAAGGTCTCTTAATGGAATTGCAGGATTATTATTTTTAACAATTTTCTTTTTAATTATAGCCATTTTTTATTTTTATAGTTTCTTTACCTTTTCTGATTGTATAATTTTATCACTAATTCCATATTTCACTGCTTCTTCTGCACTCATAAAATAATCTCTTTCAGTATCTCTTTCTATTTTCTTTATTGATTGTCCTGTATGTAAAGATAAAATTTCATTTACAATTTTTTTAAGCCGTAATATTTCTCTTGTATGAATATTTACTTCTGTTGCAGTCCCTTCAACTCCTCCCCATGGTTGATGAATCATAACTCTGCTATGGGGCAATAAAAACCTTTTTCCTTTTGTTCCACCTGCAAGTAAAATTGCTCCCATACTTGCTGCCTGTCCAATACAATAAGTATCAACATCACAGGAAACAAACTGCATTGTATCATAAATTGCAAGCCCAGCAGTAATTGCTCCGCCAGGCGTATTTAAATAAAGATGTATATCTTTTCCTGAGTCCTCACTCTGTAAGAATAAAAATTGTGCAATTACAACATTTGCTACATTATCCGTTATAGCAGTACCTATAAAAATTATTCTATCTTTCAGAAGTCGAGAATAAATATCATATGCTCTCTCTCCTCTTTCTGTTTGTTCAATAACATATGGTATAACCTGATTTTTTATTTCATTTTTCTTTTCCATTTTATTTTTCTCCTGGTAAGATAATTCTTTCTATCATATTTGCATTTTCCTTTATAAACCTGAATGTTTTATCAATTTTTATTTCTTCCTTTAAATTTTCCATTTCACCATTTTTCTCTATCTGCTCTTTTATTTTTTCATATGGTTGTCCTATAACCCTGCTTATATGCTCAATTCTTTCTTCCACATCTTTTTCATCAACATTTATATTTTCTAATTCGCTGATTTTTTCCAAAATAAAATATTTTTTTACATCTTCTTCTGCCATTGGTTTTACTTTTTGAAAAATCTCTTTTGCTATTTTTTCAACTTCTTCTTTTGATTTATTCTCAAGATTCATTGCTTTTAATTGTTCTTCTGTATATCTTATTGCTCTTTCATTTACAAGTTTTTCAGGAACAGGGAACTTTATATTTTTCATAAGTTCATCCCATAACTGTTTCTCTTCTTCCATCTCTGCTCTTGCTTTACTATAAGCAATTAATTGTTCTCTTGCTTTTTCCTTCCACGCTTTTCTTTTTTCAATGTCTATAAGAGAAACCTTCATTTCAGGCGTTTTTTCCCATTCTTTAAGAACATCTTCAACCATCTTCTCTGTAACTTCTTTTGGTTTTACTTTTTTTACAGGTATTTCTTTATATTTTTCTATTTTCACATCTGGCTTTTCTTCTATATATGCTTTAAACAATAAATTTCCATTATCATCAAATTTAACATCATAAATATTTGGTTCAACAATAGAATTAAGATTATTTTCTTTTATTGCATTTATATATGAATCTGTGACTAATTTTCTCAAAAGTTGTTCCTGAATTGCTGAAGAGTA
>Ga0116191_1002842_pt1 | contig 12924 bp, 12 predicted proteins | sample AD_UKC111_MetaG_FD_89897 | JGI IMG/M metagenome (GOLD analysis project Ga0116191, IMG submission 89897) | Active sludge microbial communities of municipal wastewater-treating anaerobic digesters from Hong Kong - AD_UKC111_MetaG | ecosystem: Engineered > Bioreactor > Anaerobic > Digestate...
TCCTTCTGTTGCTGGCTGTAGTTACTATGCTGTGGCTGTTCCATAAATATGTTATTACTCCGCAGGAACTCGAAATACAAAGGCTGAAAGCGGAAAAAGCCAGTTATGAAGAAGAGTGTATGAGGATACGGGAAATCCTGTCAAAGGAGAGTATCATAAAAAAAGAGTATGTCGCTTTACTTGAAGATTACGGGAAGGCAGCCGGCAAATATTATTCCGGTGAAGAACAGCCTGAGCTTATGCATATGATAAACGGTATTACCGACAGAAGCAGGCTATATATACCGGGTATAAGCTTCAGGGCGCCTGAATCTGCGGAGCTGGAGGGAATTGATGCAAAGCTTTCGGGAGTTTCCCTTGCATACAGCGGAAGCTTTTCCGATTTGGAGAAGCTGCTTTCCCAGTTGAGGAACAGCCCCAAGAGGGTTTTAATTGAGGAACTGTCTATATATAGAGAGGATGCGGAAACGCTGAGCGGGCAAATTTCTTTCAGTGCTATAGCCTTCGGCGGCAAAGAAAGTGAAAAGGACGGATATTTTTATGCTAATGAATATACTGCCCAGGATAAGGCTGATCCCTTTGAAGCCTTCAAGGGATACGCAGAGGCCGCTGAAGGCAATAACGGGCCATGGGATGAGGAAAAGAGGTTATTGCTGTCCGATCTGGAGTCTGACGCCGTGTACTTTATGTCAATTGGCTCAGGGGTAACGGGAGCCGTTGAAAAAATATCGGAGGGAAAATTCGGAAAGACCTCCGTAAGGGCAGAGTATTATATATCTGCCGGTTATCAGCCGGAAAGGGCTTATGTGGTGCTGGACGATCAGAATATAAATATTAAATATCCGCCCTCATCCATAGGAGTATGGGCATATTCTTACGGGTATTCACCTGTTACGGTGGGGTTAAGGTTCCGGAGCCAGGAAGGGGAAAAGATAGACCTAAAGCTGTCGGAAGGAGTCAATTGGGTCGGCTGGAAGTATATATCGGCTTCTCCGACCCAGGATGTGAATGTATATCCTCTGAAGCTTGACAGGATATATATAGAGCTGGGCCCCGAAAAGGATGACTGCGGTGTTCTATTGTTTGACCGTATAGAAGCTGAATACACTGACAGTGAGGAAAGCGCCGAAAACCAGGACAGCTTTGAGTTTTATGTGGTGCAGCCGGGAGACACCCTTAGGGGAATAAGTGAAAAGTTCTATGGTACAGGATCTCGATACAAAAGTATCGCGAAGGACAACGGGCTTCCCGAAGGCAGTGTGCCGGAGGCGGGCAGAATACTGGTAATAAGAAAATAGCGGGAAAGGATGATTGGAATGAAAGAAAAAGCCAGATATATCGCAATTGCTGCAGCCGTATTGCTTGCCTTGATGCTGTTTTCCGGAATGACTGTGTGTGCAGGCTCAGAGGATACTGACGAGGGATACAAAGATGGATACGGTGCCGGCTGGTCAGATGGCATGGAGGCTGCATGGGAGGACCTGGACGAGGACAGAAGAAAAAACTACAGCAAAGCAATACCAAGCAATTCGGAAATAAAGGAATACTATGAACTGGATGAAGAAAACAACGATTATGAGGATGGATTTTTGGAAGGCTACAGGGACGGATTCAGGGAGGGATATAATTTCGGCTATGAGAATCCTGAGTCGGGAGTTGCATCCCAGGTAAACTATGACCAGGAATTAGGTTATTCAATGGGTGAAATAAGGGGCAGGCTGGACTATTGGGAAGGCCTTGAAAATTCATGGAATCTCCGTGTCCCCAAAACAATAGAAATAATTCAGCTGTTCGGGCTGAAAATGGAGTCTGAAGCCTACAAGAACGACTTTATAACGGAATTCAGAGTTAATTATAAAAAGGGCTACGAATATGGATATAGAATGGCAAAATTCGAACCTATGAAGACTGCTATCGAACAGGGAGCCAAGGATGGGGAGTTGTTTGGGGGAATCATGGGTGCCAGCAGAGGAAGGCTGGATTACTACAGCGGTTCAGTCAGCCAATGGGACAGGAAACTGCCTTCAGATAGCAGTATAAAAGGTATATTCCTTCTGTCGAAGGATTCCGAAGGCTATGGAAATGCCTTCCTGGCCGCCTTCAAGGCCGCATACAGGACAAAGTATGAGGAAGCATACAGGAAAGCAAACATTGAGAAAAACCTCCTGCTTTTTGAAAGAGGGTATGAGCAAGGCAGGGAAATAGGAGTTATTAAGGGAGCCAGCCTTGCAAGGATTGACCGTACCATGAATTTCACCAATTACGATACAAGAAAAAATTATATCGACCAGGATATAATAAAGGAATATATGCTTTTCAACGAAGACGAGAAATACAGGGAAGGGTTTATAAGCGGATTCAGGGCAGGTTTGAAGGAAGGATATATTACTGAATACCAGGACTCCAATTATGAATACGGTAAAAGCAAGGTTGTTACAGAGACAGTGCCTATAAGCGGTGCGGAGGTCTATTCCGGAGATAGTTTATTGAAGCTTACTATAGAGAAGGGTACATTCTTTAACATTGTAGCAGTCTCAATAGACAAGACAGTAACAAGCAATGCCAATATAAAGCTGCCTTCAAGGGACGGAATGATAAAGGCATCGGAGCTTTATACCATATCCGTTGCCAATCCAAGCAGCAGCGTAAATCCGGACAAATCAGCGGAGCTTAGCTTTGAATACTATGGTCCTGCCAACGGCGGTATTTACAAGTACAGCAACGGCACCTGGATCTATCTGCCGAGCAGGATAAATGAAAACAGCATCAGTACAAAACTGAGCTCAAGAAGCATCAATAATAGCATTTGTACCTACGGGGTATTTATAGATGAAAATGCCCGGGACCCGTATGATTTAAGAGGAAACTGGGCAAAGGATGAAATTGCGGCATATATTAGAAGAGGGATTGCGGAGGCATATCCAGACGGAAGCTTCAGGCCTGATTTCCCTCTTACCATGGGCCAGGCGGTGGCTTGGATAAACAACGTTTATAAAACTAAGCTGCCAGCGCCGGAATCTCCGGATAATACTGTAACTTATAACGAGATGGAAATGCTTATGAAGCAGGCAACCGGAGATGAGAATTTTAAATGGTCCTATATAGCCGGAAAAATGGCGCTGAACAAGGACAAGAGGTCAGGCAGCTTCAGTTCCATGAGCGTAACTGTCACTAGAGCCGAGGCTATTTATATGCTTTATTATTTGAATGAATAGACAATGGCTTGCCAAATATTTTAATAGCAAAATTTTCATATTATTCTTGAAAAAAATTTTTAATTGGATTATAATGTAACAAAGATTAGTTATTATATATTTATATAAAGGTGATGCCGTGCAGGAAACAGTTTATATTATTGGTGATTCCAGGACTAACATGGATAACGCAATTACTGTGATATATAATTCATACTACATCGCTTTTGAAATAGATGTAAGCAATGATAAGATAATTGATGTAGGCTGCACTCACACCATTGATATTACTGAGAACTTCATTAAGAAGATTTTTATGGGAAAGAATATCACTGATTCTGATAAAATAGAACTTGAAATACAAAGGCGATATCACGGTACATCGCAAAAAGCTCTTATTGTTTCGTATAAAGATGCTTTGAAAAAATATCAGACTATAAAAAATAGGTTTTATGTGTAGCTGTTTTATTTATATGACATAGCACAACTATGTTGGAGTAAATGAAACCCAGCAAAAACAATGTATTGTTTTGTTGGGTTTTTTGTATTTTTAAATTCAAAATATTGGAGGTGATGACATGAAAACATGAGAGCCTTGTCCTTGGTTTCGAGTTATCACAGGCAATGGTAATACAAAATTTATTTCGTTAAAGGGGGATTAAAATGTTATTTAATTTGTCACCGATTTTTGCATTGGTACCGCTTATTATTTACATTATCTTATCATTTAAGGATTTAAATCCGGTATTGAATGTTGCCATTTGTGTTATTTTAAGCGCTATTATTACGAATCAGCCTTTCTCTTCTTTCGGAGGGATAATAGCTGAATCACTGGGGTCATTCTTAGGTATGATAGGCTTGATAATAATGCTTGGTTCAGGGCTTGGAGCAATTTTGCAGAAAACCGGTGTTGCCAAGTACCTGGTTATGAGTCTTGTGAAAAAGATAGGAGTAGACAGTGAGAAGAAAGCAATATTGACAACTATGATAAGCTCAACGGTCTTAGTCTCTTTGCTTGGAACTCTGGCAGGAGCAAATGCTATCCTGGCACCAATAATAATACCTCTTGTTTCTATTATCGGAATTACTCCGTCGACTGTTGCGGTTGTATTCCTGGGTGCAGGACTTACCGGAATGTTTTTGGGCCCCTATACTCCCCAGGTTGTTACTATTATGGGATTAACCAACTTAAGCTATAGCCAGTATCTTGTAGCGGCAGGGCTGCCCCTTGGAATACTTGTTTTGCTGATCACATTTTTTATGGCCAATAGAGTTCAGAAAAAGACTTTGGGTGTTTATGCATATGAAAATATTGAAAAACCCGAGGAAGAGTATGTTCCCGGAAATGAAACAAAAAGGGCTACCCTGGCATTTGCTGCAATCATGATTGCATTGATTGGATACGGTATAACCTTGCAAAGCGGTTCTTCATTTGCAATAACGGTTATTACGGTATCAGCTGTAATAACGGGAATAGCCGGCAGATTGAAAATGAATGACCTGGTTGAAACATTTATACAAGGTGCTTCCCGTATGATGTGGCTCTTTATCATGTTTATATTGTTTAATCCTTTTATTAATTTTATCGCGGAAGTAGGAGCATTTGAAACTTTAGTTTCATTATTAAAGCCATTGCTTGAGTCAAACAGCAAAGTAATGTTCTCTCTCGTGGCTGCATTAACAGGAATTTTTGGAGTCGGAGGAGCTGCAACGGCAGACAATATAGTAATGGACAATATGTTTAAATCACTTCTTATAGAAATGCAGATCCCGGCCACATTATGGGCTTTGATACTGCTGGTTGCCGGGCAGATAACATCCTTTGCGTATCCTGAAGCTGATATGCTCGGGCAGATGGGGCTTGCAAGGTCAAAAGACATGAAAAATCTGGTTAAATACGGCGTAATTGTAACGGTAAGTTCGGTTATTCTTGTTGCAGTCATGTCTTTCTTTGCATAGTCCGGAAGGAGCGCTTATGTTGGAAAGAAGAATCAGAGAATTTATTAATACACAAAAAGGTAATATCGCAGTGTTTGTGAAGGATTTGAGAACAGGTGAGGAGATAAGGATAAATGAAAACCGGGTTTTCCCGGCTGCCAGTACAATAAAAATTTCAATAATGTCTGAGCTTTTTAATAGAATCAACGAAGGTGTGCTTGATTTTAATGATACCGTTGAAATAAGAGAAAACATGAGGACAGGCGGAGATGGCATACTGAAGGAGCTGGAGCCCGGGCATAAATTTACCTTGAAAGAATTGGCAACCTTAATGATAATACTAAGCGACAATATGGCTACTAATATATTGATTAATTTGCTTGGCATGGATAATATTAATTCGACCATTCAGAAGCTGGGGCTGCCAAATACAAGGCTGCAAAGGATGATGATGGATACCCAGGCTGCCAGGGAAGGCAGGGAAAACTACATAACTGCAAGTGATCTGGCAAGTATTCTGGAGCTTATTTATAATGGCCAAAACATAAATAAAAGCTACAGCGATATCATGCTGGATATATTGAAAAGACAGCAGGTAAGAGGCAGATTGGATTTATACTTGCCGGAAGATATTGTCATAGCCCATAAGACGGGAGACCTGGATAATCTGGAGCATGACGCAGGTATAGTGTATCTTCCGGAAAAGGAATATATAATCTGCGTGCTTACCAATGAGACGAAAACCAATAAAGATGGGCGGGAAATAATTGGTGTGATATCTAAAATGGTATATGACAAAATGTTGGCTATATGATATTAGATATTAATACCAAGACAATCTGGAGGAATCAATGAAAATTACAGAAATCAAACTGGGCAAAATATCAGTACCATTGAGAGTACCATTCAAAACAGCTCTAAGAACTGTTGAAAGTGTGGAAGACATTATTGTGGAAGTACACACAGATACAGGAAATATCGGATATGGTGAAGCTCCGCCCACAGGTGTGATAACAGGAGATACAACCGGAGCCATAATTGGAGCTGTGAACGACCATATAAGAAAAGCATTGATTGGCAAGAGCGTTGATGAATTTGAAGATCTAATGATTACCTTGAATGAATGCATTATAGGAAACACAAGTGCAAAAGCTGCGGTCGACATAGCTTTGTGGGATTTGTACGGGCAGTTGTACAATGCCCCTATATACAAGCTGCTTGGGGGCAAAAGAAAATCAATTGTAACAGACATTACCATAAGCGTCAATGACCCGGAGGAAATGGCAAAGGACAGTATCGAGGCGGTAAAAAGGGGATATGATACGCTGAAAGTAAAAGTAGGCAAGGAGCCGAAAAAGGATATCGAAAGGCTTGCAGCCATAAGAGGAGCCATAGGGTATGACGCAAATATCAGGATTGATGCAAATCAAGGCTGGAAACCCAAAGAAGCTGTTCATATATTGAGAAAGATGGAGGACAAAGGACTCAATATAGAATTTGTTGAACAGCCTGTAACAGCACATGATATTAATGGATTAAAATATGTCAGAGACAATATAACAATTCCGGTGCTGGCTGATGAAAGCGTGTTCTCACCTATTGATGCACTTAGAATCATGCAAATTGCCGCAGCTGATATAATAAACATAAAGCTTATGAAGACCGGAGGAATATACAATGCTCTCAAGATATGCTCCCTGGCGGAAATATACGGTGTTGAGTGCATGATAGGATGCATGCTTGAAGCAAAGGTCAGTGTAAATGCTGCTGTTCATCTGGCATGCGGCAAGGGAGTTATAACAAAGGTAGATTTGGACGGCCCGGTTTTATGCAGTGAAGATCCGATTATCGGAGGATCTGTATTTGATGAAAAACAGATTCTCGTAAGCCAGGGGCCGGGATTTGGAATAAAGGGGATAAAAGACATAATATACCTGAATTAAATAATTTCGATACGGCTGCACCTGGGATACAGGGCGGCCGTATCTTTCATTTAACGCGGCTGCCATTATTGAGCTTGACAAATGTTTTAATAAAAGGATAATAATTGGAGTTGAATTTTTCTTTGAAATGATATAGAATATACTTTGTCAAAACAAATAAGTGGGGGTATGGCGCAGTTGGGAGCGCGCTTGAATGGCATTCAAGAGGTCAGGGGTTCGAACCCCCTTATCTCCACCAAGTAGACAAACCTACTTTTTTAACTTAGTTTAAAGTGGGTTTTTCTTTTTTATGCCCTTAAATGACCGTTTTGCATAAGTTTTATCCCTGAAATTGTAAAAAGTGAGGGCGTGCCTCGTCTATATCTCAAACTCATAACATGATTTAGTGCAGGTTTTAGGCTGCAAGGAGAAATACTTCAACCAATAAACCTACAAATAATAATGTTTATAGGAGGATATCTTCGATGAAAGTTCCTTATGGTTTTGCTGTAGACAATGATGGCAGGGTTACTGTTGACAAAACACAGGCGCAAACTATTCAGATGATTTTCAGAGAATACCTTAACGGGGATAGCCTTGGAGGATTGGCAAGAATGCTGGAAAGCCGGAATATCCCCTCGCCATCAGGAAATAAGTGTTGGGGGCGGGCCGCGATTGATAAGCTGTTGTCCAGTTCAAAGTATGTTCCGCTCATTATTAGCTTGGAACTATATACCGCAGTACAATTTGAAAAAGCGGCGCGTTCTAACCAAGAACTTAATAATGACGGAAGCACACAACGGAAGGCCACCCGGTACAATTCCAAGAATGTACTGAGCGGCCTTTTGGTTTGCTCGGAGTGCGGTGCGAATTATCGCCGGATTACACGTGCCTCCGGAGAAGTGGTATGGCGTTGCGCCAACCGTGTGGAACGCAGAAGCTGCACGCAGTCCCCATCAATTGCAGAGAAGGATATACTTCTGTTAATTTGCAAGGAACTCGGTATGGATACTTTTGACCCAGAGCGTGTCAGAGATTTGCTGGACCAAATCCAAATTGGCCATGCTGGCTCTATCTCTTTCGAGCACAGGCATATCCAACGCTTTTACTTTTTCTAATCAGCACTATTCAAACTCTCTCGTACAAAGTATAATATGAATATATTCAGGTTTTGTTTGGACGGGAGATGAGCATGGTGACCGAGGAAGAAAAGCGCGCGGAAGCGATTTGGACATATTGCATATCAAGGGAAAAAATCTTAAAACACTTGGTTTCAAAGGACCTTATGACACAAGACCTTGCGGACACGCTCTCCGAAAGGATGCTTGAGCAGTTGAACGCAAGTTTTGTCCCCGGATTCCGCCGCTCATCAATCGGTGAAGCTGTAATTCAAAGCTGGCTGCGCAACTACGTGACAATTGAATTCCTCCGTCTATGGGAAAAGGAGAGCAATCCTGAATTCGTAGATGAAGCTTGCACGGCGTTAATTGAAAGAATGAAATCCAGCTCTTTTAGACTGACGCTTAAGCAGTGGATCGCCAATACAGGTGCGGTAGGGATTACATCGAAGCAGGGTAAAAACGGCGGTACCTTTGCCCATCCGGACATTGCCTGTGAATTCAGCATGTGGATTGATCCGGCATACAGGCTGGACGTCGTTAAGAAGTTTCGTATGGCAAGCATAGAGAAGTAGAATGTCTATTTAAAATGCACACTTAAAAAAGTAAGTCAAAAAATTAGGATAGAAACAGGAGGTGCGGCAGATGGTAAATTACCTCAGTGTGAACGGAGCAAAAATTACCGTTGCAACGATGGATGAAAAGGATTATATCTCCCTGACAGATATGCTGAAAGCTAAGGACGGCGATTTTTTCATCTCGGATTGGCTTCGCAATCGCAACACCATTGAGTTTTTGGGAATATGGGAGCAAATCCACAACCCCAATTTTAATTATGGCGAATTCGCCATAATTAGAAGTCAGGCTGGCTTGAACAGTTATAAAATCAGCGTTAAAGAATGGGTGGCAAAGACAAATGCTATTGGCCTCAAAGCAACTGCCGGACGTTATGGCGGAACTTACGCCTACAAGGACATCGCCTTTGAGTTTGGCATGTGGATCAGCCCAGAGTTCAAAATTTATCTGATTAAAGAATTTGAAAGGATGAAGGCCGAAGAACAACGGCAACTCGGCTGGGATATCAAACGCAATCTGGCAAAAATCAATTATCGTATCCATACGGACGCAATCAAGGAAAATCTTATCCCGCCTGAGCTTACGCCACAACAAGTCAACCAGATATATGCCAGCGAAGCGGACGTCCTGAATGTTGCGTTGTTCGGCATGACCGCCAAACAATGGCGAGACAGCAATTCGGAGCTAAAAGGCAATATTCGGGATTATGCAAATGTTTCGCAGCTTGTCTGCCTTTCTAATATGGAGAATCTGAATGCAGTATTCATTGCAGACGGAATGCCCCAGTCGGAACGCCTTAAAAAATTGAACATCATTGCAATCAGTCAGATGAAACTGCTGACGGACGATCACAGGATAATAGCTCTGGATGAAAGGAGTCAGGCATGAGCAGCAAAAAATCAAGAGTAAGATATGCGCTGAACAGCGGTGATGTAAAAGATTTAACCAATGAACATGGACTGCACCAATGCCCTGCCTACGGATACTATCAAGCGTTAACCCTGCAGGAAATAACGAACCGAATTGATTGGCTGATCAAGAAAGATTACCTGGAAATTGAATACAGGGATAGGCTTCCCATGCTTGTCTTCTCTGAGAGAGGTTGGGAAATAGAGCGGGAAACCCATGCCGAGGAGCTGCTGCAAAAACTTACAAAGCTGCTGGAGGGAAAAGATTATGGCTTTACTCAGGATTTGAAGGATAGAAACAGAGGAATGATCCTGCTGTTGCTTGAGAAAATCAGGCAAACGGGCAATGCCCGGTTTATACCGCTCCTTAAAGCTTGGAAGGAGATTGAATACAAGAAGGTACAGGCTGAAATTCAGAGGGTTATTGATTATCTGGTGAAAGAAGGAACAATATGAATCTCCACAACTTTGAAAGCTGGATTGATAAAAAAATTGTTGCCCGGGGCTATGATTATTACAAAAATGACTGTGTAATATCAGTGGAAGAACCCGAGAAAAATGTTTATGTGGCGGAAGTTGAAGGCAGTGAGCTGTACACAGTGGAAGTTGAGCTTGATGATCAGGAGGAGATCGCGGACAGTCAATGCGATTGCCCTTATGATTGGGGAGAGTATTGCAAGCACCAGGCGGCGGTATTTTTTGCCTTACGGGATATCAAGAACAAAAAAGACTCGAACAATGCGGACGCTGAAGCGGTTTATAAGTCCGTTCCCAAGAAAAGAAAAACGCCTGATATGAAGAAAATACTTTCGGAGAGGACAAAAGATGAACTTATTGAATTTCTCCTGGCGATCGCAGCCGAGTATGAAGAAATCAAGCAGCGGATAGAACTGGATTTTAACGAAGGAAATGATGAGGACGAAATACGTAAATCCATGATGCTTATGCGCACCTTTATCAGAAACAATTCGGATCGGCATGGGTTTGTCGCTTACGGAGACGCCTGGGAGGCGGTCAAGGGGGCTGACTTGGTGTTGGAAAAAGCCCGCTCTGCTTTGACCAAGAAAAAAACCATACATGCTTTAGAACTGTCCCTTTGTGTTATCCATGAAATGATGCATCTGCTTGAGGGCGCGGATGATTCCGACGGGGTAATCGGCGGAGAAATTGAAGAAAGCCTGGCTTTTATCCGTGAAATAGTTGAGGATGAATCATTAAGCCCGGCTGATAAAGAAAGTATTTTTCAGAAGCTGATAGAAGAAGCGGCGCATAGACGATATGAAGATTGGACCGACTGGAGGCTGGATCTTTTGGGCAGCTGTTCGGAGCTTGCAGACACTCAGGTTTTACGCAATAAATTGGAAAATCATTTGGTATCAATCATAAAAAACGAAAGAGAGGATTCATGGAACGGCAGTTACTTGGCGGAAAGAGTTAATCTCATCAGATACCATATGATTGAACAGTATGACGGACGAAAAAAAGCGCAGGAATTTATTGGACAGAATCTGCGATATTCGGAATTTAGGAAAATGGCGATAGAAAATGCCATGAAGAAAAAGGACTATGACTCGGTGATCAAGCTTACGCTTGATGGAGAAGAGGAAGATAAAGACAGGCGCGGGCTGGTAGATCAGTGGAAGAAATACCGGTACAAGGCGTTTCAGCTTTCCGGCAAACTTGATGATTTGCGCGGGATTGCCATGGAATTTATTCTGGATGGTAGTTTTGAATATTACAAGGAATTAAAAAAGACTTATGATTTCAGCGAGTGGCTTTCTGTTTACCCCAAGATTATTCTTCTGCTGGAAAACCAGAAGAAAACAAATCATGACATATACACCCGTATTTTAATAGAAGAAGGGGAAAAACAAAAGCTTCTTGCCTATGTTAAGCCGAGGCCGTCAATGGTAGAGATTTTTTATAAACAGCTTATTCCCGAATTTAAAGATGAGGTTTACACCCTGTTTCTGCAGCATATTGAGCAGACTGCTGCCAGAGCTGGCAGCAGGAAAGATTATCAGAGGGTATGCGCAATTATCCGTAATCTAAAAAAAGCAGGCGGGCAAAAGCAGGTCTCGGAAATCAAACAGAAGCTTTTTAACAAATATGCCAATAGACCGGCGTTCAGAGATGAGCTGTCAAAAGTATAGGCGGATGATATAATTGGAATTTCTGGGTTGGGATCCGTCACGAAGTCCGGCTCATTTATGATTTATACCTGAAAGCTATGGCTGCCGCAAGATTAAATCTTACCACAAAGGATATTGACGCTCTTTACGAACCAAAAGGCGAGTGAAGGTCCTGAACTAAAACTGTAAAGAAGGTACAGTATTTTGATGAATAGATTGATGTAGATAAAGAGGTTCAAAAAATTATGAGAATCAATATTGTCGGAGTTTCGTGTGTTGGAAAAAGCACTGTTGGTATGCTGTTGGCTGAGAAGTTTGGTTATGATTTTGTAGATTTTGATCTTTATGTCGAGAAGCGGTTTGGCAATTCTGTAGAGCGCATTAAAAACACTTGTTTTAATGAACATGCGTATCGTGATAATGAGGAGGAATAAAGATGAAAGTCAGCAAAGCCCTGAATATCAAAGTGCGTGGATGGAAGCTGTGAAAAAAATAGATACGGCAAGTAAACTTGATAAAAAAACAGAAGAACTTGCATATCTGGCTGTTTTGGCGGCGGCGCGCCTGGAAAGCGGAATACCATTTCATGCAAAAATGGCTAAATCACATGGAGCAACAAGGGAAGAAATTATCAGCTCAATATTAGTTGGCCTTCCCGCAGTCGGCAACTGTGTGATTAGTGCTTTACCTATTGCACTGACTGCGTATGATGAGTAAATAACAAACATCTATTTCTATGTTATCATTGAAATTACGCCTATTATTATATTTCGGGTGAAATAAAAACAGCAATAACATGGCATCTATATTCACCTAACTTGCCAAACTGTAGATTAGAGCACTTGCTTTTTTAGTAGGTGCTTATTTTATTTTACACACTTGTGATTAAGTGCCCGGCACCGCATTGTTTATTGCCTGCGGTATTGTTATTTGGTATAATTGTAATACTAAGGATAGAGTGGCAAAAAATTCATAGGTGTAACGGTATTGAAGAGTATCACAATTAATCATGAAGCGGAAAAATAGTAAAAAGCGAAAGGAGAATAGTATGTATATTAGAAATAGGATGACCCCGAATCCGTATACAATACCATCCAACACTACTATTGCAGACGCGGTGGCACTTTTCAGAGAAA